>WNGK01000231.1_pt1 | contig 58535 bp, 53 predicted proteins | sample 5400601 | NCBI WGS metagenome assembly WNGK01 (sample SAMN13153376, study PRJNA577476) | soil metagenome | isolation source: 60 cm soil or saprolite under Garry oak tree replicate 1 | place: USA:California | collected 2016-06-15
AACAGAGCGGCGCGCGGACTACTTGCGGGGCAAGCTCGCGAAGGTTCAGAAGGAACTAGATGACATCGCCCCGCATTCAGCGCACAGTTCAGCGCACAGGACGAACAAAGATGGTCCCAACGTCCTCATTTGCGTGCCGACACACAACGGCGAAATCAAATACAAAACCATGTTCGCGCTGATGAAGCTGGTCGATTTGCTGCGTTCTGCAGGAATTCGCCACGAGCTTGAAGTCATTCCCGGCTGTCCGTTAATCACGGTCGTCCGAAATTATTTTGCGAACAAAGCCGCTTTCGACGTGGACAAAGACGGTGACGTATACACGCACGCACTCATGGTAGACGCCGATCTCTCCGGTTTTGAAAATGGCGTGATGGAACTGCTCAAAGCTGACAAGCCGGTCTCGTCTGTGCTCTATTCGGTCAAAGATTTGAAATGGCCGCGGATTGCACAAGCCGTGCGCGCGGGGGTACCGCCCGAACACCTTCGGGAATTTGCGGCAGTTCCAGACATAAACGATAACCGCCCATTCAACGTCAACGAACCGACGCCGGTTCGGCATGTGGGGAGTGGCGTGATGCTAATTAAAAGCGAAGTTCTCCGCGCTATTGCCGAGCAACATCCCGAATGGAAATATCTCGTGCGAACGTCGTACTTTTTTGGCGAACCGAATCCAGACCGCCAGTGGCAATACGATTTCTTCCAAACCGTCATCGACCCGGAAACAAAGAACTACGTCTCGGAAGATTTCTTCTTCTGCGACGCAGCACGGAAATCGGGCTTTGAAGTTTACGCCCTGGGAAAAGAACGAACCATCCATACCGGTGCTTACGATTTCATTCTCAACCTGCCCGCAATCGCGGCACTAGGAGCGCCACCGGTACAACCGGCGAAGGAAGCCGCATAAGACAAGGCAACCGGCGTGGTGTCGGCATATGCAAATCAAAGTGAATTTCGGGGCTACTGATGTTGTTCAAAACCAACTTCTCACTGACCCTCTTCGGGTCTCACCATCAAGAAGCATAGCCGTCCCGACATCGACTCGAATGAAAGCCGGAGACCTTCAGGGTTTCCGGCCTTTTCATTTTGCACACATTCCGAATGTATCTACTACTCTAATTCGGAGTCACAGACACGAGCCAATTGCTTCTGATACGCGGCATGAAACCCGCTAGATCTTGGCCAGCGATTTCGACGCGTCCTTTATTATCGATGTTCTCCTGATTCGGCCACGGGTCTCTTATGATTAGCGAATTGATATACGGTCCGTTCGGAGTTGGAATGTAGCTCGCCGCTGTAATTACAACGGCGTGGCCGCTGTTAGGGCCGGAAATAAAGGTCAACAGGATAGGATGGTTTTTGCTCAATTCGTCGATAAGGACTCGCGGAGGCGGTGGTCCCGGTGCTGTAAAGGACCTGATAATCACTCGCTGACCATTTCCCGCCCATGCCCATCCGCTTAGTGCATTGCTGATTTCTTGGTCGCTTCCCGGTTGGTCAATCAAAACTCCTTTGGTTCTGGTTACGACCATCTCTTGAGTGATATTAAGTCCGTACCACTTGAGAATCATCGAAGCTGACGCTGCCCAACACCACTCGTCTTGTTCTTGAGCCGCCGCCACGAAGTTGAAATTCTGTCGAAGTATGCCGACATACTGTAATGCGGGCTGCTGATATTGCGAGAAACCATCGCTGGTACAAACAAGTAGGACCGCGGCCAGGGTGAGCAAGCGCTTCATTTGGCTCACCTCCTTTCAGGTTGCGAGAGTATTTCAGAATAGACGTGTCTTGTCTATATCTAAGCCGACCGTAAATAAACTGATTAGCAACAAACTGGCATTAAGCGCTTTGGGGGCTGACTCGTGGTCTCCGCTTCCAGATTAGCCGACGGTCTCATTTGTCAAGCAAACCGTGCATTCCCGCGGCGTAACCAACCTCCCACGTCTGAACGGTGCCGGTCTTGTTGGCGCATTCCTTATTCCACAGCGACGTGAACCCGCTGGACTCGTTTGCCTTGAACTGTCCTTTGGGTGACAGGACAGCGTGCCCAAGGTTCATTCCGCCGAAACCGTTCTGCGCCCGGTAGTCGTAGCAGGCTGCTCCGTCCTCCATGATGAGCACCTGCACCAGTTTGAACGAGTCGGGGTTTCGCATTGATTGCTGCAACTGTTTCGCTCCAGCTACGGCTCGTTGAAAGCGTTCTTCCTTTTTCTGGTCAGCGACTTTCTGTTCCGGCGACGGCGCTCGCGGCTCCTTGTTTTGGCTTCCAGTGATGAGCGCACCAAGTATGCCGACTCCGATGAAAATTCCGAATATCCAGGCAAGCGTCATCGTGCATCCGCTCGTGAACCGGTGTCCGCACTTTGGGCAAGATTTCGCGTTGTTCGCGAGAGCGTTGCCACACTTGCACTTTCGCACAGGGTCCTCCGCCTGGTCATACTATGGACGAGGATTGTACACCGACAACGGTACCTCCGTGTTAGCCTATCGAATTGGTACCGGGCGCGCTTCCTACGGCTAACAGTTTTCTCGTTCCGGAACGAACACTGCGGACCCACACGAGGTGGGGAAGAGAGTGTAATGTCTCAAAACACTGGCGATTCTCGTAGCTTGACGTTTGGATACCCCGAAGAGTGGAAAGATTTCGAGAAGAGAAACCCACTGTTCCTTGAGCGTTTTCCGCGGCTTCAAAAGGCTATGGAGATTGCTTTCGACAGGACTGCACCGCTTGAAGAGCCAATCGACAAATTTATTTTGATTTTCGGTAGGCTCTGTATAGAAGACTTTTCCGAGATTTTATTGTGCTGTGGAAACGGCTACGGCCATGCGGCCCAAAAATTACTGCGCGGGCTGTACGAGCGGGCGGTCACGCTTCGATATCTGCACGAGCACCCCGAAGAGATTGAAGACTTCTTGGACTACTATCATGTCGGCCAACGAAAGTTGAAAATCGCGTGCGAAAATACGATGGGCGCGGACACATTTTCGCCCGAGCAGGCCGCTGAGATAGAAAACGAGTTCGCTCGGGTCAAAGAGAAGTACATGGTCACCGACTGCGAGAAATGCGGCACGAAGCGGCCCAACCATACCTGGACTAAACTAAATTTCGTTGCGATGGCTAATAAGACTTCTCTCGGAAAGCTAAATGCGCTCGGATACATGATACCCCTACGTCACGCCCACGCGACTGTGGCTTCCATGGTGTCGAGAATGAAAACCACTGCGAATGACGGCATCGCCTTCGCTGGCGAGGCTCAACGTGAGGAGGCTGACAAGGCGTTGCGAGTCACTCACAATATCTTTCTCGACGTTTTAAGAGTTCAAGCAGAACGGTTTGCTGTGCCAGGGTTAAATGAACAAAATGAAGTCTGTTTGCAGGACTTCATAGATACCTGGCAAAAGCGTTCCACGCAGTAACCCATTCTCATTAGTGACGAATCGAGACTTGCCGAGGGGGCCTGGCCAACTCCTTATCGAGCGCCGCATCGGCTTAGGTCTCTTTAGGTCTCATTGCGCGGATTAAAGTGTCGTGCGTTGCTTCGCATGCGACACCAAACAAACCAGTTAGATTTTGACTCTGTTCGGCTACGAACCAGAAGGTCGAGAGTTCGAGTCCCTCCGGGCGCACCACTTCTAACCCTTCCCATTTGTTCAAGTCAACCAGCAACCGCCACTTCAATAGCGCGTTCTTTTTCTACGGACATTACGGACGATTGGACTTTCCCCTGCATGAAGCCCAATCCAACTTTGTCCGCAACTTCCTGACGAAACGCGATGTCTTCCTGCACTTTGCAATACGTGTCCGTAGTCGTCTTGTCCGCGTGTTCTCAGCGCATTCAGCTACCCTTACGCCGAAAAGGAACGGACGGCCACCGGGTAGCAAGAGCGAAAAGACATCTGAAGTGAGGACACGCGGCAGGTGACGTGGTACTAGGCCAGTAGCAGGTGCCCATTCTTGATGCGATGTCTGGTACACTCCTTTCCACTCAGGGACGAAAACGGGGAGTCCTCTCTCTTGCCGATCCGTTGAAAGGAAAAACCAATGCGTACGCTAAAAGTGTTGGGAATAGTCTTGGTAACTTCACTCGTTTTATTTGCTGCTGAGAGTCCATTCAGCGGTACATGGAAACTTAACGCGGCCAAATCGAAGCTCCCGCCGCCGGGCGTCAAAAGTGAAACTGCTGTCGTCGCTGCGGACGACAATGGCCTCAAGTTCACCAACGATGTAATCGCCGCTGACGGCCAGCAGGTTAAGGTTAGTTATGAGGCCAAGTTCGACGGCAAGGACTACCCGGTTACTGGAGACCCTAGCACGGATTCGATTTCATACCAGCGTGTAAACGCAAACACGTTGAAGGGCACAGTCAAGAAAGATGGAAAAGTTGCCGGAACTTTTACGGTCACGGTCTCTAAGGACGGCAAAGTCACTACCGTCGAGTTTGTTGACAATTCTCAAGAGAAACCCGTAAAAGGCGTTGCGGTGTACGACAAGCAATAACCGAAAACACCCTCAACACCACTCCGTTCGTTGTCATTCCAACTTCACTGTTTGTGTGTGTTAATTTCGCTTGAGGTACTACTACATGAATCCATCGGCCTGTTCTTGAATTGGGGCTGCGCTTATCCCTGGTGTGTCAGGCGGTACTGTGCTGCAAAGCGATGCACAAAAATATCCAAGAATGGTGTATAGTCATTCTATGAGAACGAACATTGACATTAACGAGGGTTTAGTGCGCAAGGCAAGAAAGCTCACACGTCTCAAAACGAAACGGCAGATCGTCGATAAAGCACTGGAATTGCTCGTCCGTTCGGAGAGCCGGAAGCGCATTCTTCGATACTACGGAAGTGGCATTTGGAAGGGGGATCCCAAAGCCATGCGGAGAAACCGGGTTTGATCTTGGTGGATAGTTCCGTTTGGATTGATTTTCTCAGCTCGTCTCCTTCCTCCGCCGGAGCCGAGTTGCGCCGTATGATCACCGACGCAGAACCCTTTGCGCTCGCTGGAGTGATCGTCACGGAGATTCTGCAAGGTCTCAAACGTGACGTTAGTCGCCTGGAGCACTATCTGTCGCAATGGGAAATGCTCGAACCTAAGGGATTTTCAACGTATCGAGAAGCTGCGAGCATTTTTCGGGCCGCACGTGCGAAGGGTGTCGCCGTTACGACCACCGACGTTTTGACCGCAGCGATTGCTTTAGAGCACGGCGCTACACTTTTTACCCTGGACAAGGACTTCACGAGAATCGCAGGCATTATCCGTCTCCCTCTCTATGTGTATTGACGATATGCACCTGCCAAGCCGCTCATGCGCTCGCGCAACAGGCAACGATGCGCCAATTCGCTAAGCGAAGAAACGGGACGTTGCGAAAAGGTTCGATGTTCAACTTTCTCGCCGGTTCAGGGTGTAACAAACTGTGGGAGATCACGAGCCTAGGACAAGCTTCCGAGGGTCTAGAATCATGCTACAGGCTCAATCTGTGAGGGAACTCAACCTGTGGCAAACTCGCCACGAATTCGCCGAGAAAAGTTCTAAAATCGTCCCCTTGGGCGCACCACTTTTCCCCAATAAAAATGCATGTTTTCGAAGAGCACCTGGAAACGGGTGTCTGTGGACGTTCTCCGTGCAACTTCCATGCAACCCTTGCCGCAGGCCGAGTACAAAATTAAGCTGTGCTTTTAGTTCGTTGGGCAGGCACGGTTATATCGACTGCAGTGGATGCCGGATAGTTTCCGGCATGTTTCGCTCCGCAGAGCACGGCCAAAAAGATTGGATTCCGCTGGCGAAATTGTTGAACCGTCTCTCCCGGCCGCGCGTCGTAAAGAACGACCGCCGTTTTATCACAGCTTGGTTCGCGACAAATAAACGTAAGTCGGAATCTCATTGCCGCTTCCCTCGCGCCGCGATTTTCGCCCAATGCTAGCACGATTCCCCCGAATGACCCCGTTTGTGCAACAGTTGTGCACATCTGACTTGACCGAAGTAGTCCGCGCCAAGATATCGCGATCATCCAAGCCTGACATGGTGTAACGCACAATCCCTTCTGGCATTGCTGCCTCTTGCAAACCACTGTTTCTAAAACGGATAGCGCGATGGGAGCGGGAACATCGAAAAAAGGAAATAAAAAACGCTTGCATTAGATGTAGTGTTGTAGTTAACTACAACACTAGTGGTCGATCAAACGTGGTCGCCCGCCCTTGAAAATGCGAACCGTCGCCCGAAAGTAAAGAAGCTTAAGGAGAATGAAACATGAAATCCCTTCGTCTTGTGCTGTCCGTCGTTGTTCTGATGCCGCTCTCACCCGTAGCTTTCGCGCAGTCCGACGCGCAGAAGTCTTTCGACAAACTGAAAACTCTGGCGGGTTCGTGGGAAGCCCACGTGACAACCGTCCCGCAGCAAGCCGAGATCGAAGGTAAGCTCATGCAGGTCTCGCTTCGCGTGACTTCCATGGGTAACGCGCTCGTGCATGAGATGACGGGAGCTGGAAGACCTGACGATCCGATCACCATGCTGTATCTGGACGGGGACCGTTTGCTCTTGACGCATTATTGTGATGCAGGGAATCGGCCCCGTATGGCGGGCAAGATGTCGCCAGATGGAAAAACGGCGGAATTCGATTTTCTCGATGTCGCCGGTAGCACACAGTACGGACACATGCATCATGCAGTCTTCACCGTTATCGACGCCAACCATCACACCGAGGATTGGACATACATGACGCCCGGGGACAAACCAGTCCACGCACACCTGGATCTGCGGACAAAATGACGGGAGCGTATTTCTGCTAAGGGCTATCTGGAAAACGTGATGGACCGTGAGTGGAACGACAGTCAGCCGATTTACCGCCAGCTTCGCGACCGTGTCGTCGCGATGATACTCGACGGCGTGCTCAAGGAAGGCGATCCGCTGCCGTCGGTGCGGAATGTCGCAGCCGAATATCGGGTCAATCCGCTCACGGTTCTGAAGGGCTATCAACAACTGGTCGACGAACAGCTTGTTGAAAGCAAGCGAGGTCTCGGAATGTTCATCAATAACGGCGCGCGCAATCTGCTGCTGCAGAGCGAGCGCCAGAAGTTCCTTGCCGAAGAATGGCCAAGGGTGTACGCAACCATTCAGCGGCTCGGACTGAGACCTGAAGAACTGCTCGATGTTCCCGCAAACCGCCGGTCGAAATCGAAAGGCAAAGAGGAGGAACGCTGACGCCATGGCATGCATAGAAGCACGCGGCTTGCGTAAGGCCTTCGGAACAACCATCGCCCTGGACGGCGTCGATTTGCGTGTCGAAGAGGGCCGCATCCTCGGGCTCATCGGTCCCAACGGCGCCGGCAAGACCACTGCGCTCAACGCGATTCTCGGACTCACCCCATATCAGGGGGAACTGAGGGTGCTCGGACGCGATCCCTGGACCGCGCGCGATCAACTCATGCGCGATGTCTGCTTCATTGCGGATGTCGCTGTGCTGCCGCGGTGGATCAGGGTTTCGCAGGCGCTCGACTACGTCGCCGGGGTGCATCCACGATTCGATCGTGCTAAGGCGGAAGGTTTTCTTGTGAAGACCAGCATCAGGCGCGCGAGTAAGGTTAGGGAATTGTCGAAGGGCATGGTGGCCCAACTGCACCTCGCTCTGGTCATGGCCATCGACGCGAAATTGCTGGTGCTGGACGAACCGACGCTTGGCCTCGACATCCTGTATCGCAAGCAGTTCTACGATTCCCTGCTGAACGACTACTTCGATCGCAGTCGCACCATCGTCGTGACGACACATCAGGTGGAAGAGGTCCAGCACGTCCTCACCGATCTCATGTTCATCAATCGCGGCCGCATCGTATTCGATTGCAGCATGGAGGAATTCGAGTCGCGCTATTTGGAGGCGATGGTGCATCCGGAGCATATCGATGCAGCACGGGCGCTCAAGCCGATTCACGAGCGCCAGGGGCTCGGGCGCAGCATCCTGCTGTTCGATGCTGTCGATCGTAACCAACTCGCCGCGCTTGGCGAAGTGCGCACACCCAGCATCGCCGACTTGTTCGTTGCCGTGATGGGCAATCAAGCCGGCCAGGCACAAGGAGCGGCTAGATGAGTACTCAATCGAACGCCATGCCCGAGTCTCCCGTCGAATCGCAAGTAATCGCGCCCGCGGTCATCTCGGCGACTCGGCGCATGTACTGGTTGGTGCGACGCGAATTGTGGGAGAACCGTTCGATCTATATCGCGCCGCTGGCCGTCGCCGCCGTAATTCTGTTTGGCTTCTTGATCAGCACGATTCATTTGCCGGACAAGATGCGTGCCGCGTTGGCGCTCGACCCGGCGAAGCAGCACGAGCTTATCGAACAGCCGTACAGCTTCGCTGCGCTTCTGATCATGGGGACCACTTTTATTGTCGCAGTGTTTTACTGTCTCGACGCGCTGCACGGCGAACGTCGCGATCGCAGCATCCTGTTCTGGAAGTCGCTGCCGGTTTCCGATCTCACGACAGTACTCTCGAAGGCGAGCATCCCGCTCGTGGTTCTCCCGCTGCTCACCTTCGCGATCACCGTTGTCACGCAATGGATCATGCTCCTGCTTAGCACCGCAGTACTGCTGGGAAGCGGTTTGAGTGTCGCGACGCTATGGACCCATTTGCCGTTGTTCCAGATGTGGCTCATGCTGCTCTACCACCTTCTCGCAATTCATGCGCTGTGGTATGCGCCAATCTTCGGCTGGCTGCTACTGGTATCAGGCTGGGCGCGGCGCGCGGCATTTCTATGGGCCGCGTTACCGCTGCTCGCGATCGGCGTCGTCGAGAAGATTGCGTTCAACACTTCGCATTTCGCCGCCATGCTGGGCCATCGCTTGAGCGGTGGCTCGGAGGGTGTCGGGTTCACAGCGGGTAGCATGTCGATGGATCCGCTGACACAGCTAACTCCAGATCAATTCCTGATCAGTCCGGGTCTGTGGGTTGGCCTGGCAGTCACCGCGGCATTCCTCGCCGCAGCGGTCCGGCTGCGGCGTTATCAAGGACCGATCTGAGTCGCGTTGCGACGTGAATTCCCTTGCCTCGGAGAAGGAGCAACGACATGCAAGAGTCCGAAGCACATGGCGTACCGACATGGCTCGTGATGGCGCTTGCGGTTGTCGTTCCGTTGATTTTGGCTACATTGTTCGGAGGGCTGCTCGAGTGGTCGAACCGCATTTCCGAGTGTGCGGAGTGGAACACGGCGTCATGCCTCGCGACCGCCGCGAGAAACAACAGGATCGTGCTGCTGCATGGGCTGGCCCAGTTGATCTTTGTCGCGCTGGGTGGATGGCGCCTTGGGCGCAGCACACAGGCGCGGGTGGCGTTCCTGCTCATTTCCATCCCATGGTCAGGAGTGGTGTTCTTCTTCTGGTTCTTCGGAGCGATGGCGAAATAGCGAGAACGTGCGATGAAAGCATCAGCCCAGCACCGAACGGGAGGCGCATATGAGTTCAGGGAAAAGCGTTGGCCGAATCGTCGGCGTGCTGGTGCTCCTACATTTGGCGGCGGGACTTACCGTGCCGTTCATCTTGCTGCATCCACTGGTGACACCGCCGGGGTTCCTGGCCAGTGCGGCGGGCGTCCCTAATCAGGTACGCGCGGCGGTGATACTGTTGTTCGTGGGCAGCGCGATAACGATCGGGATCGCGAGTGCGGCATGGTCGGTGTTTCGTCAATACAGCTCCGCGATGGCGTTATGGCTCCTGGCACTGGCGGTGGCCGGCTTTTCGTTGCAGGCCGTGGACAACGCCCACATCTTGTCGATGCTGTCTGTGAGCCAGGAGTATGCAAAGGCGGGCGTGGGCAAGGCCGAGCTGTTCGAGGCGTTGGCGGTGGTGGTGGGCGCGGCGCGGAAGTGGTCACACTATACGGCGCTGCTCGTCGCGGTCAGTTGGATCTTCCTGCTCTACAGTCTGTTGTACCGCTCCAGGCTCGTCCCGCGTGCACTGGCTGCGTTTGGGCTGGTCGGGAGCATGCTTCAGATCACCGGGGTCACATTGCGGGCCCTTTTGGGGTATCCCCCCGAAATACGTTTGGCCATGCCGTTGGCTCCGGCCTACGTGGCTCTGGCGGGCTGGCTGCTGGTCCGGGGATTCGATGAACGACATCGCCCCCTTCAAGCCGAAGCGGATGGCGTTGGAGCCAGCAACTGATCCGAATCCCGACATAGTTTTTCGATTCTTCTTGTGGCTTCTTGATTTTGAATTCCTCCGGGTGATGGATGACAATTTTGCTGTCGTTGAATCTGGAATCAAGGCTATCGGGCCTCGCCTTTTCTTTGATCGGGATGTGGGGGGTGGAGATGGGCCAGACGAAGGAGCACGATGCAAGTAATTACGCGATGGAACAGCTACCGGCTCGCCTCGTCCAATTTGCAAGCGAACTCTGCAATCGAGTGCCCGGCGATAGGATTGTGACTGTGAAACGGGTTATAGCATCATCCATAAAGCTAACGAGCCAGATATCGTCGTGAACCTCTTTGATGCCGACCGCCTGGCCGGCAAAGACCGTGCTGAAATTAATTTTTTTGCGGCCCAAACAGATGCGACCGCAATGGGTGACGACGATGGTCTTGTCGTGGAAGGGATAGTCGATATCGGGCAATCCTTGGTAGGTGCGGGTAGAAGGCTGATAGACCTCGGCCGGGCACTTCATGTCCAGGGCTTCGTGAGGGCGTTCGTTATGGAAGATTTCGATAAAGTCATCGAATCGGGCTTGCTGTTGAAGGAAATTTAAACCGGCCGGCTTGGTGGTTTCTTTCTTCAAGGTCAGATGCATGCGTTCGTGACGGCCGTTTTGCTGCGGATGACCAGGCTTGATGCGCTCGATGCCAATCCCCAGCCTGAGCCACCACACCGCGAGCCTGCTCAAGTTGAACAAGGCGTGGGCGGAAGCGAAGGGAACGCCATTATCGCTGCGGATGTTCGCAGGCAGTCCGCGCTCCTTAAAAAGCGTTTCAAACACGGTAAAAGCGTAGTTTTCTTTGGTGCAGGAGAGCGCTTGCGGGAGATCGCGAACTCTCTGCAGAGTTCCGCCATTGGCTCGCCGGCTAGCCGGCGAGCCACAAACTGAGCCTCTCGTTCCATCACCGAACACTCCTTCCATGGCATCACTTCCTCCCCCAAAAAAGGGAAAAAGTGTAACCCATGTGTCCGGTACGATCTGTTACCTATGTCTCGAGTCGCTCGCAGAAAATAAGGTTTTTGAGAACTGAGGGCTTCGCGTCTCTATCGGTTTTAGCTTGGTATTCCCGGAAGGCCTAAAGTATTTCTCGCCGCTTCTGTGCTTTTTGACGCTCTGGAGTCGTTATTGCCTGCTTTTGTACTCAGTTTTCGGACAAACTCGGCCGGTCTCTTTTTCACCAAAGGCATCGCACGCCATAGCTTTCGAAAGACACTTCATTACTGATGATAGGTATATTCTCGGCCTGAGCTTGGGCGATGAGCATACGGTCAAAAGGGTCCTTGTGAGGGCCCGGCAAGAGTCCAGCCCGAATACCATGCTCTGCAGAAATGGCTAACGGCTGAAAACCTTCGCGTTCAATTAGGCCAGAGAAATCCGCCGCCAGGTCCGTAGCAGTCGGGAGTTTTCCCAGCCGGACCTTGATGGCGATTTCCCAAGCCGTAGCAGCACTTACGATCAGTGTATTTCTGGTCTCCGCAATGATCTTTCGAGCGGCTCGCGTTAGCGCGGGATCATCGGAAAGCCACCACAGCAAAGCGTGCGTATCGAGTAGCGCGCGCAAGTGGCCTACTCCCAGGTCGTCAGTTCGCTAATCGGAAGGGGTTCAAAAAACTCAGGTCCAACACGCAACTTGCCTTTCAACGATCCTGGCTGGCGTTTACCTTTTACCTCGCCGACCGGAACAAGTCGGGCTACCGGTTTTGACCCGCGCGCAATGATCACTTCCTCTCCCTCGGAAGCCTTCTCAATTAGCCGGGAAAGGTTTGTTTTGGCTTGGTGGATGGTGACGACCCTCATTGCAGCTCCTTAGCTAACCTATGTTAGCTCACTGAAGAGTCCCGCGCAACCCTGCTGGTTTTCTTGCTGGTTTTCTTGCGACAACCTCGGAATCGATGGGAGGTTCACTCCGAGAAAATCGATCTGTGGGCAAGGCTGCCACAAAATCGGCGAGGAATGTTCTAAAATCGTTCCCTTGGGCGCACCTACCCTTTGTTTCATTTACGCGACTTTCACCGCATTAATCAGCACAACATTTTGTGGCCAAGTAGCCCATTAAGTGAAAAACCCAAGCCCACTCTCTCGCACCATTCCCGCCGTCACGCTTCATCTTTTTGCAATCCGTTGGTGTAGAAATCGGTAACGGTTCGTTTCGAGGGCCTAGCCACAACGTTTTTAAATCCTCCGGTACACGCGCACGCCGCAATGCTTTTGCCCGAGAACCTGAGCAATCAGCCCATCGACTTAATCCTCGTCGAGCTGAAACGGTACTTCTTCGGGAATCGGTAACGCATACAGGGCGTGGTGCGCCGAGCGAGTGTATTTGTGCGCGTATTTTGCGGGCGAAGTTGTAAGACTCTACAGATTCCTGAGCGCCTCGCAAATTTCCGCTCCGGGGCGCTTGCAATAGCGGCCGCGCTGAATGCAGCCAGTTTATTCGCTCCGGGCAGTACGAGAGATCCACTTCTTAAGAATCAAGTGGTAAATCGTTGAGCAGGGAGGCTTGAAATGGTCGCCCTTTTATTTGCAATTAATCGGTCGGGGTTCTTCGACGGAAAAAGCCACGCTAAGCGCATTGGCCGCTCGCGTAGTCGCCGCAGGCGTACTTCCGCCACAGCTCATCATCTGCGAGCTTCGTAACCGCGCTACGATAGGGTTCATCGGCTGCTATCTGCTTTACTGACGTCGCCTCCCGATAAGCGAGCTCTTCAAATCCTTCCACCACACACAACTTCAAAGAACTTCGGATTGCTGCTACCTCAGAATCAACTTCATTGGTGGCACCGGGATGTTCTCTTTCGTAGCACGCGTGTCCGTACTCATGGAAGAATGTTGTCAACAGGCTCTCAGGGATCATGTCTTCTCGCAAAACAATCAGCTGGACGTGAACACGAATATTCATTCCAGCCACCAGCTGTGGGTCTTTGGTCATGCCAAACGTGATGTCAGGGATGGCAATTGCAGCCCCGGGTTTAGCCAGGGCAACCCACAAGTGACATCCACTACTCGCGCTATTCCAGACATTGACATATTTCTGGACGATTTGTTGTACGTCTTCGCGTGTCATCGTCTCTCCCACGCTCGCAATTTCAATGCATCCCTCGTCGCAGCACCGGCTTTCACATCTACCTACGGCAGAAACGGGCCGCCTAGAATTTCATCGGGAATTGTCACCTCGAACGAGTTCTCGCATTTTACGCATTTAACAGATTGCGGATACATCGCGTGAAATTCAGAGCGCGCACGCATTTGAACTGTTTGTTTCTGCTGACAATGAGTGCAGATGACAGGCATCAAGATGTGACGTTCATTTGGCTGGGCCATTTGATTCCTCCCCTTGACAGTGCGCGTCGGAGAAGCGCACGTCAATCCGGTGGCGTACATAGCTTCGGAAAAAACTGGAAAAGAAAAAGCCCGGATTTCTCCGGGCTTTTTCCCGTACCAACTTGCAAATCCTTAACTAAAAATTTCAAATGACTTTTCTCGCCATGATTTGTCCGCCAGTAACGCCCGAACCGTTCTGGCATTGTTTCGCGCTGATTTCAATTGGCCGGTACGCGGGTTTACCAGGCATTTAATCCAATACGTGACGGGACATGCTGTTCGAGCAGCTGTGTGACACCTCTCTGAACGGGTCCACTCGAACTAGTGGGAGAAGGAAGAAGGAGGTGAGGTGTGCTTCTCTGGGTACATGCGCTCGAACTCCGGGTCGCCATGAAGAAGGCTTAGGTCGGGGTCGCGCCGCGCCCAGACGGAATCCTTGGAACCCGCTTCCCAGGCTTTGCGCAAGGCATTCAAAGCTTCCGGTTTATTTTTCAGGAGGCAGTACACGCACGCCGCGTTGTAGAGAATCGAGGCTTCGTTGGCGCGCAAGGTAACGGCCAGGTTGAGCTCGCGCAAGGCGTCTTCCCGCCGGCCCAACTCGGCGTAGTAGGCGCCCAGCAGGACGCGCGCCCTCGCATCCTCGGGTACGTGTTTCAATTGGTTCTCCAGCGCGACAATCATTCTGTGAGTCATGCTGCGCCTGGCCTCTTCCTTGCCCATAGAACCGAGAGTATTAATGATAGGTACGTAAACGTTGTAGTCTTCGCCGCTCGCTTCGATGGCAGCTTCTGCAATGTCCACAACTTCTTGGTAGCGTCCCGGGGCAAAGAGGGCGCGGCAGAGCAGATAATACGCGCCATCGCAGTCACGTTTGCGTTCGATAGCCTTTTTAACCATGCGTACAGCTTCGTCATACAGTCCAGCGGCGTAGAGAACCCAGGCCTGGCTGACATGGGTTTCGGGCAGGTCCCAGCGTAGCGCGACGGCCTTGCCGGAAGCCTCCCGCGCGCGTTCGACCCACACCTCATCGCGGCTGAAGAAGGAGTAGTACATCGCGCAGGCGTTGGCGCAGGCGGCGTAGGCCAGCGCGAAGCTAGGGTCAAGCGTCACCGCGTTTTCGAACATCTGTAGGGCAAACTCGATGTCTTGACGGGTCAGGCGCCGAGCGTAGCGCTTGCCGCGCAGGTAGAGGTCGTAGGCTTGCAGGTTTTCTGTGGGCTTGTCGGCCAGGGCCTCCAGTTCTTGCGGGGAAAGAGTCACGCGAAGGGCCTCGGCAATCTTGCGAGCCATTTCGTCTTGTACTTCGAAAACGTCCTTCATCTCCCGGTCGAACCGTTCCGACCAGAGCGAAAAATCGGTGTGCGTGTCCACAAGCTGCGCGCTAATGCGTATGCGTGCTCCGGCGCGACGCACTGTTCCGGTTAAGACATAAGCCGCGCCGAGCTGCTGGCCAATCTGCGCTGGGGTCACCGGCTTGTCTCGGAAGGCCAGAACGGTAGGCCGGGAAAAGGTGTTTAGTCCCCGGATTTTGGAGAGCTCGGTAATAATGTCCTCGGTGATGCCGTCGCGCAGATATTCGTCTTCTTTGACACCGCTCTGATTTTCGAAGTAGAGCACAGCAACAGACTTCTTCGACGGCACGGAGGCAGCCGGAGGCGCATTCGACGCCGCGCTCTTTTCGACCCCGGAGCGGCGGTTCGAATCAATATCGCGCTTGAGGCGCTTCAGGTCGGCGCGAAGTTCGGTAGCGGTCTGGTAACGCAAGTCGGCATCTTTCTCCAGCGCCTTGCTGAAAATATTTTCCAGGGCCAGAGGCAATCGCGGATTCAACTTCGTCGCCGGAGGCGCCTCGGAATGCAGGATGCCGTCGAAAATCAATGCAACAGTCGAGCCGGAAAATGGAACCATACCCGTTGACATCTCATACAGCACGACGCCAAGCGAAAACAAATCCGAACGCAGGTCCAGATCTTCGCCACGTGCCTGCTCCGGCGACATGTATGCCACCGTACCTATTGAGCTGCCTGGGCTCGTGAGCAGCGCGTCGTCTGCAATGAGTGTTTGTGTGCGCAGCGACGCCTCGTTCAGGGTCTCCGTCGCGAGCTGCCGCTGGTTTGCTAGCTTTGCCAATCCAAAGTCCAGAATTTTCGCCGGCCCGCGGTTAACGAGGAAAATATTTGCGGGCTTGATGTCCCTGTGCACGATGCCCTTTGCGTGGGCAGCTTCGAGGCCGTCAGCAATCTGAACGCCGACGTCCAAGAGTTCGGATATTTCGATGGGCTTCCCGCTAATGCGGTGCTTGAGAGTCTGCCCCTCGAGCAGCTCCATGGCGATGAACGGACGGCCTTCGAACTCACCAATATCGTAAATGGTGCAGATGTTGGGATGATTGAGCGAGGATGCAGCACGCGCTTCGCGACGGAATCGCTCGATGGCTTGGGAGTCTTGGGAGATGTCCTCGGGAAGAAATTTCAGGGCAACACTACGGCCGAGCCGCGTGTCCTTAGCTTTGTGGACCACTCCCATTCCGCCGCCGCCCAATTTTTCCAGGACGTTGTAGTGGGAAATGGTTCGGTTAACAATAGAGGAAGTATCCATCAGCGGCCATGGAGTCTACCCCAGCGCCTCAAATCAAGCAAATCGCATAACCTGCCGCGATATTTCACCCTGTCTGGCAGACTCCGACTAGCTCCAGTTCGCCTACACACGAAGGACAACGCTGACGATCCCGAGTTGGTTTTGTATGGGATCTTGGATATGCTCCTGAGCGGGTTGGGACGTTAGTAGCCCAGAGTCGATGGACTTAACCACGCAATAGGCTCTTTGGCAGGATCAAACCAATCTATTTAATAGTTCGAATGTCCGCGAGGCGATCACAAATTGCTCGAGAAAAGTTCTAAGATCGTCCCCTTGGGCGCACCACTTTCTTCCCCCTTTACAATCAGAAACTTGCGGCGCAGCCTTCCTTTGATTAGAACTCTGCGTATTCAGAAGAACGGAACTCGGCATCGCCACTGGGGCCGCGTCGCGGGAGAGTGAAGCAGCAGGAGTCAATCTGATGTCAATTACACCCTATCTCTTCTATGAAGATGTCGCCGGCGCTCTGAAGTTTCTCGCTAGAGCGTTTGGTTTTCGGAAGTTCGGTGCCCAAATGTCACGGCCCGACGGCAAGATCAATCACGCCGCGATGAAACTCGGCGACGACCTAATCATGATGGGCTATCCCGGTCAGAGGTATAAGAATCCAAAACGCCTCGGTCAGGCGACGCAGAGCCTGTACGTCAATGTGCGCGACGTGGATGCGCACTTCGTGCGGGCAAGAAAGGTAGGTGCAACGATTCTCGAAGAACCCAAAGATACGCTCTACGGTCATCGCCGCTATGGTGCCGAAGACCCAGAAGGACACCAGTGGTACTTCGCGCAGGAGATCGCTAAGCGTTCGAAACCGAAAAAGAGACGAAGAACCTCTTCGTAGGCGATCCCTCCTTCGCGATGAAATATCGCTAAGCGGAGATTGCGTGCCGCCGTTTCGGAGTTCGCTCGCAAATCGCAGGTGGCTTCGCCAGTAGAGGTTTACGCTGTCGCCGCCGCTCGTCGCCTCTGGCCCTGTGCAATGGGTTCCCGAAGAAGTGCCCAACTCATCCTACACCTTCAATTCCAATGAGGACCTGTGGCTAACGGGCTGAAAACCTTGGCGTTCAACTCAGGAGTCCGTCCAGATACCACAGCGCGAAGCTAACGCAAATCAGGATTTCAAAAATGTATTGTTTTGATATGCCTGACCACGGCAAACTTAGCGCCTACTGTCGTTCAACGAATCGGCTCGATCAGCTTGGTAGGCCTGACGTCTAGGCCGTGGGCGAGTTTCACGATATTGACTAGGCTAACGTTGCGCTCTCCGCGCTCCACCCCACCCACATAGTTGCGGTGTAAATCGGCCAATTCCGCCAACTTCTCTTGCGACAGCTGCCGTGCGAGTCTCAATTCGCGGACTCGCCTACCGAAAAGGATACGGGGATCTGAGATTGGCACGCACCAATCATCGAAACCTGACCACTATGAGTCTACACACGATGAGTGTGATATAATTCACACTTTAGGTCAGTAGCTCAGGCCACCGATCGGCGTTTTGTCGTCAATGGGATGAGTTCTTCTTCGACAGCTCGATTCTCGTCATTTACCCTGCGTCGTGAGCAGGGCATCGCGGCCCGTCCCATTCAAGAGAGTTCGCAAGAGCCTGCTGATATTCCCGACGAAGTCTTGCTCGTCAAAATCTCAAGCGGCGACCGGGAGTTCCTTGCCCAATTGTTCCGCCGCTATGCCCCAACGATTTTTGCGATTGGGCGAAGAATCCTGCGAGACGCAGGCGAGGCCGAGGACCTTGTGCAAGAGGTGTTTCTTTATCTCCACAAAAAGTGTGGGCTCTACGATCCTTCCAAGGGACCAGCGCGATCATGGCTCATTCAAGTCGCATATACTCAGGCTCTCCTGCGGCGAAGGAAATTGAAATCCCATGGACACTATGAGCTTTCCAACGCAGAAAAGGGGGTCGAAGTGCAGACTTCCGGAGCGGATTATGACAAAACTTGTGAGGGGCTGTTCGGAAGGAATGGCTGGAAAGCGGTTCTAAACAATTTAAGTGATGACCAACGGGAAATCCTAAGACTGCATTTTTTTGAGGGTTACACCTTTGCGGAGATTGCAGAAAAAATTCCCATTCCTTATGCGAGTGTTAGGAACTGCTATTACAGGGCACTCGAAAGGATTCGTAGACATGTTTGTGACGAGGAGCGGGAGCGACGATTGACGCAGTTTCAGGAGTGAAGCAGTTTTTTTTGCGTATAGGGGCAGTTTACGGATGGATTCGCACCAAAAATATCTTGAACTTAGTGCCACCGCGACTGCTGGCGAACTGAGCACTGGCGAACAAGCGAATCTCGATGCGCATCTGGCCGTATGTTCGGCATGTCGCCGTGCAAGAAGCGAATACGAGACTGCAGCGGTAAAAGGGGTGGCAGCACTGGCTGAAGATCTGGGCCCAAAGGATCAGGAGGGGGTCGATAATTTGTGGTCCGTGGAAAAGGCGCAGGAATCGTTCTTCAGGCGGTTGGACAAAGAACAAGAAAATCGAGAATCCAGTCCAGCGACATACGATCAGCCCGATAGAACGAAGACCGGACAGCGTTTCACCTACCGTCCTTCACAAATCCGGTGGCGGGGAATATGGATGCCCTTCGCAGCCGCCGTCCTTCTGGCATTGGCACTCGGCATCGCGGCGTACAGAACCGGGGTAAAGCGCGGCACCGATGCGGCACGAACACTCCAGCCGCCTGCCAAAGAGTCCGCCAGTTCACTTAAAGAACAAGCCAGCGATGCGGGTTACGAGCGTGCGCAATTGATGGCAAAGGTAGAGGAAAATGGCAAAATCATCGAAGACCTGAGGCATCAATTATCCGCACAAGTGAAAGTCGTCAAATCCTTGAAATCGACGCAGCCTGCTCCAGCACGCTCTTCGGCAAGCGGCCAACAAAGCGTGCAAGCTGTGAGCGACCCTGGGGCTAAGCGGGACGAAGAGCTTGCGGCTGCGCAAGCAAAACTGACTGAGCTTCAAAAGACAGTTGAAGCGGCCACAGCGAAGCGTGATGAAAACGCGCGTCAAGCTGCTCTTTTGGAGGCGAGAGTCAGCGAGTTGACGCAGCTTGTGAGGGACCGCGAGCAGGCACTCGACCAAAGGGATGCGGAAGTCGCACGGGGGCAAGAGCTGCTCGAACATGACCGCGACATTCGTGAGCTGATGGGCGCTCGCGACCTTTATATGGCAGATGTTCACGATGTTTCAAAAACCGGCACGGACAAGACCTATGGCCGCGTGTTCTACACAAAAGGGAAGTCGCTGATCTTTTATGCTTTCGATCTGGATGCACAACCGGGTTTTCAAAATGCGAAGTCATTTCAAGCCTGGGGCCGCAAGGGACCGGACAAGCAGCAAGCTCTCAGTATTGGCATCTTCTATGAGGACAACGTCAGCAAGAAGCGCTGGGTTTTGAAAGCCAACGATCCGAAGACTCTGGAAGACATTGATGCCGTTTTTGTGACGATCGAACCAAATGGCGGAAGCCACCATCCAAGCGGCAAGCAATTATTGTTCGCCTACCTACGCGTAAGTCCGAATCATCCCTGATATTGAAAGAGTCGCACTACTTTTCCCCCAGTAAAAATGCATGTTTTTGAGAGGTCACTCGGGAACGGGTGTGTAATATGGGCAGGTAGTACAACTTTCATATAACCTTTGCTAGCTGGCATGTACCCGCGGTATTTTCCCAGAAACCGCGACAACGTTATCGCTCCGTCGGCTCACGAAGAGAACAGAGACGCTGCACGGATTGAGGAGTCTCCCCCTACCAGTTATAGTTGGGCGCCGAACCTGAGCGGAGCTTTCGATGACTCGAACATTCTTGATTGACACCGATGGCGGTTCCGACGACGTAGTCGCTCTGATCATGGCGCTACGGTCTTCGGATGTTCGTGTGTCGGCGATTACGGTCGTTGCCGGCAACATTCCGGTCGAGCAGGCGACTCGCAACGTGCTGTACGCAGTGGAGTTGTGTGGCGCTCAGACTCCTGTATGCACCGGTGCCGAGAAGCCGCTGCTGCGAGAGCTTGTGACTGCCCAGTGGTTTCACGGGAGGGACGGCCTGGGAGATCACGGATACGCTTCAGCGTCGAGACAGGCGGACTCACGGCACGCCGTAGATGCGATGATCCAGACCGTGCTTTCGAATCCGGGAATCGAGGTCGTTACCTTGGGGCCCTTGACGAACCTTGCCTTGGCGGTGAGCCGAGAGCCAAGGCTCATCAAGGCGATTGGGCGCTGCGTCGTAATGGGCGGCGCTCCAGGTTGCGAGGGTAACGTTACTCCTGCTGCTGAATTCAACATTTGGGTGGATCCGGAAGCGGCAAGGATTGTCTTCCGAGCGGGTCTGCCATTGGAGATGGTGGGATGGCATCTGTGTCGCGGTCCGGCGGCGTTGAATCAGGAGGACATTTCTAAAATTCTGGCACTCGGAACGCCACTGGCCGAATTTGTGATCCAGTCCAACAGTGTTGCGGCAGATGCTTATCATGCACAGACTGGAGACTACGGAATTTCGCTGCCGGATCCAGTAGCTATGTCGATCGCACTCCAGCCGGCACTGTGCACGGCTTCGAGCATGCATTACGTCGATATTGAAACGACGAGCGATCTGACACGGGGTATGACCGTTGTGGACCGGTTAGCAGTCGCAGAGGACGAGCGAAACAGGGGACTCTGGGAATGGGCATGGAAGGGACAAGTGAGGACGCGCGTCTGCTGGACCTTGGATGTCACGGGCTGGAAGGCGGCGCTTTACGCTCTCTTGCATAGCCAAGATAGCGCCTATGGTTATGAACGGTAAACCGATCGTCGTGATCGGCAGTATCAACATCGACCTCGTCGCGCGTGCAGAGCGGGTTCCCCTTGCAGGAGAGACCGTTCACAGTAGCGATTTTCAAATGCATCCAGGCGGGAAGGGCGCGAATCAGGCCGTCGCTGTGGCCCGACTTGGCTACCCGGTTCGCATGATCGGGAATGTAGGGTCCGATGCGTTTGGTGAGGAGCTGCGAGCGCAGCTGGTGCGCAGCGGCGTTGATGCCAGTAGCGTTCGGACCTCGAAAGGTCCCTCCGGAGTTGCCATGATAGCAGTCGGTCCGAACGGGGATAACGCAATTGTCGTGACACCAGGAGCGAATGCGCTCGTCTCCCCGAGAGACGTTGACGACCATGCCGAAGCGATACGCGAAGCGGGCGTGGTGCTCACTCAGCTCGAGATTCCCCTCGAGACGGTGCAGTATTTGGGGACACTTTGTGTCCGTCTGGAAATTCCGCTGATTCTGGATCCCGCTCCAGCAAGGGTGCTGCCCGCAGACCTGCTTCATCGCGTCAGCTGGCTTACACCGAACGAAACGGAAATTGGTTGCTGCACCTCCGAAATGAAACATCCTTCGAATCGGCGGGAAACCTCCGAAATTCTCGATGCTTTGGTGAAGCAATGCCGCAATGGCGTGGTGCTGAAGATGGGTTCGCGGGGCTCGTATCTCGCCACAAAAGACGGTTTCCGCCAGCACGTCGAGGCTTTCCCTGTATCTGCTGTCGACACCACAGCAGCAGGGGATGCCTTCAACGGTGCGTTTGCTGTTGGACTGATGCTGGGAAGATCTCCCCTCGAGAGTGCACAGTTGGCAGCTGCGGCCGGTGCAGTGTCTGTCACGCGGGCTGGTGCTCAGCCGTCGATGCCGACGATGGAGGAAGTGAACCTCATGCTTACTCGTAGCGCTCGCGCAGATTAGGCGCACCAAAACCGAAACCGCTGCCCAGGAAAATATGGAGGCGCGGGAAGGTAATCAAGCGGAGCTAAGTGAGCGTAATTTCGATGGGCTGGGTCTCGGCGGGATCAGGTCGGCTGGGACTTGCTCTTCAGGGCTGTGAACCGGCGCGGCGAAAATGGTCGGGCTCGCTGATTCTACTATGCGTATCGCAGCAGGCCCTCCACGCATTTCGAAAGTTCGGAGATGCTCGCCATTTTGGAAACCACTGAGGTAATTCCGGCGGCGGAAGCGTCGGAATCTGAAATCGCTTCCGCGTGCATCGTAAATAAAATGATCGGAAGTTCGCTGCCCATGGATCGAAGGATGCGCGCCGCCTGCAGGCCGTTCATGCGCGGCATGGACGCATCCAAGATGATCAGGTCCGGATTCAGCAGTGTGAATTTTTCAACTGCATCCAATCCGTCGACCGCTTCACCGCAAACTTCGAACTCCGTTTCACAATCAAAATAACTACGAATGAGTTTTCGAATCTGAGGGCTGTCATCGACAATAAGAATAGACTTCGGCATGCTCAGCCTCCCTGCTGGAGGTGACAGCCAAAACGCTGGAGAGCACCTAGGAACGGAGAACCACAACAGTACGCTAGCGTACAAATTTTGCGAATGGATGCGCAATGAGGGCTTTGCCGTATGCGAAGGAGGTGGAGAGTCCTAGTACACTGGGTCCTAATGCTTTAAGCTCAGCTCAGGAAAATGCAATCCTTCGATTTGGAGGCGAAGGATCGCAGCCACTGCGTGCTCAATTTCGTCAAGCTCCGCTTGAGAGGCTGGCCCCTTCTCCAAGGTTTGCAGACGCAGGAAAATTGCCGCTTCGGTTTCGTAAATTCGATCGCTCAATCTCTGCGGATCACGTTCCGATAGGGCCACTGCGTACAACTTTCGCCAGATTCGCTCGTTCACGGAGCACCTCCTCCGCGCACTCAAATATTTTGTGTGCTACACAGACTCCGATTTCCACGTGTCCAATCGCTGTTTCAAGGTTCCGTAGCACTCGCAAACCGCGCTTTCCAGGCGGGCACGGTCTTCAATCTTCAATTGGCCGCGGACGTAGCTGATCAGGCCCGCCTTTTGCAACATTCCGGCCGCAACGGTCACGCTTGCCCGGCGAGTTCCAAGCATGTGCGCCAAAAATTCTTGTGTTAATGGAACCAATTCGTTACCGATTCGATCCTGGCTCATCAGCAGCCACCGCGCCAGCCGCTGATCGATTTCGTGCACTCGGTTGCATGCCGCAGTCTGAGCAGCTTGCAAGGCAATTTCCTGCGAGTACCTTTGCAAGCTTCTGTCCAGCACTGGATAGTCTTTTAAGAACACCTTAATGTCTTTGGCGGGGATCCGGAATGCTGTCCCTCCGACTTGCATGATCACGCGTGTGGGACTTGTTTTAAAACCGGCAATGAGCGGTACGCCGACAAAACCTTCCTTACCGGTGAGCCCGACTTCAACACTCTTTCCGTTTTGCAATACGTTCAGAATGGAAGAAAGTCCGCTTTCCAGGAAATACGCGTGCTGAATCGGCGCGCCTACCTCATTCAGAACATAGGGAATGGGCAAGTTGACAAATTGCGATTTCGCGAGCATTGCATTGCGAACGCTGCGCGGAAGGGTCAGCAGAATATGATTCTGTATCGGCTGGCTGCCATTGCCATCGGCACCGATTTGGGCAGCGGCTTTGGTACGTCGAATATCGGATTTCTCATTCAGCAATCCGCGGCTCCTTGCGAAAGGAAAACTGTGGTCGCAGGACCGCCAGAGCTGAGTCATGCGACTGGACAACTCAACCATACTCCTGACTAACGCTCATGACTAGTAGGGAATGATAGATTGCGAACGCGCTCACCCATCCCCCTTGCCAAAATTGGGTACGCTAGCGTACCTTCAATAATCGTGGCGTGACGCGCTCGAAGGCGGGAGAATGTGGAAGTGATGGCGAAATCGAGGCACAAATCGAGTGCTTCTTTCCAGCCGGAATGGGCGAAGGCGATTGTCCGCCTACGCAACCGACTTGGCCTAAATCAAGTTGCTTTTGGTGATGCATTCCATTGCTCTCCGATGGCCGTGTCGCGATGGGAGCGGGGAATTTCGGAACCGCCGTCGCACATCTATATCGAGTTGGGAAATCTCGCGGGCGATCCCGTGTGCTGGTACTTTTGGGGACAAGCAGGTCTTAGCAAGGAAGACTTGCTACGCGTCGTTCCACGCCTTCAAAAACGCTTGCGGGAGGCACAGATCCCCGAGCTTGAAATCGCAGGCGCTGGCGGAGGCGCGAAAAAGCCAAAGCCAGATGAAAAGCTTCAACTCGTAGCCATCCCCCTGCTGAAAACCGTGGCAGCCTCACACGGCGAAAAGGGTGACGATCATGAGCTGCTGCAGGACGCTCCGATAGAGGGCATGATCGCCGCGCCCAAAGAATGGTGCCCTCATCCTTCCACGACAAGTTGCCTGCGTGTTCGCGGCAACTCGATGTCGCCCCTGATTCACGACGGCTATATTCTCGTTGTCGATTTTTCGCAGTCCAGTGTCGGGGAGTTGAACGGCAAAATCGTGATTGCCTCGCATAAGGACAAAGGGCTGACCGTTTCTCGGCTGAAGCGTTATGACCACACGGTTGTGCTTCAATCGGAGAACGCCAGCTACGAATCAATTACAATGAGCGGCAAACAGAAATGGAAAATTGTGGCGAAGGTTTTGTGGTGGATTGGAAAAGCACCCTAACTCTTTGACGGGTCTGCGACGGTAGCGACGATGGCCTATTCCTAAGTGCGTGCCGCGCCAGGAACCCCTTCGGCCGGTCTCAGATCGGCAGCTGGAAAAAAGACTGAAATTTTCGTGCCCATAGCGCCGGACTGGAGCGCCATCTCACCGCCAAATTGCAGTACACGTTCGCGCATTCCGCGAATTCCCACTCCTCCGCCTTGTGACTCAATTTCGAGAACTTTTTCGGAAGGTATGCCGCTGCCCTCATCTTGAACGCTTAGCGTTATGCTCTCGGGACCGCGCTTAATCTCAATCGCTGCAACTTTGCTGCCCGAATGGCGGTGCACATTGGTCAGACACTCTTGCACAATTCGAAATATCACCAATTCCATTTCGGGCGTGAGACGCCCGAAGTCTTCTGGAATAGCCAGTGTGACATCCAGCCCGCTGCGTTCTTTCAGTCCGCGAATATACCAGAGAAGCGATTCAGCCAATCCACACTCATCCAGAAGGGGCGGATGCAACAAGTAAGACGTTGTGCGTATCTCCCGGCTCAATTCTCGAACCATCTGTTCGCTTTCCTCGGCCTGTCTGGCCAGCTTCGGTGCATTTAATTTCACGTTTCGCACGATGGTGGCAAGATTCATGCCAAGCGCAGCGAGGATTTGTCCTGCGCTGTCATGAAGTTCCCGCGCAATATGCCGCCTTTCGTTATCCTGGATTTGGATTAGCCGGTGTGACAACTCTCTGAGCTTTTTGGATTGGTGGAGCACTTCTCTGTTTCGGCGTTCAAGTTCCATGGTCCTGGCGCGCACCTGGGCTTCCAATGTGTCGGTCAACGCGCGAAGCCGCTGTTCGCTTTCCCGAAGCGTTTGCTCGGCGCGTTTTTGAGCGGTGAAGTCCCGCGCTACCTTCGAAGCCCCGATGACGCGGCCTTCCGAGTCTTTCACCGGCGATATGGTCAGTGAAACATCAAGCATCGCGCCATCTTTGCGTACGCGTACCGTTTCGAAATGCTCCACGCGTTCGCCTCGTTTGAGCCGCTCAAGAATCACCGCCTCTTCGGGCCGGCGGTCGGGAGGAATAATGAGCGTGATGTGGCGCCCAACGGCTTCTTCCGCGGAGTAGCCGAAGAGTCGTTCCGCAGCTTTATTCCAACTGCTAATGACACCGTCGAGATTCTTGCTGATGATCCCATCGTCCGAGGAATCCACGATTGCAGCCAGGTGCAGGAGGCGATCCTCGGCTTCACTTGGCAGCCAACTTGATACGGCGTATCCTGCGGTCGCGCTCATCGGATGGCTCCCGTTTTTCGGTTCGCGACTGATCACTTTCTCGATCGTTGGTACTAAATCATCTGAAAGGGAACTCTTCGCGACGTAGGCGGCCGCGTCGACTTCTGTTGCCTGGCGACAAGCGATTGCAGAATCGTTTTGACTGACGATGACGATTTTTGAGTCCGGCATGTCTCGCCGCAGGATCTGCGTGGCATCGAGTCCGTTCATCCGGGGCATCGAAATGTCCATCAGGACGACGTTTGGGCGAAGCGCTTTTGCTTTCTCAATCGCATCGAGGCCGTCGACCGCCTCGCCGCATACGAGCCAGTCGGCATGCGACGATAGCAATGAGCGGACCCCGCGGCGGACAGGTTCGTGGTCGTCAACAAGCAGAATACGTAATGAATCCAAGGGCCCTGACCGCCTCCGAATGATTGTCTGACCTGGAAAGAAAGCTCGCCGTCAGCAAGGGATTTTCAGTTTAGTGAGTCGGAGAGTGTGAGAGCCATACAGGAATCGCCTTAATTCCCGCTGCAGAATCAGGCGGACTCCCGCTGGCTTGTCTAGAAGCCAGCCGCGGCTTCGGCCACCGAAGGGAACAACTGGAGAAGTTTGTCCACGCTTGTGATCTTCAATGTCTCTTCGACGAAGCCAGAGGCGCCCGCGATGTGCAAGCGCCCTCCTGCCTTGTTGATTTTTCCTTGGCACACCACCAAAATTCCGATGCCTGTGCTGTCCAGTATGGTGACTCCGCTGAGATCGAAGATAATTTTCTTGGCATGCTCACTGAGAATTTCCGCCAGTTTCAATTCCACTTCGCGCGAGCTGTTGCCCAGGATGATGCGTCCGTTCATTTCGAGGATGTCGATGTCGGGAGGTATCTGCTTTCGCTCGATAGTCAGGATCACGGTGCACCTCGGTGCCTGGAGGCAAGGCGCCGTCGCTGCTCGATTGCGATCGGATTAGGTAGCGTGGCGAGCACGGATTCTACCTCACGAACGAGTGCGGTGGAACGAAATTCAATGGATTCGGAAAAATCGGCTTCTCGCCAAACGATTGCGACAGGATTTAGTGGAAGTCGTGGGCTGGGGCGGCGGCGCGGGAAAGATGAAATGGCTTGATGTTCCCGGCTTTAACGGAGATGACGCCGTCCTGGTTTTGCAGCACGCCTTCGATAATGAGGAATGAATTGTGGACTACTGTGGTGTGATCTTTTTCAAAGAGTCGCGGCGTGATGATGATGTTGGCGACGCCGGTTTCATCTTCAAGGCTAAGAAATACGAATCCTTTGGCCGTTCCAGGGCGCTGACGAACGATCACGGCTCCAGCCACGCAAACAACTGAGCCATCGCGAAGAGAAGCGAGACGCGATGCCGGTGAAACACCGCTCCGGTTGAGGTTCGCGCGATGACGTGCCATTGGGTGGTGGCCTACAGTGAGACCGGTGCCGCGAAAATCGGCAACGAGCCGCTCCTCGTCATCCATGGGATCGAGCGGCGAAAAAAGCGAAGATGACTCGGAATCGTCGGCTCTGAGTTGTGCTTCAAAGAGAGCGCCCGCAGGGCGACCTGAACGTTCAACCTGCCATAAAGCGCTCCGACGATGAATGCGCGTTTTACTGGAGATGAAATTCATAGCGCCTATGCTGGCGAGAACGCGCAACTCATCTTTCTGAAAGTGCGGCACGCGTTGTTTTAAATCCTCAATTGAAGCAAACGGTTGAATTTTGCGCTGCTCCAGAATCTGCATCGCAGTTTCTTTGCGCAGTCCTTTTACATAACGCAGCCCAATGCGCACAACCAAGCCCTCGGAAGTTTCTTCGATTGTACATTCCCATTGCGAGCGCGTGACATCGATTGGCTTGAATTTCAGGCCATGCCGCTGAGCGTCCTTAATTAAGGTAGCCGGCTGGTAGAAGCCCATGGGCTGATTGTTCAGCATGGCGGTAGTGAACGCCGCGATGTAGTGGCACTTCAGAAAGGCGCTCGCATACGCGATCAGAGCAAAACTTGCCGCGTGCGATTCGGGAAATCCATACAGCGCGAACGAAGTGATGGCTTGAATGATTTTGTTTTGCGTTTCTCCAGTGATCCCTTTGACGTCCATCCCATGTCGGAGCTTGATTTCCACTTCTTTCATGCGCGCCTCAGAACGCTTGAATCCAAATGCGCGCCGCAACTCCTCGGCTTCACCTCCAGAAAAGCCCGCGGCAATCATGGCAATGCGAAGAAGTTGTTCTTGAAAAAGCGGAACGCCGAGCGTGCGCGAAAGCGTGGATTCAAGCGACGGATGCAAACTGTCCACGGATTCGCGGCCCTGACGGCGATTCAAGTAGGGATGAACCATCTTTCCCACAATCGGGCCGGGACGGATAATGGCCACCTGCACCACGATATCGTAAAAACATTTTGGCTTGAGACGCGGCAGGCAGGACATTTGCGCGCGGCTTTCCACTTGAAACAAACCAATGGTGTCAGCGCGCTGTAAAGCGGAATAAACATCCTGATTGTCTTGAGGCAGATGGCCGAGATCGATCTCTTCTTGGTTGTGAGCGCGAATCAGCTGAATGGAATCTTCGAGCACAGCCATCATTCCGAGGCCGAGAAGGTCCACCTTGACGATGCCCATGTCCGCGCAGTCCTCTTTGTCCCACTGCACGACAACGCGGTCGGGCATAGTGGCCGGTTCAAGCGGGACGATGGAATCAAGTTGTCCCTGGCAGACAACCATTCCTCCAGAATGCTGGCCCAGGTGACGCGGCAAGTCCTGCACTTTCTGGCAAAGTTCGAAAAATTTGCGAATGCGATGATGCGACAGGTCGAGGCCGGCATCTTTAAATTGGCGGGTGAGTGTGTCGTTGGAATCAGTGTACTCCCATGCGCTGACGAGGCTGGCCAGGCGATCCAAAGTTTCCGGATCGAAGGAAAGCACTTTGCCGATTTCGCGCGCGGCGGATTTCCCGCGATAGGTGATCACATTCGCGGTCATTGCTGCGCCAAGTTTTCCATAACGTTCATAGACATATTGAATGGCACGTTCGCGCTGATCGCCGCTGGGAAGGTCCAGATCGATGTCCGGCCATTCGCCGCGTTCCTCAGAAAGAAAACGCTCAAAAAGTAGATTCATTCCAACGGGATCAACGGCGGTAATGCCAAGTGAATAACAAACCGCGCTGTTGGCGGCGGAACCGCGCCCCTGGACCAGAATATTGTTTTCGCGGCAAAAACGAACGATGTCCCAAACGATCAGGAAATAACCGGCAAGATCGAGTCTTTCGATGATGGAGAGTTCACGCTGGATTTGCAGTGTCGCGCGCTCATTCTGAGTGCCATAGCGATGGACCATGCCTTCGAGCGTGCGCTGTCGCATAAATTCCATCTGCGATTCGTTATTTGGAGTGGGATAGATGGGGAATTGATAGCCCAGATCCTTGAGCGTGAATTTCAGGCGCGAAGCGAGTTCTGCTGTGTTGGCAATCGCCTCGGGCAAATCCGCGAAAAGCGCTGCCATCTGCACCGGAGATTTAAGGTAGCGTTCGCTGTTGCAGGAAAGCAGCCGCCCGGCATTTGCGAGCACTTTGTGATTGCGCAAGCAGGTAAACACATCCAGGATTTCTCGCTGTGGCGGCAAGGCGTGGCAGACGCCGTTGGTTGCAAGTAGCGGAAGCCGCAAGTCCCGTGCGAGTTCAACAGCAACCTGGTTACGGCGCTCTTCTTCGATGGAGAAGTGGCGTTGCAGTTCCACATAAACATTGTTGCGGCCGAAAATGGCGCAAAGTTGCTCGAGACATTTGCGCGCGTTTCCTTTTCCGCTGCTGCGGAGCGTATGAGCCAGCGGTCCTTCATCGCCTCCGGTGAGGCAAATCAATCCGCTGCTGGCGCTTTCCAACTCATTTGTTTCAATAGCGCCTTCGCCTTTTTTCGCGCGAAGCTTCATCCGTGTGATCAGGCGGCAAAGATGTTTGTATCCCTCGGGTGAAGTGACCAGCAGCGGATAGCGCCAACCCTGCGTACAACTGACTTCCGCGCCGATGTGGGTGCGGATGCCAGCCTTTTCTGCGCACAGATGAAATCTCGGCGCGCCATAAAGACCATCGCGGTCGAGCAGAGCCATCGATGGCATGCCCAGCGTGTGGCAGACGCTGGCCAGCTCTTCGGGAATGGAGGCGCCTTCAAGAAAGCTGAAAGCAGAACGAGCGTGCAATTCGACGTACATCAGTCGTATACACCTCGCACAAACCATTTGTTCAAAAGCCTATCGTAAGAAAAACGATAGAACCCGTGCGTTGTGGAAGACTCCGCGGAAAACTGAATTTCCAGATCCCATGCATCTTCCTGCCAGGGCCTCTCTTCCCACCAGTGACCCGAAGTGCGCCACGGCCCGGATGCATGAATAACTTTCCCGCAACAGCCTTGAAACGATGCGAATACCGGATTGTTTCTCTCCATCCGGACTCGCGCGGGAACAGGAGGCCGAAAAACATGAAGAGCAATTTGTGGGACCGGTTCTTTTTGTAAATTCTTTTCCGAACTATTTTGCGCACTGGTTTTCGTTGAACATTTAGTGGTGCTGCCTGAAGCAGAGCGATCTACGGCAGCAATGGAGAAGTTGTCCATGTGAAACGCATCAGGCCGGTGCGAATCCAGCAATTTCGGTGAGCCGACGTTTCCCTCACCGACGACGGAAGCGATGCGCGCAATGGTGAGTTCAAGTTTGTCGGGATCGGGAGCGGTAGGAATGAAGAGCGAGCCTTGCGTAACGCGCGAGAGCGAAGGCTGCGCGGTCATTTGAATTTTCTGGATGGGCGCGCCCGGCGGACGCGATTGCAGTCGAAGGCGGAGAAGTTTCAGTAAAAGTTTGGCGTCTCGCGTAGGAACAGGCAGCTCCAGGCTGCATGAGAATGTGCGTGGCGACGGTCTAACCCGAAGCAAATCACGCGATGTGTCGAATGCATTGTCAAAAGCCGGCTGCAATTCAAAATTCACCTGAATCGCAGCGATGGAAAGCGCGCGCGCCGAAAGGCGTGCACTCAACTGACCGAGAAGTCTGCCGAGAAGAAACGAAAGAGATTCGAGATCGTCAACAGTTTCGTCTAGTTCAAACCATTCTTCAAAGTGCTGTGCGGGTTCGGCGAGAAGCAGCGGTCGCATGCCTTTCCCGCTCGCGATTTCATGAAGCCGGACTCCTTCTTGCCCCACGCATTCGGAAAGAGAAAGCACGGGCAACGACGCAAGCGCTTTGCATGTCGTCACGCCCCACCGTTCAAAAACTTCGGAAAGTTCCAGGCTTGGAGACAACATGCTGACCCGTAGCGTTTCCAAAAAGCGTCGTTCTTCGCCTTCAGGGACGATGGTTGGCCCGGGCAAGGCACGAGAGACGATGCGAGCCGTTTCCACGTTCGCAGAAATAGCAACATGAACGTTCATTCCGAATGTGGAAGCTCGCGAAGCGATTTGGCGCGCGATTGCTTCTTGATCGCCAAGAAGCGATGTAAGGCCCGAGATGTCGATGAGCAGCGTGTCAGGAGCCGCATCCTCCACGCGCGGAGTGATCGACCACGCCACATCCAGCAAAGCGGAGTGTGCCGCTTCTTCGCGAACTCTGCAGCGCGGCCGGATGGTGACTTGCGCGAACTGGCCCACGGCGGCTTTGGTCATGCCATGCGTGACACCAAGAATCTGCGCGAGCCGGTTGAGAGCGACAACCTGATACGTGGGCGGCGGTCCATCGATGATGGCAAGAGGCCGCGTTCGAAGTTCGGGCTCGGAGCGTCCGATAGCTTGCAAAATAAAATTGGGAACGTAAATGGCACCAAATGAAACTGCGGATGGCATGGCGGCTTGCGTCGAACACGGTGAGTTGGGAAGACTCAGCCAAAGTTCTGCGTCCTTTCGTTCTCTAAATGGTCTTGTTGTGATGGCAGCAATCTGTTGCTGCCGGCAGAGTCACCGGGAAGAAAATGATTCGACTGAAGATCGAAACGAACGGTTTCCGCGGCCGAGCTGTCAAAGGCTTTTGCGCTGCCAATGACGAAAACATTTTTGCGCCGGGCAGTGGAGCGAATGATCTCGGCAGTAGTTGTCCATCCATCAAGCAAACTTCCCGGAGTGTGAAAATCGCCCGATGGATATTGGCCATCCTGTAGTGACCAACGCGCGGCTTCTCTTTCCATGCGCAATACCAGTGAAGCGCATGTTTTCGCACTGGACTCGCGGGAAAGAACCAACAGGATCGTCGAAGTATTTTCAACCGTGCGCCGCAAACGAAACCAGAAGCTCAAGGGAACTTGGCGAACTAGACGCGCTGGTGCGGCGCTCAGGTCCACCGCAACCAGGCTGAATCCGCCGCCATGCAGAAGCAAATCGACGGAACGAAGTGCCTGATCCAGATTGCGGCAGCGAACCCAAAGCAGTTGATGCAAAGAGACGCCGGCGGATTGCGCCCAGCCGGGATCAAACGAATCCTGCGCGTCAACCAGAGCACAGACTTCCGCGTTCGCCGTGCGAGCCGCCAAAGCAGATTGCAGCAGGGAAGTCATCCCCGAGGAAAGCTCGCCAAAAACTTCAGTCAGACAGCCGCGCGGCAAGCCGCCGGCAAGTTGATCCACTGCGGCGATTCCGGCGGAAGCCGTAATGGGTTGCGGCTCCTGAAAACGAAAAGGCGAGGAGACGCGTCCGGCAAGAGCGGACTCGACATGAAGACGAAGAGCGTTGGATCTGGATAGCATGACGATAAAAGGCGAGGTAGAGGCTTACGGTTGTTTCGCTTTTTGTTCGCCACAAGGAGTTTGCCGCGATGCACTGCGTTTGTCAATGCTGATTTGAATGCAATTTTTTCAGCCGCGTGAAATGAAATACCGCGAGGAAGAGTTCATAAGAACAATCAACCTGCGCTATATAAAAAACAAGTCTCGTCAACAACAGGTCGTGTCGTCTACGCCGTCGTCTCGGCGCGATCCTTAGCGCCCCAATAGCTGGGGCTGAGCACACTTTGTCCTTCCGTGAGCAGTGCTTCCATTTTCTTGTGACGCTTCGCTTTCGAAGTATCCTGAGACTCGGGGACGATCGCGCGTTCATGCAGGATGCGCTCTGTCGCGGCAACTTGCGGCTCCGCATGGAATCGGCGCTGAATCGACGAATCGCACAAAACGTTGGCGACCGAAAGCAGACACATGCCCTGGTGATGCGCCATCCATGAACGCACCAGCGTGAAGCGCTTGCGGCTGAGCGTCATCTTCGGACCATAGTCTAGAGCTTCGTAGAATCCGTACGCGCCGATGCCGCCAAGCTTTTTCAGCCACTGAAGATTTTTCAACGCGTCATAAGAGCCAGTCATCAGGCTCATGAAAGTCGAATACGGAGAAATCACCACACGGTCTTCATCCGGCCGATGTAGCGCAAGCGCTGGGACTCCGAACGCGAAATAATGATAATGGCCGTCGCCGCTCAGCAAACTGCAAGCGGATTCAGAGATACCCCACGGAATCGAGAAGCGCCGCGCATATTTTTGCTGCGCAGAAACGGCGCTGCGCATATTGCGTTCCAGCAGCGTGCCGGGCGAAGACTTCATCCAAAGCGACGGCATCAGGTATTCGAACATCGTACCCGTCCACGACTGCAAAACCGCCTCACCTTTGTATTGAACATGCGAACGATCGAGGTGGAACCAGCATTCCTGCGGGATCTCACCTTTCGCAACGCCTGCGAATACCGCGGCGCGCGCTTCGGAGGCAAGCAAATCATAGTGATGTTCACTGGCCGCGCCTTTCGCAGCGTCAAAACCAATCGTAATCAGCTTGCGAGGCTCATCGTAAACCAGCGAGAAATCCATTCCCGCTGCCAGTTCGTCGGAATAGCTCGCGATTCCCTTCAGTGCCGCCGCTGCCTGTGTTGCGATTTCCCGGCTCGCGGCAAGCGCTTCGCGAAGAAGTTCGCGCGAACCATTTTCCGCGGTTCCTTCATTGATAGAATTTTCGCTCTCGCTGTTCAGCGATTCGAAGACTTCTGAATAAATACGGTCCCCGGTTGCCAGACTGAGCTCCGCAATCCATTTCGCTTGTTGTTCTTCCGTTGCGCGGAGCGAGCGGAATTTCGTCGATGCCCACGGCGCAAACTGAACGGTCAGCTTTTCAAGTTCAGACAAGCGCGTATTCAGTTCGGAGAGCCACCATTTCAGATCGTCTGAAGTTTGCGCGATGGTCCGCGCCGATTCGGTCATCGTGGCGACCGATTGTTCAAGCGTTGGCAGCGCGCTAAGCCATGCGAGCGGTGATTTGCCCATTTTTGCAATACAATCGTCGATCGAACGGAATGCTTTCCGTACTTCTCTCGTGTTTACGAGCTGCTGAATCAGCCGCGCGTGATCTCGAATTCCGCTCCAGAGCTCCTTCCGGAAAATCGGACGTTTCCATTCTTCGAGAGAAGCTTGCTTCAGCGTCCAAAGGCAGCAAACCAGATTGCCGTTATCGACCGTGGAGAGAAAAGGATCGCCCACTGGCTCAAGCGTGCGGGTGTCATACCAATTGTAAAGATGACCGTGCGACTTCGGCAGGCGCCGCACGGTAGCAAAGGTCTTCTCGGTCTCCGCAATGAATTCCTGAACGGTCAAATGACCCAGATCAAGCGCCGCGATGCGGGCGTTTAGCAGTAGTCCAAGATTCGTGGTGGAAACGCGATGTGCGATCAGGCTGCCTTCTTCTTTCAGAATGTCGGGAATCAGGTAATTCTCATTCTCATTGCTGAATTCCCTGAAGAACCTCCAGGTGCGCAATGCAGAGGTGCGAAGTAACGCCTCATCGCGAGGTCCGATGCGCAAGCCGTCTTCGGGCAGCGGCTGGTCGAGCCAATTGGAAAAGGCATCGGATCCGACCCAAAGAAGCAGCAGCAGCGCGGCAACCGAAAAAGATTCCCAACGGTCGACGGCGAGAAACACGCCGAATACGATGGTGAGCCAAGGCGTCGCTTTTAGATATAAATCAACGGGACTGGTTCTTTTGCCGCTGCTGTTTTCCGCTTCGGCAGCAGTCTCCCATTCGAGAAGTTTGTGGCGCGTCACGGCCATGCGGACTCCGACGCGCACAATTGCGTCCAGAGTGACCATGCTTTGTTGCGGCAAGCAAACCAGCCTCATCAGCAGGTGAGCGTTCGCGGCCGCAAAATCGGAAAACCATTCTTTCCAGAAGCGCGTGGTGAATTTAGCGTTGCCACTGCGCAAAATCGAAAGCGTGAACTGCAAATAGGTCGGAAGCACGAAAAGGCCGAGAGTCGCCAGCGTCCAGTAGAGCGCTTTACCGGGAAGAAACAGCCAGCCACTCACGAGTATCGAAAGCATCGCAATTTCGGTGAGGCTGCGGCGCAAATTGTCCAAAATCTTCCAGCGCGATATCAGATTGATCGGATTGCGCACTACATTTCCGAAATAATCCGGTACCCGTGGGAAAAGCCAGAAAAGAATTTGCCAATCGCCGCGTACCCAGCGATGTTTCCGCTTGCTGTACGCCGCAATGCGGGATGGATAGTCATCAATAACTTCCACGTCAGAAAGCAAACCTGCCCGCGCGTACGCGCCTTCAATCATGTCGTGGCTTAGAATTGCGTTTGACGGGAACCGGCGTTCAACGACCTGTTGGAAAATTTCCACTTCATAAATTCCTTTGCCGGTGAAACTTCCCTCCTGGAACAAGTCCTGATAAACATCGGAAACGGCGCGCGTGTAGACGTCAAAGCTCGAATCACCGGAAAAAAGCGCAGCCAGCCTCGAGCGGTTGGCGGAGTGAATGCTCACTCCCACACGCGGCTGCAGGATTCCATAGCCTTCTACAACGACATTCGAGATTGGATGGACCACAGCGCGTTGCAAAGGATGAGCGATCGCCCCAACCAGCTTTCGGCCGGCGTCGCGCGGCAATTGCGTGTCAGCATCCAGCGTAATCACGTATTTGATTCCGCTCAGCAATGACTTTTCGCCGGCGACCGTTGAAAAATTATTGGTTTTTCCCAAAAGCAGATTGTTTAAGTCGAGAAGCTTTCCGCGTTTACGTTCCCAGCCCATCCAGACTTTTTCAATGGAGTTGAATGTGCGGTCCCGGTGAAATAGAAAAAAAGTGCCTTTCCCTTCGCGCGCGTATCTTTGATTGAGCTGTTCAATCAGCCGAGCGCATTCAGGAGCCAGTTCGTCCCGTTTATCGAACTGTGTCGCAGCGTCCGGAGGATCCGTGAGCAGGCCAAAATGAAGGTTGGCGTCGCGATTTCCAAGAAAACGAATTTCAAGGTCGCGCACGGAGCGCTCCATCTGCTCACGACTGACTAAGAGCGTAGGAACAACAACCAGTGTTTTGCTTTCCGCGGGTATTCCGGCGGAGTAATCCATTTTCGGCAATGTCCGCGGTTTCACGAACATCACAACCAATTGATTCGCGATGGCCACGGCGCTCTCTGCCGCGGGAAGCAGGAATAACGCCACCACTAGAAAAATGGGCACATTCACTTCCGCCCCGATGACCACGGCCGTCAAGAGCGCGACCATCAGCAACTCGATGCCGACCACATACAAACCATCCGGCCAGCGCTTTAACAATTTTGCAAAGCTCACAAGCCATGAATCTTTGATTCCGATCGCCTGCTCCAGTGCTTGCCGGCCTTCGCCGATGAAGTAAAAGCCCACGTGCGAGCGGCGTTCATTGGCACGAACATTCGTTCCGCGGTGTGGCAGATTCGCCAATTTCACCGCGCGACGGGCCACCTCGGCTTCGCTTTCGCCGGATTTCCGCGCAAGTTCGGCAACCGCGGCGCGGTAGTCGGATTTGGCCGCCTTTTCCATTTTGTCGAAGGCTCCCGCAGGGTCCTGCGACAGAGCTTGTTCGCACAAGCTGACTTCGACGAATAGCTTGTCCCAGTCGGTCAGGCCCAGCGTGCGCAGACTTGCGATCATCGCCGACAACCTCGGCGCGGGCGCGGCATCGGTCTGCGCCGAAGTCGAGGTCCGGCCGGGCATCGCGAGCTTTCGCGCATGCATGGCGACTTGCTCCAGCAGAATTTGGCTTAAAAATCCCTTCAGCGCAGATATTTCCGCATTCGTCAGTTCAAAATCTTCCTGCAGCGCCGCGAGAAACGCTACGAGTTCCGATCTGTCGAACAGGAATCCTGCTGCTTGCAGATAGCGCTCTGCAACAGTACGCACGCGAAGCTCTCCGCCGCCCTTTCCACTCGCCACGACTGCTAATTCGTCGACCATCTTCAGAGCGGCACGGCTTTCTTGCATACTCTCTTCCACAATTTTTGTGTTTGAGGTAAGCGAGCGCCATTCAAGTTCCAGAAATGCCCCGGAAGCCTGCCTTCTCTGCAAAAACTGAACTGCCCGCGCGATTACCGCTTCCTGCAACGCCAAATCTTCACGAAGTGGTGAGCTGATCGCACGGCGCGACTTCGTTTGTGGTGTCAAACCGCCTAGACGGGCGGCGGTAAGGATTCGCTCAAGCCGGCGGCTGCATTCCTCCGCTCCGGCAGAGTTTTTCCAGTGCGCGGTTCCCTCCGCGTCTTCAAAGGCGCTATTCCACTCCCGCGCGCTGCGCAGGTTCAGCACCAGTTCAATGCTAGTTGCCATGACCTTGCTTTCCCCCAGACTACCGGTAGCTCGCCGCTTGCAGTTCAAACATTTCTGCGTACCGCCCGCCGTTTTGCATCAGCTGGGCGTGCGGTCCCTCTTCGGCGATCCTGCCGCCTTGCAAAACAAAAATTCTGTCAGCCATGCGCACTGTCGAGAAGCGATGCGAAATCAGCATGGCCATCTTTCCCCGAGTGAGTTCAGCGAAACGTTGAAAAACCTCGTGCTCCGATTTTGCATCGAGCGATGCGGTTGGTTCGTCAAGCACCAGCACCTGCGCTTCACGAAGGTACGCGCGAGCCAGAGCAAGCTTTTGCCACTCACCACCGGAAAGATCGGTTCCGCCGTCAAAACGAGTGCCAAGCCGCTGGTCATACCCGTGAGGAAGTTTGCGGATCACCTCTTCGGCCAAGCTTTTTTGAGCTGCGGAGCGAATCCGGAAAATGTTGTCTTTTTCTTCGATCCGGCCCATCGCGATGTTTTCCGTCGCCGTCAGGTCGTAGCGCATGAAGTCCTGAAAAATAACGCCGATTTCGCGCCACAGATCTTCCTGGTCGTACTCACGAAGGTCCACACCGTCCAACAAGATCTGGCCGCCGCTCGGGTCGTACAGTCGCGTCAGCAACTTTACGATCGTGGTTTTTCCCTGGCCGTTTTCACCAACCAGCGCGATGCGTTCGCCTGGCGAGAGTTTGAAGCTGACGCCGCTTAGAACTTCGCGTCCGTTCGGATACGCGAACGAAACATCCCGAAACTCGAATCCCTGGCGAATCGGACGCGGCACCGCAATGGCTCCGGTCTTTGACGACACAACCGGTTTCACTGCGAAGAAATCCAGAAGGTCGCCAACAAATAAAGCCTGGTCGGCGATGGTCGAAAATGTCGAGAAGACCAGTTGAATGTTGGAGCTGGCGCCCGCAATGGCGCCCGCAAGAAACGTGAGCATACCGATGGTCAGGACGCCAGCGACGGTCTGATAGATCACATACGCATACGTCCCGTAGTAACCGAGCGTACCGAGCAGCGTCAACAGGGAGCCAACCAGCAGACGCTTACGGGCAAGTCGCGCCGTTTCTCCGTGCAGACGCATCGCCAGATTCGTGAAGCGCCCCACAAGGTACGGCCCCAGTCCAAAAAGTTTCAGTTCCTTCGCGCTCTCTTTGCTTCCACCCAGCACGCGCAGATATTCCATTTCACGGCGCGCCGGTGTTTGCGCGAAGCTCAAGGAGTAGCCAAGAAATGCAAAGTGCGTTTCACCAAGAAATGCGGGAACCACGCAGACGATCAATGCAAAAAGTAACCACGGCGAAAAGAGGCAAATGCTGAATGCCAGGCTGGCGGTCGTCACAATTTGCTGGATCAAACGTCCTGCAGCTTGAATCATCAGCACGCGGTCCGTGCCTTGTACGCGGGCGCGTTCCAGTTTGTCCTGGAAGGTCGGATCTTCGTAGGAAGTAAGATCCAGTCGCGACGCGTGCTGCATAATGCGGATGCTGACGTACTTTGCGTATTTGTCGGCAAGTACCGTATCGCAATAATCCGTCACACGAACCAAAATCGTCGAAATACACGCCAGCGCGAATTCGGAAATGACCAGCCACCAGAAGTAAGCCGGCAACGGCGTGTGGTTGGCAGTGTAGTTGTAAATCGAATCGATGATGACTTTCGTGACCGCCAACATTGCCAGCGGCAACAAAGACACGATTAGCCGCACGCCGACGTTTGCGACCACGATTCGCGGTGACGCTTCCCACACCATTCGAAAAATCGGCAAGGTATTGCGAAGCGCGGCGAGACGGTCTTTCCAGCGGGGAACCGGATTGGCTATTTGTGGCTCCAACTCTTCTCGTCCTTACGGTACGCAAATTCGTCGCTCTACACCCTAACCACACGCAGAGACAATGCTGCTCTGCTTCGCGCCTTGCATCTGAATGACGAGGGGCGAGCTGACAGAAAAGCCGCCGCAGGGTCGATAGAGTAGTACTACAACTGGCCCCCGCGACATCCTTAACTATATGCATCCGTAGTACCACGGAATGCGTATCTGCAAATACCTTATTTTGTTGTGCTTATACCGTTCGAAATTTTTGTGAGGCTGTCGTTTCTTCGCTCACCTTGTAACTCTTGCCACCGATATTTTCGAGAGTTCACTAGGCGACGATGAAGCGAAGGTATGCGGGCCCCGAGCCATGGCTAAAACGGCACAGTCCTGGTTGACTTGTGCCGCTTCAAGACGGGCTTTTCATACGGCGCACGTGCGCCTTTGAATTCCGCCCGTACATTTTTCGGCCGGTGCGCGTTCGAGATGTCGCCACACCACAGCAGGATATCCAGTAACCGTGCGCGTTCGAGGTTGTTCAAAACGGTTGCGCTCATGCAAATGTCCAGCGCGCGCCGTGCACACTCATCGGCAATTAGAACGTGCTCGACCGTGGAACCAGACGCTGCCGAACCTGACTGCTGGTGACGGCCGATGCCGTCAAGAAATTCGTAGCATCGGGCGCAAAAATGATCTAGGCAAAGAGCTTCCTCACGAAAGGTAACAGCGACAGGGCGCGAGCAATCACTACGGTGGCAAGATTCCACATTACGCATTGAGCTGAGTTCCCCCTTTGGCCCATGCATTTTTTCCTTTGCGAACAGACTGATTCGATATTCAGGCGTTGACAGTCGGCATCGACAAGCAAAATTGTTAGCCCGTGGCGACGATTTCGACGAGCTCGGCAATCTCCGCGGGCCGAAGATCGGAAAGAGTAAGCTTCGTGGAGGCTTGAGGAAGCAGGAAGTGAGCGAAACTGGTGTACCCGCGGACTGGCCCGTCGGCCAAGCCAGCGACGATCTTGAGTGTCCAGGAGGTAAGGCGTTCGCGTCCGGCGTTGAATCTTTCCGCGTCCCATAGACTGAGCAGCGTCACGAGCCGGGCCTCACGATCAGAAACGAGCAGCATACTTACTTGCAGACCCTCGTTGTACAGACCCGCCTCGTCCAACAGCTCCTCGATGGCAGACGCCACATCGATTGCATCACCTGGTTTTGCAATAAAATCGACGCGAAGCGCGGTAACCTGACCTGTAGATTCATTTTTCGGCAGGACGTGCTCACCGTGTGGTGCCGAGAGAATCTTTCTTTGCGACTCTTTGTTCAGGTACAAGACTCCACCTTCCTTTGGCCTATTGGTTCCCTGATCATCTTCCGTGATGGCAATAATCAGCGTCCGGCGATGACTCTTAAATCAGCACCGGACGCTTCTTCAGGGGCACGCCAGAGGACTTTGGTGTCCCAGCGTGTAGGTCTCCTCGTCGTTCAGGATCCCTATGGCCAGTAGTGCACCGAAAGCGCGGACCGTTTCATTTCGGGAGAGAAATTGACCGGCGATCTCAAGGTTTCGGAAGGCCGGACGTTACCACGTTGCTACATTTCCTTGCTTGCGGCTATACTTCCCAGCACTTCGGGGGAAGTGTTGGAACTTTTTACGTTCGACGAAGCCTACGTGGGTCGGCTCCGGGAAGGCGATCCTTCTACGGAAAGCCATTTTGTTGAGTATTTCTCTAAACTCATTCAAATTAAACTTCGAGCACGGTTTCTGGCTACCGAAGCTATGGACGACCTTAGGCAGGAGACTTTTGCACGGGTAATCCGCTCCTTGCGCTCGGAGGGCGGGATCCGCCAGGCGAATCGGCTGGGGCCGTTCGTGAATTCGGTCTGCAATAATGTGTTGCTCGAGTATTACCGCTCGGGCCTGAAGAACGTTCCGCTGGACACAAACCATCTCGAATTGCCGGATAAGGTACTGAATTTGGAGAGTTTAGCGATTTTGCAAGAAACGCAGCAGGCGGTGCGAAATCTGTTGCTCCAATTGCCTGATCGCGATCAGGCAATCTTACGAGCCATTTTTCTGGACGAGCTAAGCAAGGACGAAGTCTGCTATAAGTTCGGCGTTGGCCGCGATTACCTCCGCGTTTTGCTCCACCGGGCCAAGCAGAAATTTCGAGCTGCGATGGGCCAGTAACCGTTGTGTTCTTAAGTGGATACCCTTGGGAGGAGAGAAATTCTCACCGGAATGAGAAACGAATCGGCACGAAACGACACTACTTAGCGATATGGAACGACACTCGATGGACCACCACCAGGCGGTGAAATCGCAGGTTTGTGAAAAGTATCTGCTCGGTGAGCTCTCGCCGGAGTTGCGTGACGCTTACGAGGAGCACTACTTTTCCTGCGCGGAATGCGCAATGCAGCTGCGAAGCGCGGCAGAGTTGATTGGCGCAGGCCAGCAGATTTTGGCGCGCACGCCGGCGATTGGCGCAAAGGTTCATGGCGCACCGAAGCCTGGCGGTTGGTTCAAGTGGCTGCAGCCGGCAATCGCGATTCCAGTGTTCGCGAGCTTGTTGCTTCTGGTGGGTTACCAGAATTTCGTAACCATTCCACATTTGAAGCAAGCGGTCAGCCCGCGCGTGCTGCCGATGTTTTCGTTGATTTCGGCGAATACACGCGGCGAAACAGCGCCGGAGTTTGTGACGCGACCGGACGAGCCTTTGGGGCTGTACGTGGATGTACCTGCAGACACCACTTATTCGACCTACGACATTCGTCTCGAGGATCCAAATGGGAAGACGATTCCGCTGCGCTCGCTGAGCTATGCGGAAGCACAAAAGACTCAAGTCTTCGTCGTCAATCCCGGGAAAACGGCGGGGAGGTATTCGCTAATAATATTCGGCCGTGCAAAATCAGAGCAAGGCACTGCGGCCACAGAGTTAGCGCGGCTGCAATTTACTGTTGTATTCTCGAGCCAAGTTCAGCAGCATTAACCATCCTACGACTCACGAGGAATGTCCCGATGCCGAAAAAGAGCCCCAGGCCGAAGACCGACCCAAAGGAAGCAGATTTCTCGACATTTCATTATCATGCTTGCGCGCACGCATTTAGTGGCCAGTTCACGCGTCCATTTCACGATTTGATCGAAGTGCAAGCCGCAACGGCCTTGCCGATTATCGGCGGACATGGAAACTCTCGTGTCTCGAATTTCCAGTTCCGGGAATTTGTTACGTTTAAGCATGGATATACCCATGTTTCTGGCGCGCATCAGGAAGACGACGACAGTAACAACACCTTGGTTACGGCAACGCTTGAGGGTTTGAACGTCATGGATGTGTTGACCGCGGACCGCATCGTCGCGCGCCTCTATTCGAAGGCTGCCAAAGGAGCGGGTGAAGGGGAGTTCACGCTGGTGGGCAGTAAATTCGAAAATTTGCGTATTGCCGGCTGCCCGGTACACATCGAACTGGACTTTGACTTGTTCGCGGAAATTCCGACGTTTAAGGACGCAAAGAATGCCTTTGATAAGAATGGCAAATTCCGGAAAATAGCATCAGATCCGCTGCAGACCGGGACGCCCCTAAAGGAACAAGGGGAGCAGGGAGTGTTTCTTTGCTCTTGTGTGAAAGAGATGGAAGCAGAGTGTCCGGGTGTCACCCGCAAAGGTCACGCTTTTCACGTGAAGGGCTTTGGCACCATTTTTCTGGGCGAAGTTCTGATCAAGCACGCGGAACGCACGCTGACAATGTTGAGGCTGGAACTTGGTTCAGCGGTCAGCGGAACAGGCTCCGGCGCGCAGGCATTTTCGAATGGTCGAACCTGGCCGTAGTCCTCGCTTTCTGTTCTGCATTTCTTGTCCTGGCTGGATGCAATCGCAAGCAGCTGCCGCCGGAATCGCCTTATCGGGCGATATGGATCGACATCCATCGAGGCGATCTGACTGCGGCTGCCGTGGCCGTTGACCGCGCAACTAAACAATTCTCCGATCCTCATTCCGAATGGCATTGGCGCTTCTGGGCTCTTAAGGGCGAAATCCTTATGCTCCAAGGGCACTATGAGGACGCGCTTTCGTTTCTTGCTCAGGCCGTTCCCGCAACTTTCGCGCAAAGCGATGTGGTCGTCTGGCAAAAGCTAACACAGGGCGCAGCATGTGCGCGACTCGGCCGTTTTGACGAGGCCGCGAACCTTTTGCGCGAAGCACAGGCACTTGCCCAAAACGCGCATCCCGCGTTGCTGGACGAATGCGCACTCCGGCAAGGCACATTGTATTTTCATCGAGGAGATACGCTCGCCGCCCGCACCGCATATCGAACAGCACTCCAAGTCGCTCACGATAATAAGAACGAATATTTAGAGGTTGCCGCTCTTGGCAGCCTCGCCGTCGCGTCGACTCGGCTCGAACACTATGATGAGGCCATCGATTGGAACGATCGAGCCCTGCGACTGTCGCAAACGATTGGCGATCTGCGTTCGGTTTCAAAGATTGAAGGGAATACAGGTTGGAGTTACCACGAGTTGGGCGATTACGCCAACGCTCTCTCGCAATTCGAAAATGCGGAACGTGACGCCGATCGCGCCGGTCTCGTTGCCGATCGAGTGTATTGGCTCAATAGCGCGGCCGGAGTCCAATATGACCTCGCGGAATATCCTGCGGCAGAATCATCGGCGCGGAAAGCACTCCAGCTGACCCGAAGCCTCAGAGACGAAGGGTCCACGATTGAGTGCCTGCAGAATCTTGCGCTTGTTGCGCTTGCCAAGAACGAATTCAAGAAGGCGAAAACGCATCTCGACGAGGCGCTTGAATTTGAACGCTCGGCGCCAGACCATCAAAGGGAACTTTACACCCGCCTCATATCCGCCAACCTGGAAGCAAAGACAGGGAACATTTCGGAATCTGAGATTTCTTACTCGCGGATCCTTGCGGACCCCAATTGCCCGAGTTCCGTTCGCTGGGAAGCACAAGCCGGTCTCGCGCAGGTTCATGTTGTCCAGGGCAAGGCGGAAGTCGCTGAGCGCGAGTTTGCCGAATCCATTAGAACAATAAGCAAAGCTCACACTGCACTTCAGCACGAAGATTTCCGCATTTCATTTCTGTCGAGCGCCATTCGGTTCTACGACGCGTACATTAATTTCCTGATTGACCAGAAGCGGCCAGTGGACGCGCTTCGGGTTGCGGATTTGAGCCGGGCGCAAGCGCTCGAAGAGGGCGTATCGGCGAACGCCGAGAAAAGGACCTCACGACCGGCAGCGTTTAATCCGCAAGCGATTTCGCGCCGGTTGAATGCGACGTTGCTGTTCTACTGGCTGGGGCGGCAAAGTTCCTATCTGTGGGTGATCACCCCTACCAGAGTGGCTGAACGTCCGCTGACCCACCCGGAAGAAATTAATGCGGCCGCGAAGGCCTACCGGGAATCGTTCCTGGAACCGCGTGATCCGTTGGAGGCGGGTAACGCTGACGGCAAGAAGCTTTACACTGTGCTGATTGCACCAGCCGAAAAGCTGATTCAAAAAAATTCGCGAGTAGTGGTGCTTCCTGATGGCAATTTGAACTCGCTCAATTTTGAAACCCTGATTGTTTCCGGCTCCAAGCATGAAGATAAGCCGCACTACTGGATTGAGGATGTAACCATCACCACCGCCAATTCACTGGCGCTGCTGGCGCGCAGTTCGATGAGTGGACCGCCGAATCCAGGCCGACTATTGGTGGTTGGCGATGCGCTGGCGGCGAGTCCGGATTTTCCGCCACTTCCGCAAGCGGGCAAAGAAGTCGGACTGCTCGAAAACTATTTTAGTTCATCGCAGAGACTGGAGTTGACCGGCGCGAACGCAACGGCGACGCGTTTTTTGTCGAGCGAGCCGGAAAAGTTCTCATATCTGCATTTCGCGACACACGGCACGGCGAGCAGGACACGTCCGTTGGAGTCGGCGGTGATTCTTTCGCCGGAAGGGGATTCGTTCAAGTTGTACGCTCGAGATGTGGTGAAGCATCCGCTGAACGCATATCTGGTGACGATTTCCGCGTGCAATGGCGCGGGAACGAAGTCCTACGCAGGGGAGGGACTGGTGGGACTCTCGTGGGCGTTTCTGCGGGCGGGAGCGCACAACGTGATTGCGGGACTGTGGGAAGTGAGCAACGCATCGACTCCGCAGTTGATGGATGAGCTGTACAAAGGAATTCATGCTGGAGAGGATCCGGCGACGGCGTTGCGCAATGCGAAACTCACGCTGGTACATTCGTCCGGCAATTACCGCAAGCCATTCTACTGGGCGCCCTTCCTTCTCTACGCGGGTTCCTGAAGCTGTTTCGATCCAAAAATGGAGCCACAATAACAATATTGGAGGTGCCTTCTCGAAGTCTCGGGAACAAGCAGCAAAATCCGGATTCGTGCCGATCTAGGACCGTGACTCGATTTCTCGACCGGTACCCTTCTACTGGGCGCTCTTCCACGGCGCGCTCGCACATCGAGAACGGCAATGTTATTCTTTTCGTTCACCGCGGACGGTGTGGTGCCGAGAGTCACCCTATGCCTTCACAAAATCCTTCCAAACTGACGTTTGAACCCGGAAAGGGAACAATTCAATCGTCTCAATGGTCGGTGCATGCGGGCGCTGCAAGTGCCATCGCGGCCCTTGGCGGAAAGCCGCTGGGAGCCAACCGCGGGACCTCGCTGAATCTGGATTGGATCGACCAGGTGCGAGTGAATACCAGCGCTGTCGAGCGGCGTGCCGCGACACTCGTGACCCGACGAACGGTGAAGAAGGATTGGCAGATTGCATGGCTGCTTCGCGCAATCACGTGCATGGATTTGACGACGTTGTCGGGCGACGACACGGACGAGCGTGTAAGGCGCCTCTGCGCAAAGGCGCGCCGGCCAGTGCAGCAAGAACTAGTCGAGAAATTGGGGATTGGCGAGCTGAACATTAAAGTCGGTGCGGTGTGTGTCTATCATTTATTTGTCGAGACGGCGCGGCGCGCGCTGGAAGGCAGCGGAATTCCGGTGGCGGCCGTGTCGACGGGATTTCCGGCTGGACTTTCGCCGCTTGCAGAACGGATTGCGGAGATTCGCAAGTCGGTGGAAGCGGGGGCGCAGGAAATCGACGTGGTGATTACGCGCGCGCATGTTTTTGGCGGACAGTGGCAGAGGTTATATGACGAAATTCTGGCGTTCAAGGATGGGTGCGGGCCAGCGCATTTGAAAGTGATTCTGGGAACGGGAGATTTATTGACGCTGCGGAATGTTGCGAAAGCGAGCCTGGTGGCGATGATGGCGGGAGCAGACTTCATCAAAACCTCTACCGGAAAGGAAACGGTGAACGCCACGCTGCCGGTTGGACTGGTGATGACGCGCGCGATCCGCGAATACGCGGAAGAAACGGGAATGGCGGTGGGATTCAAACCGGCGGGCGGAATCCGAACGGCGAAGCAGTCGCTGGAATGGCTGGCGCTCATGAAAGAGGAATTGGGAGATGCGTGGCTGGCGCCGCACCTGTTTCGGTTTGGCGCGAGTGGAATGCTGGCGGATGTCGAGCGGCAGTTGGAATTCCATGTGACGGGACGGTATTCGGCGGATCACCGGCACGCGATGGCTTGAGGGAGCCGAGCTGGGCCCTTGTGCAATTGTACGGACGCACCGGTTGAGATCGTTCGATTTCGACGGAAGACCGTCGAAATCTCGGGATGACAAGCAATAGTTGAACGCGCCATGTTTCGGAGCGTGATCCGCAGGGGCAAAGTCCCGTTTTGAATGAGAAGAGGCAGATGAGCGTCGTCGAAAAATTCAGATCGATGGAATACGGTCCTGCACCGGAAGATCCGAAGGAATCGCTGGCGTGGCTGGATAGCCGACAACGCCGATTTGGACATTTTATTGGCGGCGAATGGCGAGCTCCGGTAGAAGGAAAATATTTTGAGACGGCCGATCCCTCGACCGGAGAAAAACTTGCGGATATGGCGCAAGGAAGCGCAGCGGATGTAGACGCTGGGGTGAAAGCTGCGCGGGCTGCGTTGGCGGGCTGGCAGAAGCTTTCTTGCCATCAGCGTGCGAAATTTTTGTACGCGTTGGCGCGGCAGGTGCAGAAACATTCCCGGCGGCTCGCCGTGTTGGAAACGCTGGACAACGGCAAGCCGATTCGCGAGAGCCGCGACATTGATATTCCACTGGTAGCGCGGCACTTTTATCACCACGCGGGCTGGGCGCAATTGCTGGACCAGGAATTTCCGGGGTACTTGGCGTGCGGCGTGGTTGGGCAGATCATTCCGTGGAATTTTCCGTTATTGATGCTGGCATGGAAAATTGCTCCGGCGCTTGCCTCCGGTAACACCGTTGTATTGAAGCCAGCGGAATATACGCCGCTGACGGCACTGGCGTTTGCGGAATTGTGCAATGAAGTTGGACTGCCGGCAGGTGTGGTGAACATCGTCACGGGAGATGGCGCCACGGGCGAAGCGCTCGTGAAGCACGCGGACGTAGACAAGATTGCGTTCACAGGTTCGACAGAAGTGGGGCGGGCGATTCGCCGCGCGACCGCGCAGTCTCACAAGAAGCTGTCGCTGGAGTTGGGTGGAAAATCACCTTTTATCGTTTTTGAAGATGCTGATCTCGATTCCGCCGTCGAAGGACTGGTGGACGGGATCTGGTTCAACCAGGGGCAAGTGTGTTGCGCGGGATCGCGGTTACTGGTACAGGAGAGCGTCGCCGAGAAACTGACGAAAAAATTGCAGACGCGGATGGGCACGCTGCGCGTCGGCGCGCCGCTCGATAAAGCGATCGATATTGGCGCGATTATCGCGCGGGTACAGCTGGAACGAATCGACGGACTGGTGAAGCAAGGCATTGCGGAAGGCGCAACGTGCTGGCAGCCAGAAATTGTTTTGCCGTCGCGAGGCTTGTTTTATAAGCCGACGTTGCTGAGCAACGTACATCCGACTTCGATTGTCGCGCAGCAAGAGATCTTCGGGCCGGTACTGGCTTCGATGACATTTCGAACGCCGCGCGAGGCGGTGGAGCTGGCGAACAACACGGTGTACGGGTTGGCAGCGAGCGTGTGGAGTGAAAGCGTGAACGTGGCCTTACAAGCGGCGGCACAAATTAAAGCCGGCGTGGTGTGGGTGAACAGCACGAATCTGTTTGATGCGGCGTGTGGATTTGGGGGCTATCGCGAAAGCGGTTTCGGGCGCGAAGGCGGTAGAGAAGGATTGCTCGAATATTTGGAGCCGGCGTGGTTCAGAAATGCGCCTGTAATTGTTGCAGCTTCGACGACAGAAAATGGAGCGCCGGAGGTGGCGAACCCGTCGAGCGGAATCGACCGCACCGTGAAGCTTTACATTGGCGGAAAACAGGCGAGGCCGGATTCGGGATACAGCATACCGGTGTATGGAAATGCGGGTGCATTGTTGGGCGAAGCGCCGCTTGGCAATCGAAAAGACGTACGCAACGCGGTGGAGGCCGCGCGCAAGGCCGAAGGCTGGGGAAAAACGACGGCACACAATCGAGCGCAAGTGCTGTTCTACATCGCGGAGAACCTTTCGCAACGCGGAGAAGAAATTCGCAAGCGTCTCGCAGTGGCAGTGGGAGAGAGGCAGGCGGCTGACGAAGTGCGGTTGAGTATCGAGCGGCTGTTTTCCTACGCAGCGTGGGCAGATAAATTTGATGGAGCGGTGCATAACCCGCCGTTCCGGAACATATCGATTGCCATGAATGAGCCGATCGGGACAGTTGGCGTGATTTGTCCCGCGAGCACGCCACTGCTGGGATTTTTCTCGATGGTGCTGCCATTGATTTCAGTGGGCAATACGGTGGTTGCAATTCCATCGGAGCGCTATCCGCTGATTGCAGGCGACTTGTATCAAGTATTCGAGACCAGTGACTTGCCGGGCGGCGTGGTGAATCTAGTGACAGGAAGATCGTCGGAGCTATTGAAGGTGCTTGCGGAGCATGACGATCTCGATGCGCTGTGGTGCTACGGAGACGATGCAATGTGCGCGGCGGCCAAAGCGCTTTCGGCGGGAAATTTGAAACAAGTGTGGACAAATGAAGGCCGCGCGATCGATCTATTCAGCGCGGATCAAGGTGAAGGCCGCACCTACTTGCAGCATGCATATCAGGTGAAAAATATTTGGGTACCCTACGGGGAGTGATCGGTCTGCGAGCGACGTACCGGTGAGCGGCGGGCAAGGCAGGGAGACGGAAACGGCTGCGGATGCTCGCGCGGCATTCCGCTATCCGGCGTTTTTACGCTTTCAGCTGGCGAGGTTCTGCATCGTGGTTGCGACCGAGATGCAGGCGGTCGCCGTGGGTTGGCAGGTGTACGAAATAACGAAACGGCCACTCGATCTCGGATTGGTTGGGCTGGCGCAGTTCCTTCCTGGCATCGTCCTCTTTCTGGTTTCCGGGCACGTGGCGGATCGATTCAATCGAAGAAATCTGCTGATCCTGTGTGATGTCGGGTTTGCGATTTGTTTTGCGATGTTGCTTGCGATCACCTTGCGCGGCGGAGTGTCGATCATTTCCGTGTTTGCGGTGCTGGTGCTGCTTGGCGTGGTGCGATCTTTTAATGGGCCGGTGAGCCGGGCGATGTTGCCACACCTGGTTCCGCCGGAACATTTTGCGGGTTCCGTTGCCTGGGCATCAAGTATTTTTCAGGCGGCGACGATTCTCGGGCCGATTCTTGGCGGGCTAATTTACGCGTTTGCCCGCGGACCGATCGCAGTCTACTCAGGGGCGCTTGTCGCTTCTACAGTGGCAATTGTGTTGACCCTCGAACTCCCCTCCCAAGAAAAAGCGCGCGCAAGACCGGCGGCTAATCTTTCCACCGTGTTCGATGGTTTTCGCTATATTTGGCGGGAAAAGTTGATTTTCGGAGCGATTTCGTTGGACTTGTTTGCGGTGTTGCTGGGAGGGGCAGTGGCGTTGCTGCCGGTATACGCGAGGGAGATTCTGCAGACTGGTCCATGGGGATTGGGAATTTTGCGGAGCGCGCCAGGAGTTGGCGCGGGAATCATGGCGATTGCGATCGCGCACCGTCCATTGAAGAACCGCGCAGGCGCAACGATGTTGTGGTGCGTGGCAGGCTTTGGTTTGTGCACGGTTATCTTTGGCGTGTCGCGGAGCTTTGCGATTTCAGTGCTGGCGCTCTTTCTGGTGGGCGCGACGGATATGGTGAGCGTAATTGTGCGCGCGACGCTCATACAGGTGGCGACGCCGGACGAAATGCGTGGAAGAGTGAATGCAGTGGACATGATTTTTATTGGCGCCTCGAACGAGTTGGGACAATTTGAATCAGGCATCACCGCGCATTGGTTTGGAGTTGTGCCCGCAGTGATTCTTGGTGGCGTGGGCGCGATCATCGTGACGGGGCTGTGGGCATGGATGTTTCCGCAATTGCGAAAAGTAAATCAGCTCACGATGAAGGAAGAACAAGCGGGCTGATCCGCCAATGAGAAAGGCGCGGTGTATCGTGCCCCTGGACAAAACACAGTTAATTCTAGGACTAGGTGAGTTTGCCGCCGCTTAGCACCGTGAGTGCGGAATGCGCCGCGCCGAGCAACGGCGCGTCTTCGTTGAGAACAACGGCAATCGGAATATTTGCAAGTAGCGGAGCAAGGGGACCTTTGTCCGCGAAGGCCTGACAGAACGTGCTCTTTTTTAGTAGCGGAAGAATTTTTACGGCGATGCCCCCGGCGAGGTACACACCGCCGTAGGCGAGCACGCGGAGCGCGAGATTGCCTGACTCCGCGCCGAAAGCGTCGGTCCAGAAGTCGAGAGTCTCGACACAGGTCGCGCAAAAACCAGCGAGCGCATTCTGAGTGATTTCCTGTGCGGATTCGCCGGCAGGTTTGTCGAAGGAATCGTGGCGAAGATCGGGCGCGAGGAATTCGTGAATGGGGCGAAAACCGCGACCGGAGAAAAGTTCCTCGCAGGAAACGCGCGTTAAGCGCTTCCTGAGGTAGGTGAGGAACGCGATTTCGCGGTCGGTGCGCGGAGCGAAGTCGGCGGAGCCGCCTTCAGAAGGCGCAGCGCGGTGGCCATGGCCATCCCAATAGAGGACGGCTTCGCCGAGCCCTGTTCCGGCCGCGATGACTGCGACATTTTCTTCAGGATGATCGACGCCGCGATTGAGATAGAGAAGATCTTTTGGCTCAAGTTTTTGCAAGCCGCGGGCCGTCGCGACCAGATCGTTCATCAGAACGATATGTTCACGAGGCAATCTTAGACTGGCAGCGAGCGAAGCAGAGTCAAGTACCCAGGGAACATGAGCGGCGTGGAGCCTGCCATCGACTACGGTTCCGGGAACGCCAAAGCCTGCGCCGATGATTGCATTCGGCGCGGATGAGCCGGCAGCGTGGTGTGCAAACTCTTCTACGAGCTTTTCGAAACTGGAAAAATCGCGCGTAGCATATCGCTTGCGGGCAACGACGCGAAGTTTGCCGCCGCTTTCGTCGTACGCGACGAGGTGCGATTTGGTTCCGCCGATGTCTCCTGCGATGAGCATAGTTCACGATATTTTATTTCTAGGAAAGACGTTCAGGCGTAAAAATTTTCGTCATTTCGAGCACGTGTCGATAGTAGTCGCGCTGCGTCAAGGAATATGCCGCTTCTTCGTCGATTATGAATGTTACGTCGACATGCAACTGGAGGGCTGAAGCGCTGACAGAGGAAGTGATCGGACCCTCGATGGCCTTGGCGACAGCGGCGGCCTTGGAGCGGCCAGAGGCAAGAAGCAGGACGCGGCGCGAATCCAATATTGTGCCGATACCCATGGTGATGGCGCATTTGGGCATTTCCGATTCGCTGGCGAAAAAGTGGCGGTTATCTTCGATGGTTTCGCGGCTGAGGGCTTTCAAACGCGTGCGCGACGCGAGGCTTGAAGTTGGTTCGTTGAAGCCGACGTGGCCATTGCGACCAATGCCGAGGATTTGAAGGTCGATTCCGCCAGCAGATCTGATGCACTGCTCATAGCCGTTACAATATGAATCGTAGTCGCCGCTGATGGTGCCGTCGGGAATATGAATCCGTTCGTGAGCCAGATTTACCTGCGAGAAAAATTTCTGGTCCATGAAGTAATGGAAGCTCTGCGGATGAGAAGGTGAAAGGCCGAGATATTCGTCGAGATTGAAGCTGGTGGCCAGGGAGAAATCGAGAGTGCCAGCGCGATGAAGGGCAATTAATTCCTGGTAAAGACCGAGCGGAGTACTGCCTGTGGCGAGTCCGAGGATAATCGCTGGCTTTGCGCGGACGGCTCCGGCGACAATGTGCGCGGCTTCGCGACTGACTTCTTCGTAGTCTTTTTTTATGACGACCAGCATCTCAATGCCTTTCCGCGAAGGGATTATGGCGAACTGGAAGAATCAGCGGAACCGCCGGATGACAAGATTGTGACGATCGGAGCGATAGATTCCGAGGACGTAAATCAAAGGCTTTTCATTGGCAGAGTAAATCAGCTGGCGGATGCGCAGGAGCGGTTCGCGGCGAGGCACGTTGAGGAGCTCCGCAGTGCGTGGGTCAGCGGCGGTCGCATCGATTACTTCGTCGGCATAACCTAATTTCACGTCGTACTCGCGTTCAAGAATTGCAAAGAGCGAATCGCCTTGGAGTGCGGTAGAGAGAAGGCCGGGGAATTCGGCAGCCGAGAGATAGCAGGTCTCGAGAGCGAACGGTTCCTCGGACGCGTGGCGCAATCGTTCCAGCTTGATGAGTTGTTCGGACGGAGAGACCGACAGACGTGCTGCTGCATCCGGTTCATTGTCAACCACTTTGGCGAAAAGAATTTTGGACCCGGCGGTAAGACTTCGAGCAGCCATTTGCTCCGTGTAGCTCATGAGTTTGTTGAATTGAATTTTGGGCGCGGCGACAAAAGTGCCAACTCCGCGGCGACGCTCAACGATGCCTTCACGTTCGAGTGTCGCGAGAGCATGACGCGCCGTCATGAGGCTTACTTCGTGCAGTTTTGCAAGATCACGCTCAGAGCTTACGGGGTCGCCGGGTCGAAGTTGGCCAGCGTCGATGCGCTTCCGGATGGAAGACTGGATACGCTGGTAGGCCGGAATAGAGTGAACTTTGGCGGACATGCGGCGTCAATAACTTCCTCTACGGGCAAATTGCAACCTGCCCGAGCATGCGATTGAGCAGCTGGGCGAGTTCCTTTTTTGCGCTATATAGCTTAACGCAGTGGCTTCGGAAAAGGGAAACCCTCGCGCCGCGCGCTACTTGGCCTTTTTTGAGTCGAGGCGTTCGAACACTTCTTCGGCGGCGTGGAATGCGGAGTTGGCGGCCGGCACACCACAATAAATTGCAGCCTGCAGAAAAACTTCCTGAATCTCTTCGCGCGTGACGCCGATCGAGAGCGCTGCTTTCAGATGCATGCGGAGTTCCTGGTCGCGGTTCAGGGCAACCAGCATGGAGAGAGTCAGAAGGCTGCGCGTTTTGCGTGGCAAGCCGGGACGGCTCCAGATTTCTCCCCAGGCGTATCGCGTGATCAGATCTTGAAATGGCTCGTTGAACGCCGTTCGATTTTTCTGCGCACGTTCGACATGGGCGTCACCGAGAACCGCTCGACGGGCTTTCATTCCTTCTTCGTAGCGTTTACGTTCGTCCATGTGAACCTCCGGCGATCGCGTTTCCATTTTTAAGGAACGAAAGAACTTCGCTCGTGAAGCGGGCGGAATCTTCGATGTTCGAAATGTGAGCGGCACGCAACTCGGCATAGCGAGCGTCGGGAATATGATCGGCGAGAAAATGGCCATCGGAAGGCGGCGTGGCCGGGTCGTGAGTTCCGGAAATTACCAGCGTCGGAATTCGAATGTTGGAGACGATGGCACGCGCGTCAAAGTCCCTGACAGCACAGCAGCCGCCGATGTAACCCTCCGGGTTCATGGACTCAACGGCGTTGAGGATCGCGGAGACGGCTTCTGGAAAGTTTGCCTGAAAAGAGGATGTGAACCAACGCGCGGGCGTCGTCCGGGCGATCTCTTTCATGCCTTGCGTTCGAACGGTCTCGATGCGTGTGTTCCAAGATTCGAGCGTGCCGATTTTTGGGGCTGTGCTGCAGAGAACGAGTTTTTTCAGCCGCTCGGGAGCCTCGAGGGCGAGAGACATCCCAATCATCCCGCCAACCGAAAGCCCGCAGAAATGAAACCGGTCGATTCTGAGAGAATCCACGAGCGCTAAGACGTCGGCGGCAAGCTCCGGAACAGAATAGGGAGGCGATGGGACGGAGGACTGGCCGTGGCCACGCATGTCGTAGCGAAGGAGGCGAAAACTTTTTTCGAATGATGGCGCTTGCGAGTCCCACATGGAGAGATTTGTGCCAAGCGAATTGGAAAGCACGAGCGCTGGCAGGGAGCTATCGCCGGAAAGCGCGTAATGAATGCGTGCATTGGGTAGCTCGGCGAAAGGCATGCGATTTATCCTCTAGCGGCCTGCTTTTGGTTGAATTGAGAACGCGCTGCACTGAGTACTGTTTCGATGAATGTATCAGCAGAGCCGAGATAATTGGCTGGTTCGAAGAGGCTTGCAAGACTTTCGGGGTTCAGAATATTCGTTACATCGGGATCTTCGGCAAGAATGAGCCGCAAATGACGCTTCTCTGATTTTGCGCGGCGGCAGGCGGATTCCACCAGCTTGTGGGCTGAAGCGCGATTGAGTTTTTCACTGAGGGCAAGCGAAATCGCTTCAGCGTAGATCAGGCCGTGGCTGAGGTCGAGGTTTGAGCGCATTCTCTCGGCATTTACCGTGAGTCGCGGCAACCAAGATGCGAGTTGATGCGATGCGCCTGCTGTGAGCCGCACGATTTCAGGAACGACTTCCCATTCTGACTGCCAGGCGCCGAGGCTACGTTGGTATTCTCCGGAGAGTCCGGAGAACACCGTGCTGACGAGTGCGGGCACACGCATCGTGGAAGCCAGGATTGCCGCCACAGCCACGGGATTCTGCTTGTGAGGCATGGTGGATGAACCGCCGCGGCCAGCGGAGGGTGGTTCGGAAAGTTCGGCAACTTCCGTTTGCATGTATAAGGAGAGGTCGCGCGCGATTTTCGCCATGGTGCCGGAAAGCAGGCCCAACGTTGCGGCGGTTTCGGAAATGCGTTCGCGTTGCGCGTGCCACGGAATGCGCGGAGCGGGCAGGGTGAGTTCTTGCGCGAGAAATTTGGCAACTTGAGGGCCGCGGCCGCCAAGGGCAGCTAGCGTTCCGGCAGCACCGCCGAATTGCAGCACAAGCGATCTCTCCAGCAGGGCGTCAAGCCGCTCGCGATGACGCAAGAACGCGTCAAGCCAGCCGGCAGTGATGTATCCAAAAGTTGTTGGTAACGCATGCTGCAGCCAGGTGCGAGCAACGAGCAATGTCCTGCGATGGGTGTGCGTTAAATCAGCGAGCGCGGCGAGGATTGCATCCAGCTCTTTTTCGATTGCCAGCACCGCGGCGCGCAGTTGGAGCACCAGCCCTGTATCGAGAGCGTCCTGGCTCGTGGCTCCCAAATGGACATAGCGCGAGGCTTCAGGAGAGTTGCGAGCCACTAGCGCATTGAGTTGTTTCAGAACAGGAATGGCGAGATTTCCCGCGGAAGGCATTGCTTGCGCCAAAGATGCCAGGTCAAACAGCTCGACGCGGCACGAAGACGTGATCGATGCTGCGGCATCGGCAGAGATAATCCCGGCGTGGGCCTGTGCGCGTGCCAGCGCAGCTTCAAAGCTGAGGATGGCCTGAACGGTAGCGGTATCACTAAAACACGGTTCGACGGAAGGAGAGCGAAAGAAGCCATCGAGAAGATGCATCCCTAGAGTGTAATTGGGAAGAGCGGACAAGAAAAACGGATTCCGCGGCTGCTACGCGATACGCTAGACTCCACGGGTTCATACGGAGAACAGCGAAAATGCTGAGCAACCGAAAAGAGATTCACGTCGAGTGGGGAGACTGCGATCCCGCAGGGATTGTCTATTTCCCGCGATTTTTCGAATACTTCGACGCTTGCACGAATGCGCTTTTTGAAAGGGCCGGATTTCGAAAAGCGGAAATGCTGAAAACCTATGGACTGCTGGGAATTCCAATGATTGATACGCGAGCGCAGTTCCACCTGGCGGCATCTTTTGGGGACACAGTGGCGATCGAGACGCGGATTGTTGAGTGGGGACGAAGTAGTTTTCAGGTGGAACACAAACTGTACAAGGGAGACGAGCTGGCAGCGGAGGGTACGGAAAAGCGAGTCTGGACTGTCAGGGATCCGCAATCGCAACGAGGGATGCGGAGCGAACCGATCCCGGAGGAAGTAAAAGCGCGCTTCAAATAAAAAGGCGGAGCAACTCTCTTGCTCCGCCGATTTCGAATGGTTTAGCGCTTCGATTTGATTTCGAGCGGATCCAACAGTTTGAAGGCGAGCGGGGTCTCGGCTGGCAAAACAATCTCGCGGTTGCCTGTCAATCCGGCGCCTCCCGTGCCTGCGCCTGCACCAATCGCGGCGCCGATTGCGGCACCCTTGCCTCCACCGGCTAGACCGCCGATCAGAGCACCAGCCGCGCCGCCGCCACCGATCATTGTAGCGGTACGCTTGCCCTTGCCCTTGCTGGTTTGCACATGGTTGGTTGTGTGAAGGTCATAGGTCGCATTGTCGATGGTAACGCTGGCGAGCGAGATGGAAAGTACGGCGCCGCCCTTGAAGCGTCCCGCGGATTTTGCGTCTCGCACGATTCCGGTGACGCGAGCGCCCTTCGGAATCGCTACTCTGCCGTCCACTTCGACAGGAGCAGCTACTGAAGCGGAAAAATTCTGGCCAGTAGCCGAGGTCTTAGAACCGATCGCTTCATCCAGGACGACGGTTATCGTTGTGTCGGCTGGGACCACCAGGGGCTTAACGACCGCTTCTCGTGCAGCGGATCTGCCTGAAGAGCTTGAACCACCAGATGGGCCGCGCGAGGAATCTTTTGAAGAATCACTCGCCGTCGAATCGGAGTTTGCGGCCTGGTCAGCCGGCTTTTGGCAACCACAAAGCGCTAGCAACAAGCCCAAAGACACGAGGGCTGTAAGATTGTTGAAACGGGACAAAGAACACCTCCTGAAGTGGGTGACTGGGCGGTTGACATCTATTCTGCCTGAAAATGAAGTAGCGGGGGAATTTAAGACTGCCACAGTGACGTGATTCCAAAATTCAAATAGCTATGGCAAAACAGGCTAAAGGTTCGAAAGAAAAGTAGGTGAAACAGAATACGAATCGCAACAGCAGAAAGCAAAGATTGGCGCGGTGAGATCAGTTAAGGAGCCAGGCCAAGGCCTTTTTGAAGCATGTCGAGGTTCCCGCGATCTTGAGATGGAATCGCGACAACTTGGCGGTGATTTCTTGCGATCGTCAGCCAGGTCTCTTCTGGAATCCTCAGGAAAACGCCTACCACTTGCGGATCGAGCTGACTGCCCGAACAGCGACAGATTGTTTCGCGAGCTGATTCGAACGAGTAATTGCATCGAAGGTATCTGCGACCGCGAAGATTCGCGCCCTCAGAAGAATCTCTTCTCTCTTCAGCCCGCGCCACCTTGGCTCAGGCAGGTCGAAGCGGCCGCGCGGCCGGACGCTGAAACCGAGGGATGGACAAGGCCCGGATAGAGCGGTTTCATCGCTGAAAATCGTTGGGAACAGGGTCTAACTTTCAGCTGGAATTAACGTCTATTTACTGATGTAATCGCTTTCATCCTACCATGGCAAGTGACCTGGGAGGCGCCATCGCGGGTGCTAACGCTCGCCGCTCAAAAGGCGCTCTGAAGAATGACAATGTACGGTGCCAAGCGAACTCGAAGTCTGCGGCCTGACCCGAGCGCCTATTTTCGATGGACTGACGATTCCGATGAATGACGCTCTCAATCTGGCCAAGAAATTCAGCTCCCGCTTTGGCGGCGATCCCGTAGTGTATCGCGCTCCCGGCCGCGTAAATCTGATCGGCGAACACACTGACTACAACGATGGTTTTGTATTGCCTGCGGCCATAGGATTTTCCTGCTGGGTGGCGGTCGCCCCTAGAAGTGATCGTAAAATTGCGTTGTATTCCGAGAACTTCGACGAAGCGATGGAAGCCAATCTTGACAACGCAGAGATCCATTCGACAGGCAAATGGCCCGACTATCCGTTGGGCGTGGCGTGGGCGCTTAAGAGAGCAGGATATCGACTGAGCGGCGCCAACGTTTACATTCGAGGAGAAGTCCCGCTGGGCGCTGGACTCAGCTCATCTGCGGCCCTCGAAGTTTCGACAGGCTACGCCTTGC
>WNGK01000191.1_pt1 | contig 58332 bp, 59 predicted proteins | sample 5400601 | NCBI WGS metagenome assembly WNGK01 (sample SAMN13153376, study PRJNA577476) | soil metagenome | isolation source: 60 cm soil or saprolite under Garry oak tree replicate 1 | place: USA:California | collected 2016-06-15
CGGTATTGCGATAAGCGAAACGGTACATCAGACGGTCCGCAAGGGAATCCAGTTTCTGACTCGTGTTGGGTTGCGGAATGCAGGCCCCGCCGCCGTTGCACGCCGGAGAAAACGCCGCCACCGCCACGTTGCTAGGCCCGGTTAAAGTTGTGTTCGTCGGAGTCGCGAAGTCCACGTGGAACCTCCAGATGTTCAGCGAATTGCTGCCGAAGTTCACGAAGAAGTTAGGGGCCCCAGCCGGAGGCGCAGTTGTGCCATCGAGATCTGACGGCAACAGCCCGCCAAAGCTGGTGCTCAATTGGAAGCACTGCTGCGTAGCGGCGGCTCCGGTAAGCATAGAGGCGCGATCGTATGCGCAGACCTTTGCGCCGGCAAATGTGGTCGCGTTGTTGAAGATGTTGAAGGAGATGTAGTACGCGTCCGGCCATACGCCCAACTTCGGGTAATCGGGGAATTGGGTATTGCCGTAGCTGAACGCGTAACGATTGTAAGTGCCGGTCGCGTCTGAAGTGGTCGAGACCGCGACGCACTGCAGATACGGCGTGGTGCTTACGGAAAATTGCGTGAACACCCATCGTCCCGCGGCTTTGTCATATTGCACAATAGGATCGCCGTCGTTGTTGGTCTCGCAGCCGCCGCCGAAACCAGCCCACAGAGTGTTGCCAGTGGTAGGTCCCGTCACCAGCGCGCCTGTGACCTTATCGAACACGGCGAAGGATTCATTCACCCACTGCACGTACTGGGTTGCGCCAACCGCGCCGTTCGTATCTGGCGGAGCAGCGTTGGGAGCGAAGCCGTAATCACCATTGCCGACGCCGGCAAAGCTCAGTCCCGCTGTCGTGGCCACTAGTGGGCCCGAGGTAGTTTGGAGGACTGGATCCGGCTGAGATTGCCCGGGGCTTACCGGCACCGGTCGCACCGGTCTTACATGCTGCTCCGGACGAGGCGCCCTCGGCGAAATGCTAATTAACGGCGGGGACACATCATGATGTACCGCCGCGCTCACTTCCACGGCCTGCGCCAAAAGGGGCGAGGGCACGATCAGGACAACATAGACCAGGGCCAGTGCCGCCAAGCTTACTACCACATTCAACGGTTTATTCATTACAACTTCTCCTTTGACTCTATAGTCGGTCGGTTAAGGGCTTGCCGAAGGTGCGCATTTTGAAGGTGCGCATTTTAAGGAGGTTCGGCTATGGTTGGAGTCGGCGGCGTACAAGCTCTTTCGGCACCCGTGCCTCACAAAATGCACACTAGGATAACACGGGTGACACACATAAAAATTGTAAATAGAACGTCAGACCAATCCGGTTCATCTACATTGCAAGAAGTTGCACACAGATGCCAGTCTGGGGTGCCACGCGCCACATTCTAGCGCGGATCACCCGCCGGCCAAGAACTCGTACTGTTTCTCCGTCAGCGGTACTACACTCAGCCTGCCTTGCCGTACCAAAGGCGAGTCGGCGAAGAGATGGTTGGCTTTGATTTCCGTCAGAGTTATCGGCTTGGGCAGCGGCTTTCCGGCTTTGATCTTCACGCGGGGATTCTTAGGGTCTGCCACATCGGCGGAAACTGCGGTTGCAGTTCCCAGAGCGCTCTTGTTGTCCCCGGTTTCGTAGATGATCAGGCGGTCTCCGGAAGTCATAGCGCGCAGGTGCTTCAGCGCCACAGGATTAGAGACGCCGTCCCAGATGGTCTCCTTGTCGCGTTGCAGGTCGGCGAAAGAGTACTCGGAGGGCTCGGTCTTGAGTAGATAGTTCATATGGTAATGCAGAAGTCAGAAGTTAGAATTCAGAAGCAAGATTTATCGCGACAGCGTCATCTGCGTGATTACTTCTTCCTTTTGCATTCTGACTTGAGTTAGTGAGATCTGAGATCCGCAATCACTGCGGTTTCTCCTCTTCCTCCGGCGGCTTCTGGTCTTTGTTCTCTGCTGGATGGTTCTCATAAATCGAATATTGTCCAGCGGGGCGCTTCATCTTCACGGTGATATCCATGCTCGGTTCATTTACATCGTAGTCGTCGCCGTAAGTTTGAAAACCATGAGCCAGCACCTGGATGCGAAGCTTGCCGTAGGGCACGCCATCGTAGCTGGCTTTTCCGTCCGGGTCAGTCTTTAGTTCTAGTCCGCCGCGCTCCTGTTTGTCGTGATCGTTGACTGGATGCAGTACAACGGCGGCGTTGCGGATGGGCTTGCCGTTCTCATCGCGGACAACCAGAAAACTGACGGTGGCAAGCGGTTCGTGCTTTTTCTTAGCCGCGGCTATAGCAGCCAAGGCGAGCAAGAGCAGCGAAATCGCGATCCATCGAATGGCGATTTTCATGGCAGCAGACCTTCGGCGGGAATTCTAACTGCCGCCGCAGATTCTGTCACCATCGACCGCACGCACTCTGTAGTTAGACGGTAACACGTTGCAGAGAATGGACTTATTTCCGTATGGATAAATCGTCGTCTGGCTTGACACCGAGGCCGCAATGCTCCTACAATTAGCACTCTAGCTGATTGAGTGCTAACAATCGGCTTTTTAGATAACCGCAATTAACCCAACCAACCAAACTTTGAAAGGAGTCTGAAAATGGCTACGAAATTCACCCCGCTGCACGACCGCATCTTGGTTCGGCGCACGGAAGAGTCTGAAGTCACCCGGGGAGGCATTCTGATCCCGGACAGCGCGAAAGACAAACCGCAGGAGGGCGAAGTCATCTCCGCCGGCAAGGGCAAGGTCAACGAGGATGGCAAGGTATTCCCGCTGGCAGTAAAAGAAGGCGACCGCATTCTGTTCGGCAAGTATGCCGGAACCGAGATCAAGCTGGATGGCGAAGAGTTCGTCATCATGCGCGAAGAGGAAGTTCTGGGAGTGATCAGCGGCGCAGCGGCCGCGAAGAAGGAAACTGCGAGCTCGAGAAGGTAGTCGTTGGTCACTGGTAGTTGGCAAGAGCTAACAACCAAGCGGCGACGGCTGATTGCAAGATCCGCAGGCCAGTCCTGCGACGAAATTCAAGGAGATCAAAAACATGGCAAAACAAATTGTTCACGGAGAAGAGTCGCGGCAGGCGATTTTGCGCGGCGTCAATATATTGGCTGACGCCGTAAAGGTCACGCTGGGCCCCAAGGGCCGCAACGTGGTCATCGACAAGAAATTCGGTTCGCCGACCATTACCAAGGACGGCGTCACCGTTGCAAAAGAAATCGAACTGAGAGATAACCTGGAAAACATGGGCGCGCAGATGGTGAAGGAAGTCGCTTCCAAGACTTCTGACGTGGCCGGCGACGGCACCACCACGGCGACGGTCCTGGCGCAAGCGATTTATCGCGAAGGCGTCAAGACGGTTGCAGCCGGCGCGAATCCGATGGCCCTCAAGCGCGGCATTGAAAAAGCAGTCTCACTAGTCTGCGGAGCGGTTGATCCGAAGACCGGCGAGCGCGGCAAAGGCGAACTAGACAAGTTCTCGAAGCCCGTCTCCGGCGAGATGATCGCGCAGGTGGGGACGATTTCGGCTAATAACGACACTACCATTGGCTCCATCATTGCCGAGGCGATGAAGAAGGTAGGCAAGGACGGCGTCATCACGGTGGAAGAGTCAAAGACGCTGGAGACGCAGTTGGAAGTGGTCGAAGGCATGCAGTTTGACCGCGGATATTTGTCTCCTTACTTTGTGACTGATCCGGAGCGGATGGAAGCGGTGCTGGAGAATGCTTACATCCTCATCCACGAAAAGAAGATCAGCTCGATGAAGGACCTGCTCCCGCTGCTCGAGCAGATTGCCAAAGGCGGCAAGCCGCTGGTGATCATCGCTGAGGACGTTGAGGGCGAGGCGCTGGCCACTCTGGTGGTCAACAAGCTGCGTGGCACGTTGCACGTTGCTGCCGTCAAAGCCCCGGGCTTCGGCGACCGCCGCAAAGCTATGCTGCAGGACATTGCAATCCTGACCGGCGGCAAGGCCATCACGGAAGACCTCGGCATTAAGCTCGAGAACGTTCAGGTCTCTGACCTTGGGCAAGCCAAGAAGATCACCATCGACAAAGACAACACCACCATCGTCGAGGGCAAGGGCAAGCACAACGAGATCGAAGGCCGGGTGAAGGAAATCCGCAGCCAAGTCGATAAAACCACCAGCGACTACGACCGCGAGAAGTTGCAAGAGCGGTTGGCGAAGCTGGTCGGCGGAGTTGCCGTCATTAAAGTCGGCGCTGCCACCGAAACTGAAATGAAAGAGAAGAAAGCGCGCGTGGAAGATGCGATGCATGCAACGCGCGCGGCGGTGGAAGAAGGGATCGTCCCGGGCGGCGGAGTTGCACTCAGCCGTTGCGTCAACGCGCTCGACAAACTGAAGGCTGAGGGAGACGAGCAGATCGGCATCAACGTCGTGAAGCGCGCCCTGCAAGAGCCGTTACGCCAGATCGCTGAGAACGCCGGCGAAGAAGGCGCAATCGTTCTGGGCAAAGTCAACGACTCCAAGGACAATAACTTCGGCTACAATGCCCTGACCGGGGAGTACGAAGATCTGGTCAAGGCCGGCGTGCTCGATCCGACAAAGGTCGTGCGCACCGCGTTGCAGAATGCCGGGTCCATTGCCTCGTTGATGCTGACCACCGAAGCCCTGATCTCTGAGCTGCCGGAAAAGAAGGAAGCAACTCCGATGCCGGGCGGACATGGCGGCGGTATGGGAGACATGTACTGAGAAGCTGTCAGCTTTCAGCCCTCAGCTTTCAGGTAGATCAAAGGCCCTGCCGAAAGGCGGGGCTTTTTGTATTCCGCTCGGACGTTGGTGGGGAGTCGCACCCTCATTATAAGGGAAACCCTTTTCCGTTGACTTCAAGGCAGGGAAAGTTCAAAATCTTGCTCGCCTCAAAGGAGGTTCCAATGAAAAATCTGTTGCTCGTGGTTTTCTTCCTGGGATCAGTTTCGCTATTCGGTCAGAGCGCATTTGACGGCACGTGGCGTCTCAATACACAAAGCGCGCAGTTCAAAGGCCATGACAAGTTTTCATTGCAAAACGGCATGTGGCGCTGCGACACGTGTGTTCCAAAAGTTGCAGTCAAGGCAGATGGCAAAGATCAAAAGGTGGGCGGCTCCCCGTACTTCGACTCCACGAACGTTCGTGAGGTGGACGATCACACGGTCGAGATCACAAACAAAAAGAATGAGAAGGTCACTGGCACAACCAAGATGACAGCGTCCGATGATGGCAAAAGTCTGACGACAGAGTGGTCCTTCGTCTCCGAATCCGGTCAGCCAGGGAGCGGGAAGTATAACTCTGATCGAGTCGAAAACGCTCCCGCAGGCGCTAACAAGGTTTCAGGCACATGGCAACCGGGAAAGATTGAGGGTGCCTCCGAAAGCGTCAGTACCTTTACTTATAAGGCGACCGCCGACGGCCTCTCTATGAACGACCCGACCGGCGATTCCTATTCGGCGAAATTTGACGGAAAGGATTATCCCTACAAGGGAGATCCGGGCACCACCAGCGTTTCTCTAAAGAAAATTGATGCGAACACCGTCGAGGAGACGGATAAGCGAAACGGCAAGGTCATCAGCATTGTGCGCATGATGGTTGATCCGGACGGGAAGACCATGAAGATCACCGTCGACGACAAGCTGCGGGACACAACCGCGAACTGGACGGCTGACAAGCAGTAGAAACCTCCCCTTGTGTGACGCCCCGCCGAAAGGCGGGGCTTTTATGGTTACTGCTGGTTACCGCCCGAGGTTACTTCACAGACAATCAAATTTGATCTTGACAAAGTTGCACGCCTCGCATAAAACGTATTCACTTCCACCTCGATTGCAAACTGGAACTTTCGCAACTCTTGCAGGCGGCGGGCATAACGCTCATTACCGCTCACATCAACCAGGCGCCTTTTGCCGCGTCCACCAAGTTACAGTCATAACCCCTCAGAATTTCCTTGTTTATGTTCCCAACCAAGTCTCCACGAACCTATCTGGCTACTTAAGCACGACTGTTAATGGCGCATTGACTGCACTTCCGGGCTTTCCTCTTGCAACGGGAGGGCTTAACCCGATAGCACTGGCTGCCGATGCAGCCGGACACTTCGCCTACGTCGCGGATATTGCGAACGGACTAATCTACGGGTACGCGATTGACGCGGCAAGCGGATCTCTGACGGCGATACCGGGATCACCATTCCCAAGCGGCGGTGATCAACCATCTGCCGTGTTGGTCGATCCAGCGGGCCATTACTTATACGTAGCCAATCGCTCATCGAACGACATTTCAGTTTTCCACATTGGTGCAAGTGGTTCGCTCGCGCAGATCGCGGGCTCGCCGTTTCCCGCGGGAAACTTTGTATTTGCGATAGCAATGGATCACACCGGAAGTTTTTGTTACGCCGCGAACTATCTCGACAACACGCTGTGGGCATATAAGGTCAACACTGACGGGAGCCTCACCGCTCTGCAAGGTTCGCCTTATGCAACTCCTCGGGTTCCGTATGCTCTTGCTGTCGATCCGCTAGACCGTTTCGTCCTTGTGACCTCGGCTGGGACCGAGGCGATCACAACTTTCAGTATGAATAGCTCAACGGGCGCGCTCACACCCGGAAGTGTGCTGCCGTTGCCTGATAACACCGGCGCATTTGGAATCGTCATTGATCCCACTGGCCGATTTGCCTACGTCGCCGACGAAGCCGCTAGTAACGTAGCCGGATATAGCATCGATGCCTCGACTTGGACTCTTCAGGCGCTGCCGGGATCACCATTCGGCGGAGTGCAGTACCCGCTGAGTATCGCGATGGATAGTTCTGGCGGCTATGTGTATTTGCCTAATCCCGTACAGAACACGGTTTCCGGGTTGCACGTGGACAGCAACACCGGTGCGCTGACTTCAGTTCCCGGTTCGCCATTTCCCGCCGGCACCCCCCTTTCTCGGTAACGGTGATACGGCGAAATCAATAATGTCAAAGGCGTCGAATAAGAGTGTCCGACCCACACGATCCCACGCTGGGGAGGGCCCCGTTCGACTACGCTAGTAGGGCCAGGTCCGCGCCACACGTGGTACCTCGGTAACTTGCCGCTTACTTTCTAAGCTTCGAACATCACTGGATGCGGCCAAGGGTCTGGCCGGGCGCTCACGGCAAGACCGAGTGCTCAACAAATCCACTTGCGCATCAAGGAGAAAGAGTTGACGAAAAAGATTTTGATTGCGGGGTTTGCGTGTTGGTCGGTGATTGCGGTTGCGCAGTCGAGCGGGAGTAAGGACCAGGCTGCGAGCGCCGCGCAGACAAAGGATGCGCATCCGAAAGAGGCTGCCACCGGGCAGGCCACCGGCAGAGTCGCGCCGATGCATAATGGGCTGGAGGGCAAGATGTCCTCCGGGCAGCCGGCAATAACGGAGAACAAGAAGCTGACGTCCGCGCAGCCGGCAATAACCGAGAACAAGAAGACGGCGTCTGCGCAAGAGCAAAACGGCAACGGTCAAGTGCGAGTGGCGGCGGGAGATGTGAACGGCGACGGCAAGGCGGACGTGACTGCAACGAGTTCGTCCAATCCCAAGGGCCAAGTGCGAGTGGCGGCTGGAGACGTAAATGGTGATGGCAAAGCCGATGCGGCCATCAACAACAGTCACTCGAATATTAAGAACACAAAGGATGCGGGCTCGGGGCAGACTAGCGGAAAACGCATGCACGGGGACATCACCGTCACCAAAGGCGCGGACGCAGCGCCGCAGAAATAACATTGCTGAATTCGTTGTGAACAGGCTCCGCCTAAACGCGGAGCCTTTGCTATTGGCTGGCCGGAATACTGTAGTGCGAGGCGATCACTTGCAAGCCGGCGGTGGTCTTCATCCAGACGTCGGTAAAGCGGTCGCGCGATTCATAAGGCCTGCCCTTCGAGGTGCCTTTTTCGTGGTAGGCGCCGGTAACGATCCCGATATTGCCGTGTACTCTGATACGGAGATCGGTCATGTCGGAAATCTTCACATGCAACTCCGAGTCTGCAGTGTGGGCCAGGTATCCGGTCTTGCTGAATGTGGTTCCGTCCTCGACTGTGATGATGAAATCATCGGCCAGTAGAGCCGCCATGCCGGCGGCGTCACCTCGTTTGTAAGTATCGTTCCACTTGGCTTCGAGGGCGATTATCTTGGATGTCGCCGCGTCGGCTGTCTGCGCGGCCGACGCATTGAACGTGCAACCAGCAAACGTTGCAATGAGCAGAAGAAAGACTCGGATTTTCATGCTGCGATTCTCTCGCGCCGGACGATGAGTCCGCAATAGTTTTAAGGGTGCCAGGCCGCGCCACAACGAGGGTCAAAAGCGTCGGACAAGGTCCGACCCACGCGGGCCCGGCCAGAAAGGGCCAGAAGGGGCCAGAAGTGCTCGCCTTGACTTCGGAGCGGGGTTCCTATAATCTCCGGCGTGCTCTGGGGTTGGGGTCCGGAGCGTCCGCTAAATCTCAACTCATCATTATTAAGGTTGATTAAGGTTGTATCAACAAAATCCACTTCTCGACCCGAGGAGGGTCACGTCTATGAAAAGAATTATGAGCGGTTTGTTGGGAGCGATGTTTTTGTGCGGAGGTCTGAGCCTGGCCGCAGCTCAGGAAATGACGGGGTTGACGCCGCCGCCCAAGGTGTTACTGGTCTTCCGCGAGTTCTTGAAGCCGGGCAAAGGGGGCGCGCCACACGAGAAAGCGGAAAGCGCGTTTGTGCAGGCATTTGCCCACGCCAAGTCGCCGACGCACTATCTGGCGATGAATTCTCTCTCCGGCAAAAGCCGGGCACTTTTTTTCATTCCCTACGATTCGTTTGAGGCCTGGGAGAAGGACAATACGTGGGTCCAGAAGAATCCGGCGCTGGCGGGCGCGCTCGACCGCGCTACGGTTGCCGATGGCGAATTGCTGAGCGAAACTGACGCCAGCTTACTCGTCTATAACGAGGAGCAGAGTTTGCGGGCGCCGGTTGATATTGCCCACATGCGCTATTTCGAGATTTCGCTGTATCGCGTGCGCGCTGGGCATCGACACGAGTGGAACGAGGCCGTCAAGCTGGTGAAGGCGGCTTATGAAAAGGTCCCCGACACGCACTGGGCGATGTATGAAGCGATCTTAGGCCAGGAAGATGTAACCTACATCGTGATCATTCCCAGGAAGTCGGCGGCAGAGCTTGACAAAGGGCCAGAGGAGGGCAAGGCGTTCGTGGCGGCGATGGGCGAAGACGGCATGAAGAAGCTCGGCGAGCTGGAGTCGTCGGCGATTGAGTTCCACCAAAACAACCTCTTCCAGTTCAGCCCGGCGATGAGCTATCCGCGGGATGAGTGGTTGAAGGCTGATCCGGATTTTTGGAAGCCGAAAGCAGCGATGGCCCCGAAGGCAAAGGCCGAAGAAAAACCCGCCACTAAACCGTAGGTTGACGATGTGAGGGTGGCCGGCCCGGTCACCCTTTACGTTGCTTCAGGTTATCTCTTTACACCTTACCGAACCCGAGACTTCCCCGCTTCTCTTACCGAAGCCGTCCGACCTTTTCCATTGGCCAGTATCCGAACACGGCTTTGCCGTAGATGAAACCGGATTCGACTGGGCCGAAATCGCGGCTGTCGTTGGAGAGGCTGCGGTGGTCGCCGAGCACGAAGAAGGAGTCCGACGGGACCACCACTTCGGGATACGACCGATCGTCTTCGTAGGCGCGAGGCACGTAATCCTCGGCGACCCGCTTGCCGTTGAGATAGACGCGGCCGTCGTCTATACGGATGTGATCTCCGGCAACTCCGATTACGCGCTTAATGAAACTCTTGGCAGGATCGCGGGGATAGCGGAAGACGACGATATCGCCGCGCTGAATAGGCTCCAGGCGATAGACGAACTTGTTGATGAAGATGCGTTCCTGGTCGTCGAGTGAAGGCATCATGCTGGTGCCTTCGACTTTCACCGGCTGGTACAGGAAAACAATGATGAAGGCGGAAATTCCTAGCGAGATAATCAGGTCGCGCACCCAGGCGGACATCAAGTTAGCGCCGCGACCGGAGGCTGGCTGGGGGCGGGCAGACGAAGTATTGAGGGGATCAAGCATGAAAAGTTGATTCTACTGGATTGGATGCGCGCAGGGTAGATCTGGTTAACGTTAACCCAGAATCCGCATCAGGCCCGTCGCGTGCAGGTCTGGAACCAGGAATCTCTTTGCTGCTCCGGCGTTCTCGGTAATGCGTCCCGCGGCCAGATATCCGCTGCGGACGGCACCTTCCATGGTTGCGGGCCAGCCGGTCGCGGTCCAGTCTCCAGCGAGAAAGATGCTGGGCCAGGGGCTTTCAGTGGTGGGGCGGTGGCGGTCGATTCCGGGCGTAGGGGAGAAGGTGGCGTTCACTTCTTTGATCACGGTGGATTTGACCAGGTTTGCTTGGCGCGCGGCCGGGAAGAATTCGCGGAGTTCGTTTAGCGCGAGGTCGATGATTTCCTGACGGGATTTTTCTCTTAGGGATTTCGAGGAGCTGATGACGAGTTCGACGTAGCTGGGCGCTGCACGAGACAGCAGGTCCCTCGACTGCGCAGGATCATTCGCAAGCGAATGATCCTGCTCCGCTCGGAATGACAACGGTTGGGGTGGCCCATCTGGCACGACTGAAGTCGTGTCCTCCCAGTTTATCAACTCCGATTTGTGGAACATCCACTGGATGGTGCGGTCGAGGAGGACAGCATGGGGCAGGTTCGTGATCTGGCGGTCGAACCAAAGATGGACACCGGTGATGGGAGAGGTCTCGAAGTGGGCGAGCTTTTCGCGCAGTGCGTGCGCCTGCTGTCCGTTCGGTAGCAGCTTGGCCAACGAGTCGAATGGGACAGCCAGTACGCCGTAATCGAATTCTTCTTCTTCCCTGGCATCGTGAAACATAAGTCGGATGCCGCAGGGGGTGGGAACAAATGCTTGCACGCCGTCGCGGAGGCGGATAATTCCGTTGTGCGCGGAGATGTAGTCGCGAGCGGCATTGTAGAGTTCAGTGAGCGGGACCTTGGGGATGCCCATGCGGCGGGCGGCGGGAGATTTCATGGACTCGCGGACGACCTGGGCGGCGTAAAGAACGGCGATGCGGTCCATGTCTTCACTGAGGGCGCTTACCAGGATTGGTTTCCAGAAGCGTTCGATGGCGGCTGGCGTCTGGCGATGGCGAAGCAGCCAGTCTTGAAAAGAAGTTCCGTCGTCTTTCGGACGGTGAATCATAAGGGACATGAGCCCGCGGGCGAGTGAAAGTTTGTCGCGTGCGTTGAGGAACTTGAAACGAAGAAATGAAGGAGTGACGTGCAGCGGCGCGGGCAAGAACGTTGGTTCGAGCACGGACTGCCTTCCGCCAGGTTCGATGAAAGTCATGCGATCGAACCAGCGGATTTTGTTTTCGATGCCGATGGTTTTGTAAAACGCGAGCAGGTTGGTGCAGGAGCCGAAGAGCACGTGCTGGCAGTTATCGACTACTTCCCCAGTACCGGGATGTTCGTAGGAAGAGGCACGTCCGCCGAGATAGGGGCGGCGCTCGAACACAGTCACGCGGAAGCCGCTGCCGGCGAGGGCGCAAGCGGCGGCCAGTCCGGCCAGTCCGCCTCCGACGATGGCTACTGTGGGGGCGCGGTCCGCCATCAGATGATTCGCTGTAAGAATCCTTTGCCGAGGATGATCAGCTTTTCACGAGTGCTGAGGCTGACTTTGCGGGTGAAGACATCGTAATTCAGGCGGACAATTTTTTCGAGCAAGCTGCGATAGATAGTGACCAGCACCCAGAGGGCGGGCTGGCTGTCTTCCTGAATTAAGGGAATCAGGTCCCCAGCAGACCGATAATTTTCAAAGGCGCGCTCGGCTTCGAGTTCGAGCAGAGGACGAATGCGCGCGGGATCGGGCACATTGGCCAGTTCGGCGGAGGAAAGACCGAATCGCATCAAGTCTTCTTCGGGCAAATAAATTCGGCCCAGAGCGGCGTCTTCTTTTACGTCACGAATGATGTTGGTGAGCTGAAAGGCCAGTCCACAGCGCTCGGCAAGAGGTTCGGCGGCGGGATCGTTGTATCCGAAGATGCGGATGCAGACCAAGCCCACGACCGAAGCTACGTTATAACAGTAGCGCTCCAGGTCCTGAAAGCTGCCGTATTGGATTGGGCGGGTGGGCGACGGCTGATTTGGATTCTCTTCTACGTCCATGGCGGTGCCGAAGGCGAGGCCGTCGAGTAAGCCGAGAGGGATATGGAATCGGCGCTGCGCATCGGTGACGGCCAGCAGGATGGGATCGTCGGTGGGAAACCCGGCTTGCGCCGTGTGAAACGCGTCTACCCAGATGTCGAGTCGCTGGCGGCGGTCGGGCGCGGAGAGCGAGGGATCGTCGGCAATGTCATCGCAGCGGCGCATGAATGCGTAAACCGCGCAAAGCGCCTGCCGCTTGCGTTTGGGCAGGACCAGGAATCCGTAGTAGAAATTCTTCGCCCGCGAGCGCGTGATTCCGCGACACACCGAGTAGGCCATGTGAAGCTGCGACTCGGTGGGCGCGAACTGTTGCGGACTTTGCACTGCGGTGCTCATATCAGTTTGTGAAGAGCGGCGCGGGCCACGAGAGCAAGCTTGCGAGCTTTCGAAATGGCTGGACGATTGCCCAGCAAAGCATAGTCCTGGCGCTCGATGGCGTGCAGGATTTCCTGGCCGCCGCGGCTGAACAGCTCAAGGTCAATGGCAAGCTCGCGGCTCACTTGGCCGATCAGCGGAAGCCCGCGATTGAACCATTCCCTTGCCCGCTCGACTTCAAAGCGCATCATCTCGCGAAACTGTGCGGTGTTGCGCTTGCCGGGAATGTCTTCTTCTGAAACTCCGAATCGTTTGAGATCTTCGAGCGGCAAATAGATTCGCCCCTTATCGTAGTCGGTGCTGACGTCCTGCCAAAAATTTGCCAACTGCAGCGCAGTACAGGTGAAGTCAGAAAGCTGTTGGCGTTCGGAGTCGCGGTATCCGCAGAGATAGAGCACGAGATGGCCGACCGGATTCGCAGAATAATGGCAGTATCCCAGGAGATCGTCGAACGTTTCATAGCGAGTTACTGCCTGATCCTGGCGGAAAGCTCTGAGCAGATCGGCGAAGGTTTGTTTTGGAATCTCGAACTCGCGCACTGTTCCCGCCAGCGCGACAAATACTGGATGGCGGGGACTGCCGTCATAACAGGCATTGAGTTCCGCTTCCCACTCGTCGAGCAGGAGGAGCGATGCCTGGCGGTCGCCGGTTTCGTCTCCGAGATCGTCGGAGATGCGGCAATAGGCATAGACGTTAAAGAAATGCTGGCGGAGGCGTTTCGGAAGAAACCAGGTGGCTAGAGAAAAATTTTCGTAATGGGTCCGGGCGAGATGCTCGCAATAGGACTGCGCTTCCTGCTGGGAAGGAGCGTGCGCGGGGATGGCGTATTCCGCGGGGACGTGGGACCAGATTTGATTGACGGCACTCATGAGGATTGTGTCATTGGATAATTTTGTAATTGGGTAATTGAATGCTGGTCGAGGTCAACTTTTTCAATTACCAAATTACCCACTTTCACAATTGCCCAATCAAATATTCACTGGCCGGGGATGATCGCGGTTTTGATATCTCCGTTGCGATTCATCATGTGCTCCAGGACCTGCTTCAGGCGCGAGAGCGGGGCTTCGCCGGTGATGTAATCGGTGGGGCGGATTTTCTTTTCGGCGATCAGGGCAAACGCTTTGCGCACACTGTCCGGCGTGTGATGAAAGGTGGCTTTCAGGGTGATTTCGGAGTAGTGCAGGCGGTTGGTGTCGAGTTCAACCTTGCTGCCCTTCGCGCAGCCGCCGAAAAAGTTGACGGTGCCGCCTTTGCGGACCATTTCCGTGGCCCACGCCCAAGCCTCGGGGCGTCCGACGGCTTCGATGACCACATCGGCTCCCCGGCCGGCGGGAGACAGCGCCCGCACCGCGTCGATCGGGTCCTTTACCGAACCGATGTGCACGACATCATGAGCGCCCATACGGCGGGCGGCCTCGATCTGCGCCTCGCGCTTGACGACGGCGATCACGTTGCATCCGACGGCCTGGGCCACGTGTACGAACATCAGGCCGATGGGGCCGCCGCCGATTACGGCCACGGTGTCGCCGATTTCTACGCCGGCTTCGTGAAGTCCACGAAGCACGCACGCCAGCGGTTCGACCATAGCGGCCTCTTCGAAGCTCACGTGAGGAGGAATGGCGAGCATGTTCAGGTCGACGATGCGGCGAGGAACTCTGATGTACTCGGCGTAGGCGCCGTTATTGAAGAGCAAATCTTCGCAGAGGTTTTCCTGATGGCGCGAGCAGTAGAAGCACATCTGGCAGGGGGCGGAGTTGAGCGCGACCACTTTCATGCCCTTCTTGAATCCGCGAACTCCGGGGCCGACTTCTTCGATTACGCCGGCGAGTTCGTGTCCGAAGAGAGCCGGAGGGACAATCATGCGGGCGTGGTAGCCGCGCTGGTAGACCTTGAGGTCGGTGCCGCATGTCAACGCGACCTGCACCTTCACCAAGACTTCCCCAGCCTCAACGTGAGGGATAGGAACCTTCTCAATTTTCACGTCCTCTTTGCCGTAGAGGACGGCTGCTGTCATCTTTCCGTTCACTGCTGCCTTTCCCGCGAACTACCTTGACTGAATCACAATCTTCATCGAGTCCGGCTGGGGATGGGCTGCTAATTCCAACGCTTCTGCGCCCTGCGCCAACGGAAACCGATGGCTGATCAGCCGCTCCAGCTTCATCTCACCGCCCATAACAAACCGGACTGATTCGTCCTGCAGACCCACCGAAGCACTGTAGGACCCTACCAACGTCTTCTCATCCACACAAACAGCCGCCGGATCAAACACGGCTTCACCGTGCTGGGTTTGGGCAAACAACAAAACCCGGCCACCGGGCCGAATCGCATCCATCGCGGCCCGTATCAGGCTGTTGGATCCAACAGCCAAGATCGCAGCGTCGGCGCCACGGCCATCAGTCTGCCTACGCACTTCCTGAACCGGATCAGTCCGCGAGGCAGTGATTTGGTTTTCGAGTCCGAATTCTTTAGATATTGTAAGCCTCTGCTCGTACAAATCGGAAGTAATTACCCTAGCCCCAGCCCTCTTGGCCAATACACTCAATATGATGCCGATTGGCCCCTGGCCAATCACCAGAACTGTTTCTTCGGGCTCAAGCCCCATCCGCTCGATCCCCTTCATGCAAGTGTTCACGGGTTCGACAAACGAGGCTTGCTCGAACGATATTCCGTTTGGGATGTGGATTGTTCCCTGCTTCACGACCCAATCCATGACCCGGACGTATTCGGCAAACCCGCCGCCGGAGGGCTCGAACCCGGCGGTGCAGCCGACCTTCTTGTAGGTTTCGCACTGGGCAAAGGTCTTGTGGCGGCAGTAGTAGCACTGGCCACAGGGTATGTGGTGGAAAACCATCACACGGTCGCCGCGGGAGAACTGATTCACGTTGGCGCCAACGGCTGCGACGGTGCCGGAGGTTTCGTGGCCGAAGATTCGGGGGGCGGAGTGCGATCCGGTGGCGATTTTCTTTAGGTCGGTACCGCAGATGCCGCAGGTATGGACTTTGACCAGGATTTCGCCGGCGACGATTTCGGGGACTGGGACGATTTCGAGGCGGACGTCGTCCACGCCGCGATACACGGCAGCCAGCATGGTGGAGGGAATTTTCTCCGGGACTTGGTTTGGGGTCAGCGGTTGTGCAATGGCCATCAGGGTTTGTGCTCAGTACTTCTGCTTGGAACTATTGTATTAGTCAGGGCACTTTCGCGCAGCCAAGCGCAGAGATTTTCCGAGGCGATCTTCGTATTGCGCGCCAGGCGGATGACTCTCAGCCAGAGCCAGGGGCGGAGGCCGATGTGGAGGACGAAGTGCGTGGTGTCGAATTTGCCCGCACGGATGAAGCGGGACATTGCGGGAATTTCAAAATTGACGTCGTCAGAGATGGCTTTCACGGCGAGAAATGGGAGATTGTGCGCCTGGGCGGCGCGGGCTACGGCGGCGGCTTCCATGTCAACGGCGTGGGCTCCGTAGGATTTCGCTAGTTGATGCTTTTGCGTCGCGCTGGCGACTTTGGGGTAGGTCACGAGAATGGTGCGACCTACTGCGGTGTTGCCGACTGGGGAGTGTTGGATCATGGTTGGGTGGCGGCTGCCGTCCTGGGAGTCGATTACCGTTGCCGGGAAAATTGTGGCTCCAACTTTCAGATCTGGCACCAGGGAGCCGGCGACTCCGGCGGAGATGAGCAGATCGGGGGAGTAGTTGGCGATTACGGCTTCGGCGGCGCGGCGGGCAGATTCGGCTCCGATTCCTCCGCAGACCACGATGGCGTAGTCGCTTTCATGGAATGTGAAGAGGCGGGACTCGTGTTGGGTGGTGGACGAGGGCCAGGACTTTACCAGGGGGTGGAGCTCGCGGTCGAGGGCGGCGATGATGGCGAATTTCTTTTGCATCATTATTCGTTTGTTTGGAAATCCGGCAGTTGTGGTGCTGCAAGCTAACAGCAGGTTCCTCGACTGCGTGACTCCTCCGCTCTGCGGAGGATTCAGCTCCGCTCGGAATGACAGAGTAAATATAATGCCGGCGGCACGGATGCAAAGCGTGCCCTGAGCACAGCGAAGGGCTGTGCTCTTTCAAAGCAAATCACGCGTAGCCATTTTCGCGGAACCATTCCACGGCGCGGCGGAGGGCGTCGTCAACTGGGACGCAATTCCATCCTAATTCGCGTTCGGCCTTTGTAGAGGAAACGAACATCTTTTTTCGGGCCATGCGCACGGCGTCAATTGTGGCGCGGGGCTCGCGGCCCAGGATGCGGCCCGTGACTACTTCGTCCACGACGCCCGTGGCTAGGGCGACGATGTAGGGTACGCGGATTGTGGGCGAGGGGAGGCTGGTGATTGCGGATAGCTTGTCGAGGATTTGTTTTAGCGTCAGGTTTTCGCCACCGAGGATGTAACGTTCGCCGCTCCTTCCCTTGTCCAGCGCGGCGATGTGGCCGTGGGCGCATTCTTTTACGTCAACCAGGTTTAGGCCGGTGTCCACGTAGGCGGGGAATTTCTTTTTCAGGAAATCGACTACGATGCGTCCGGTGGGAGTTGGCTTGATGTCGCGCTCACCTACGGGGGTTGTGGGATTCACGATCACCACGTCTTGGCCACGGCGGGCGGCTTCGATGGCGACCTGCTCGGCCATGAACTTGGAGCGTTTGTAGGGGCCAATCATTTTTTCGAGATTAACCGGGGACATCTCATCGGCGGAAGCGCTGTTCTGTGTGAATCCCATGGTGGCCACGCTTGAGGTGTAAACCACGCGGCGGACGTTGTTCTTGCGGGCGGCTAAGAGGATGGCGCGGGTGCCTTCGACGTTGGCGCGGTACATTTCATCGGGATCACGGACCCAGAGGCGGTAGTCGGCGGCGACGTGGAAGATTACATCGCATCCGGCGATTCCCTTCTCTAGCGATGCGGGATCGCGGAGGTCGCCGGTGAAGAGGTCGGCTTTGAGGTTGTGAATGTTTTTTAGAGTGCTGTTCGAGCGAATGAGGAGACGCAAATCGGCACCTTGGTCAGCCAGTGCGCGAGCGACGTGGCTGCCGACGAAGCCGGTGGCGCCTGTTAAGAAAGCCAGCATTGGTGCCTTAAATGTACCGTATTGTTGTTTCCATTTGTGATGCTACAATGTATCACATGACGAAGGCTTCGGTCCGCGATCTCCGATATCGGTTTCGTGAAGTGGAAGACCTGCTCCGGCAGGGGCAGGAGATACAGATTACGAAGCGCAAACGTGTGATCGCGCGACTGGTTCCGGAGCGTGACGAAAAGACTCCGGAAATTCCAGACTTTCTATCGCGTCTAAAAAAGATCTATGGCAAGCCGCTGAAAGTGACAGGAGCAGAAATCATTTCCAAGGACCGCGAGGACCGCTTTTGAGCACATACGCGGACACCAGTTTTCTGGTTTCGCTTTACGTATTTGATGATAACTCGCCGCAAGCCTCTGCGATTTTTGCCGATGTTTCCCGTCCCTTCTTGTTGACGCCGCTGATTGAAGCCGAAATGGTTAACGCATTTTACTTGCGAATCTTCCGAAAGGAATCGGGCGAAAAACAAATCCGGAGTTCGTTGGAGCTCTTTGGAAAAGACGTTCGCGCCGGATTATTCGAGCCTAAATCCTTCAGCAACGAACTTTTCCGTCAGGCCTCGCAAATTTCGACCCGACGCACGGCGAAATTTGGCACGCGCACGCTCGATCTTCTTCACGTTGCGTCAGCCGTTTTCTTGCAAACCGAGCAATTTTGCACCTTTGACACAAAGCAAGCAGAACTCGCCCGGTCCGAGGGCCTGGTGGTACGAGGCTGTTAGGAGTTTGGGTTGGAGAACGCAATCTGGCAGCGTCAGTTTCACCGTGAATTGACGAGCGCGGAAATCGAGGCGTCCATTGGCTTTGCTGATCTAATTTGAGCAAACGTCGGGAAGGTTCTGCCGTAGAACCTTCCGGTTCACAGTTTTGTTGAGAAGGCGCTTCCCCTTGCGTCCCGGTTGGTTGCACTTCATGGAACTCAAAAGGCTGCAGTCGTGATCCGTCAGATTTTGAAAAGTAGCCCGACATTGTTTGGTAGTCTGCATCGAATCTGCCTTGGAGAACTCCAGTCACGCGGTGCTTTGGATACCTTTCCTCAATCGTGAAGGAACCTGACGAATCGACGACGCCAGCTAACCACAGCGTTTTACCAATCTTTGCGTACTGCTCGGTGCTGGAAAGAATTGTGTTATGACCGTCTCATAGAAGCACTCATTAAAGTGCTACCGGTCACGAATAGCTGAACGCCGGCACCTAATTCTTCTCGATCATCACTTTCTTATACGTGGTCAGCGCGATCAGGGGGAAGTATTGGCGGTACATGTGGTACATGAGGTAGAAGACGCGGGGGAAGCCGGTGCCGGTGTACCAGGGTTCGTCCCAGGAGCCGTCTTTTTTCTGGGTCTTTAGAAGGTAGGCGATGCCTTTGGCGACGGAATCGCTGCGGGTGTCGTTGGCGGCGAGCAGGCCCATGACGGCCCAGGCGGTTTGCGACGGGGTGCTGGGGCCGATGCCTTTGGTGTTGGGATCGTCGTAGGAGCCGCAGGTTTCACCCCAACCGCCGTCGGGGTTCTGCACCATGCGGATCCACTCGGCGGCCTGCTGAACGTAAGGCTCGTGGTGGTCGGTGCCCATAGCTTCCAGGCCGCGCAGCACCTGCATGGTGCCGTACAGATAATTCACACCCCAGCGGCCGAACCAGGAGCCGTCGGGTTCCTGCTCGTCGCGAATAAATTTCAGAGCTTTCTTTACGGCGGGATAGCTCTTGTCGTAGCCGTAGGTGGCGAGCATTTCGAGAATGCGGCCGGTGATGTCCACGGTCGGGGGATCGAGCATGGCGTTGTGGTCGGCGAAGGGGATGTACTGGAAGACCATGCGGTCGTTGTCTTTGTCGAACGAAGCCCAGCCGCCGTTCTTGCATTGCATGGACATGATCCAGTCAATGGCGCGCTCGACGGACTCGAGCTGATAGCGGCCGTTGGGATGCTCGACTTGGGCGAGGCCGAGAGCGACCATGGCGGTGTCATCCACGTCGGGATAGAACTCGTTGTTGAACTCGAAATACCAGCCGCCGGGCTTGCCTTTTTTGTTTTTGACCGTCCAGTCGCCGGGTTGGCGGACTTGCTTTTGCAGAATCCAGTCGGCGCTTTTCACCATGCGCGGATCGGTGGACGGCAGGCCGGCTTCGCCTAGAGCGAACATTGCGTAGGCGGTGTCCCAGACTGGCGGCTTGCAGGGCTGCATGCGGAAGGTGTCTTCCTCTTCGATGCCCAGCTTCTCGAATTCGTCGAGGGCGCGAATCATCTGGGGATCGTCGCGAGAGTACCCCTGGCAGCGCAGGGCGATGATGGCGTTGAGCATGGCGGGATAGATGGCGGCCAGGCCATCGGACATCTCGAACCGTTCGAGCATCCACTTCTCCGCCTTCTTCAGCGCGATTGAGCGCAGGGGACGAATGTGAACGGCTTCGAACCAGTGCGTCAGGCGGTCGAGGACCAGGAAGAAATTGCGCCAGGAGACCAGCTTGTCGCTCCAAGTCAGTCTCATCCGTGACCGGTCGCGGCCTCCGACGAAGAGTTCGTCAATGGCCATCTCGTCGGGAATTTTCTTGAACGGTTTTTTGGCGTACACGATCGACAGCGGAACCAGGATGGCGCGCGACCACGACGAAATTTCGTAGATGTTGAACCAGAACCAGTTGGGGAAAAGAACGATCTCCGGAGGAATCGCGGGGACGGCGTCGTAGTCGTACTGCCCGAGGAAGCAGAGATAAATCTTGGTAAAGGTGTTGACCTTGGTGACGCCGCCGAGTTCGAGAATTTTTTCCCGGGCACGTTCGAGGGCGGGATGATCGGGTTTGTGTCCAACCAATTTCAGGCCGAAATAGGCCTTTACCGAGGCGCTGATGTTCGAGGGGCCGCCGTTGAAGATGGGCCAGCCGCCGTCTTCATTCTGATGGCGGAGGATGTAATTGGCGCACTTCTGGAAACGCTCCTGATTGCTGGTGCCTAGGAGCGTGTGCATCAGGATGTAATCGGATTCGAGGGTGCTGTCGGCTTCGAGTTCACCGCACCAGTAACCGTCCTCGTGCTGTTGGGAGAGGAGCCAGTTGCGGGCACCGTCTATAGCGGCGGCCACACGGCTGGCGAGGTCATCGATTTTTCCGAAGCGAAGTTGAGGAGCGGATGAGGTGGCGCGGGGGGAGTCATCCATAGTTCAGCTAGTTGCTCCTTAATTGGCGCTGACGCCAGCGGACGGCGCAGCGGCAATCGCTTCAATAATCTCGGGAGGCAGGCCGAAGCGAACATTTTCTGGCATGACCTCAACTTCCCTAAGATTGTTGAATCCCTTGGTGCCGAGGAATTCGACTACTTCTTCGACCAGACATTCGGGCGCCGAAGCTCCGGCGGTCAAAGCGATGGTGTTGACGCCTTCCAGCCACTCCGGCTGAATGTCGGAACAACTGTCAATCAAATGGGAACCAGTGCCGAGGTTTCGCGCCACTTCGACCAGGCGGTTGGAGTTGGAGCTGTTCTCGGAGCCCACAACCAGGAGCAGGTCGGCGTCTTCGGCCACATGCTTAACGGCTACTTGGCGATTTTCGGTTGCGTAGCAGATATCCTGCGCGTGCGGGCCCTTGATGTTGGGAAACTTGCGGCGCAGGGCCTCTATGATGTCTTTGGCTTCGTCGAGGCTGAGCGTGGTCTGGGTGAGATAGGCGACGCGGTTGGGATCGGGGACGGTCAACGACTCGACCTGCGCGGGGGATCCTACGACCTGGGTGACAGCCGGGGCTTCACCCAAAGTACCGATGACTTCGTCGTGGTCGCGGTGGCCGATGAGAATCAGCGAATAGCCTTCCTTGGCAAACTTCACGGCTTCTACGTGGACTTTGGTGACCAGTGGGCAGGTGGCGTCAATCACGCGCAGGCGGCGATCCTTGCTGGCCTTGCGCACTTCAGGAGAAACACCATGGGCGCTGTAAATGACGCGCTCGCCATTGGGAACTTCGTCCACCGAATCGACAAAAATGGCGCCCTTGCCTTGGAGTTCTTCGACTACAAAGCGGTTGTGAACGATCTCTTTGCGCACGTAGATGGGGGGGCCAAAGGCCTCAAGTGCGATGCGGACGATATCAATCGCGCGAACTACCCCGGCGCAGAATCCACGAGGCTTCAGCAAAAGCAGATTTTTCTGACTCTGAGACACGTATTTTTCCTTTGAATTGAGTACCTTGAGAATACACTTTTCCCGGCTATTGGTTGCGAAAAGGGTAGCGAAAAGAACCGCCTCGGTCAATGTAAGCCCAAGAAAGGCGTTGGATTAGCAGCGGGAGGGGAAAAAGTGAGGGTGAACGGGAGGGGTCAGCGGGGTGGCCATTTCTTGTTCGGCTTTTTAGGGGTTATCGGCACGACGCGGACTAGCGGCACGGCACCGCGGCAAATGATGATGTCCTCACCGCGAAGTGCCTGGGGATGAGCTTTGCAAGACGAGGCTTGGCGTATTTTAGCGAGACACGCATGGTTGGCTACGACTGAGATCGGCAGGTTGGCCGTTAGCGTAACGTTACGAGAGACTCTTCCTATCGGCCCACGACCCACTGGCTGATTTCATACGCGGCCACTTGCGGTATGAGACGAGCACGCCTAGCACCTGGATTTCCCCTAGGAGGTGACGGTATGCAATTGTTGCGCGTCCGAATCCCATTCCCCATTCCCTAGTTTCCTTCACCAGACCAGGTCGGCCCACGCCGGGGTAGGAAGCGATCAATTCGACCGTAGAGAGAACATTTTTCAGGTGAGACTCTGCGGCGTCCGAAGTACGACTGTCGGGCTGGTCGTGTAGAACCCAAACCGTAGCCATGTGCTCGCACATATGCTGCAGGTGATTAACTGCCCCGTCCGACCAGTAGATTCTCGCTTCTTTGTGATCAGCGATCACGACTTCGTCGAGCTTGGATTGTTCAATTTTGCACCAGCCCGCGGCGATCTCTTTGAGCTTCGCGTGATCGATCAAATGACCGGAATCAGCCCGCTTCAAAGCGTCTTTGATTCGCTCAGCTTGTTCCTGCTCGAATTGCCAGTTGTAAAAGCTGAGCGTTTCTTGATCCATATGGGTATATTTTCGCACTTACAACCTACGCCCCGGTAGGGCAATTTTCGCCGTACCCGTGGAAGACCCCGCCCTTTCGCAAAGAACGCGAAAAGGACGGGGGCACCCGTTGCGCGGCCCTTGCGTGCGCTTAGCATTTCCCGATTTGAGTACGCAAGTAACCGATGACCCTCATGGGCATTTCCGACAGAAACATAAGCTGATAGAGTAAGCGTTTTGAGCAGTATTTGGTGGTATCGCGCTTTTGGGGAGTGTCCTGATGCGGATTGCGGTGATCGGTTCCGGATATGTTGGCCTGGTGGCGGGGACTTGTTTTGCCGACCTCGGCCATGACGTGATCGTGGTGGACAACGATCAGAAGAAACTGGCTGCGCTCAATCGCGGCGAAGTTCCGATCCACGAAAATTTTCTTCCAGAGCTGCTGCAGCGGCATCGCGGCAACAAGCTGCGTTTTTCGGACGACCTGAAGGCCGCGGTGGGCACGAGTAAGGCCATTTTTGTGGCTGTGGGAACGCCGCCTACCGAGCAGGGGGAAGCCGATCTTTCCTACGTGGAGTCGGTGGCGCGAGGCATTGCAGTCGCGATCAACGACTACAAAATTGTGGTCGAAAAGAGCACGGTCCCGGTGTACACCAGCGACTGGGTGCGAAAGATTATTCTCCGCAACGGGGTTGCAGCAGAATTCGACGTAGCTTCGAATCCGGAATTCTTGCGGGAAGGCACGGCGGTTACGGATTTTCTTTATCCTGATCGCATCGTCGTCGGCGCGGATACCGAACGGTGTGCAGACGTGTTACGCGAAATCTATAAGCCGCTAGTCGATGGAAGTTATTACAAACATCCAGATGCTATTCCGGGGCCGGACCGGGCGCAGATTCCCCCACCGCTGATCGTGACCAGCGCCAAGAGCGCCGAGTTGATCAAGCATGCTTCGAACGCATATTTGGCGATGAAGATTTCGTTTATCAACGCGGTTGCGTCGATTTGTGAGAGTGTGGGAGCCAACGTGCAGCAGGTTTGTCAGGGAATCGGTACAGATACTCGCATCGGGCCGAGATTCCTGAATCCTGGGATCGGTTATGGCGGGTCCTGTTTCCCCAAAGACCTACTGGCGTTTCGCTCGGTGGCCCGGGAGTGCGGTTACGACTTCCGTCTGCTCGAGGAAGTCATGCGGATTAACGAGGAGCAGCGGCAGCGCTTCATCCGCAAAGTACGCAGCGCGTTGTGGACCCTGCGGGGGAAGAAGCTGGGCGTGCTGGGACTGGCATTCAAAGGCGGTACTGACGACGTCCGCGAATCGCCGGCTATTCTGCTAATTCAGTCGCTGTTGCAGGAAGGCTGCCAGATTTCGGCTTATGACCCCGCCGCTCATGAACGGGCGCGCGAAGTGCTGAATTCGAGCGTCCGCCTGGCGGAAAGCGCGTACGATGCCGCTAGTGGCGCCGACGCTCTGCTGATCCTGACCGAATGGGAAGAATTCGCGGTGCTGGATCTGAAACGATTGCGTGCGGAACTCAAGTATCCTATCGTCATTGATGGCCGAAACTTGTATGATCCTGAAGTGATGGCAGCCAACGGCCTCACCTACTACAGTGTGGGCCGGGCTGCCTCTAGTCCCGAACCAACTGCTTCTGCAGTCGCTGCGCCACCCGTCAGAAAGAGCACACATTCATGAAGCCTCGGGCATTGGTTACTGGCGGAGCCGGGTTTCTCGGCTCGCATCTCTGCGACGCGCTGCTGGCGGAGGGTTACTCCGTGGTTGCGGTGGACAATCTTCTCACCGGACGCATGTCCAACATCGAGCATCTGCGGCGCGAGGGGAGGTTTGAGTTTCTGCAGCTTGACATCAATCGCCCCTTCGACTGCGGAGAAGTGAACTTCGTCTTCCACTTTGCCTCTCCGGCAAGTCCGGTGGATTACATGGTCCACGGAATCGACACCCTGAAGGTGGGTTCGCTGGGAACGATGCATGCGCTGGAAATCGCGCAAAAATATCACGCCAAGTATTTGGTTTCTTCGACCTCGGAATGCTACGGCGATCCGCTAGAGCATCCGCAAAAAGAGACGTACTGGGGAAACGTGAATCCCATTGGACCGCGGTCAGTGTACGACGAGGCAAAGCGGTTTACCGAGGCGCTTACCATGGCCTATCACCGCTATCACAAACTGGACACGCGCATTTCGCGCATCTTCAATACCTATGGTCCGCGCATGCAACTGAACGATGGCCGGGTAATTCCGAATTTTATGAAGCAGGCGTTGCGGGGTGAAGAATTGACCGTCTACGGCGATGGCTCGCAGACGCGGAGCTTTTGCTACGTTAGCGATGAAATCGATGGCTTCCTGCGCCTGGCGAAATGCGACGAACATTCTCCGGTGAACCTTGGCAATCCCAATGAGTTCACCATTCTCGAATGCGCCCGCCGGGTGATTGCGGTGACGGGATCAAAGAGCCACATTCGCTATGAGAAACTTCCCGAGGACGATCCCAAACAGCGGCGTCCGGACATAACCAAGGCCAGAACGCTGTTAGGCTGGGAACCCCAAGTGGATCTCGACAGCGGGCTGCGCTTATCGCTTGACTACTTCCGCGAGGCGGTTTCGACGGAAACGGCGCTGCGGGCCTGATTCGCATCTTGTCGCTGCGGCGAAGGCCGGCCAGTGGTATTAGCTGGCGGATCGCACAACTAACAATTTGAAGACGCAGTAACCGATTTCTGCAAAGCTCCCTACGTGCTTCGGAATAGCAGCAATTCGCGAACTCGGTGACCGAGCGACTCAGGATTGAAAGGCTTCTGCAGAAACTGCGTTGTGGCGTTGAAGAATTCCTCTTCGCTGGGGATTACGTCCGAATAGCCAGAGATGAACAAAACAGGGAGTCCCGGACGGCGAGCACGCAAGCAATTTCTCAGTTCGCGGCCGTTCATTCTGGGCATCACCATTTCTCTTCCTTGGTGTTTTTGCTACGCGTCTCCGGGGTGCAAACCCGGCCTCGATTACTTCGGTCATCTGGAATCTGAGCAGCAAAGGCGATAGGGTCAGCATGCAAGCGCTTTCCTCGCGTGAACCAACGTCTGCAAGTGAAAGAAGGTATTTGATGGGCCAGAAAGCCGGTACCTGGGCCATTATCTTGGGATGCTTCTTGATGCTGGCCGGGCTGTGCTTCCTGCCTGCGGCATTGGGCTCCCACCCCGACGAGGCCATCCTGGGCGGGGGAATGTGCCTATTCGCGGGTGGCGCCTTGTTGGCGGCGGGCGGAACCTATTTTAAGGCACGCGCTCTACAAGCCAATGCGGCCGCGGGCAAACTCCAAGGCAAGCGGATTCGTGGGGGCTGCGACTTGTGCGGAACCGACTCTCCGGTAGTTAACTGCCGGGTGCACCAGCTTCATCTGTGCGGAAAGTGCGTGGGCGAGCACTACGATTTTCGGTCGTGCGTCTATGTTCCCAGCACCCGCCGTCCGACGGCCACCAAACCGCTGGCGAGAGCCGCTAAAGCCTAACTCTGCGTTGCCGCGATCCCGGTATCATTAATCGTCGACCTCAAGTAGTCATTTTTAGGAGCCATTTTGCCTGGAGGCCCGGTGGGAGAGATTCGTGCTCTGTTTTGGGATGTGGGCGGAGTTCTTTTGTCCAACGCCTGGGACCACGAAGAGCGCGATCTTGCGGTAACACACTTTCAGCTCGAAGGGCCTGAGTTTGAGGCGCGGCACAAGGAACTGGTGCCTGCATTCGAGGAAGGCAGGATGAGCCTGGATGACTATTTGGAGCGGAGCATCTTTTACAAGGTGCGAAGTTTTACGCGAGAGGACTTCAAGCGCTTCATGTTCTCGCTTTCGAAACCGAGGACGGCGGTGCTGGAGATTGCGCGCGCGCTTTCCGGCGAATATTTTATGGCGACTATCAATAACGAATCGCGCGAGCTGAACCAGTACAGGATACAAACTTTCAGACTGGCGGACTGTTTCGATCTGTTCGTGAGCTCATGCTTCGTGGGGATACGCAAACCGGATGAGCGCATTTACCGGCTGGCGCTTGATCTTAGTCAGTACGCCGCTGAGGAGTGCTGTTTTGTAGACGATCGTCCCGCGAACATTGAAGCGGCGGCGAAGGTGGGGATGAGGACTGTGCTAATGAAAGATCCGGCGCAGTTGCGGAGGGATTTGCAGGGGCTGGGGGTAGAGGCGTGATCAGAAGGTTCTCGTATTGAACTTCTAATCGCTCGCGTATTTGGTATGCGAGGTGAACGCCTGAGTGCGACAGTTACATCCGAGTAGCCCGTCATCCGTCCGCGTCACAAAACGCTCGATGATCGTTGCGAGAAAGGTCACACAATGTGCAGACTCCCACGGCCATCACCGGCCCTCGCCAATTTCAACAAAACTTGGAGGGGGCCCATTAATCTTCCGCGCCGCGCACGGCCGCAGTAAGGAGATGAACACCTTCCGCGATAACACGCACGTTTTAAGTTTTGCCAAAAAACATGCCGTCCAGAAAAGGGTTCACAGACTCGCCCTGGGCCATTTCGAATCCCTTTGCGCTTGTATTGGAGCCAGCCTGTCTGAAATTCTCTGTCTCGCGGCGCCGGAGTTGAAATCTGACAGATGCGTACCGATGCTAGATAATCGGCATTTAGTCCTGCACATTGAACGTCAGGCCAGGACACTGCAAGCTGCCGAGTTCTTCCAAATTATCGACAAACCTGCCTCTTGATAAATCCGCGACGCCATCTTCTCGGGAAAGGTAGGGATAGCTTCCGACCATCCGCCTAGAAAGTCGTACGTCGATCCACACTCGTTTGTGGACGCCATTCAGCACGGAACTCGGATAGCTGCGTAATGATTCTTGGTTGGAACCTGTTGAGGCAGGTTCTACTTGCTGCGCGGAGCGCGTACGGTTGGGGCGGGAGCAGTCGGTGGAGCAGGAAGACTAGGGGACGAGTCTACGCACCAGGAATCAGCAAGGATTTTCCACTCGCCGGCTTCGCGGCGGGCGACCATCAGAAATTTGCCAGTCTCTTCGTGGCGCTCGCCGGGGGCGGTGGGGACTAGCATGCGGCTGCGCCCGGTGAGGCAGGCGATGTCGCCCAGGACCCCGGCATCTGCCGCATCCAGCTCGACGTCTCCTAATCCGGACTGCAGCGCGGCCCGCAGAAGTTGACGAATTGCAGAGCGCCCGTGGGCCGGGCCGACATTTGAGCGGAGCACGATGGCATCTGCAGAATAGAGCGCCAATAGATCGTCCAGCCGCTTGGAGTTGCAACACAGCATCCAGTCGCGCACCAGCTTTTGAATGGCTGTCTCGGCAGTTTCTGCATCGATAGGCTCGGAAGCGGCAACTTCGCCCGTCAGAGCTGCACCGGTTTCACCTGCGGAGGGCTGCCCAACCGAGGCCGGAAAATAGTGATGGTGATGATGATGGATGTGTTGTTCGCGAGCGGGCTGTTGACGGACTTGCTGCTCACTGACCTGAGATTTGGGCGGAGTGGCAGTTTGGGCTGAGGGTGTATGACGGCGAAGAAGCGTGGCTCCGCAGTATCCGCAGAAGCGGTTCGATCCGGAATTTACCGCGCGGCATTTCGGGCACGGCTCGCCTGGATCTTCGGTTCGGGAATCTTCGGCAGAAATATTTTGCAGGGCCGCAGCCTCACCGTCGCGCTCGGCAGCCTGGGTGGCCAATGTCTGGATAGCATGAAGCGCGGCGGCGACTGCTTCCTGGCTGGGCTTTGGCCGCCGAAAGTCGCGATTCATTTTGACGAAGAAATCCTCGACCTCGGAATTGGGCAGCGGATCGTCGCCGTTGTTTTCCCGCAGATCGTTTCGCCGCAGGTCGGTTTCCCGCAGCTCGTGCGCCGGTTGCCCTGGCGTTAGGTGAATCGGCGTTAGTTGACTCGGTTTCTGGGGATTATCGTCGTCCACGAGTAAGGCCATTCTACTGCCAAACTGTTTAAACCCGACTAGATGACGAAAGTATTGTGCAGCCGGGTGAAAATATTTGCGGTGCGTCGCAAGTTTCTGCGATGCGGTATGCTGTCGTTCCTGAGAAATGAGCCGAATGCCAGAAGCCAAACCCATGAATATTGCCATGGTGGGAACAGGATTTATCGCCCGCGCCCACTCCAATGCATTCCACCAAGTGGGGCGCTTTTTCGATGTTCCCTTTGCCCTGCGGACCAAGGTGGTCTGCGGCCGCGATCCATCGAGGCTTGAGGCCTTTGCCCGGCAATGGCAGTGGCAGGAAACGGCGGCGCATTGGGAGTCGGTGGTCAGGCGTCCAGACATTGACATTGTGGACATTGCCGCGCCCAATGCTCTACACGCGCCTATCGCCATCGCCGCGGCGAAAGCGGGGAAAATTGTTTTCTGCGAAAAGCCGCTGGCGCTTTCGGTCGCTGAAGCCGAGACGATGTCGGCGGCAGTTGGCAAGCGTCCTAATCTCATCTGGTTCAACTACCGGCGGGTGCCGGCGATTGCTCTGGCGAAAAGGTTCATCGAAGAAGGCCGGCTGGGGCAGGTGTTTCACTACCGTTCGTATTATTTCAATCAGTCGGGAGCCGATCCCAGCAAAGCCCAGAGCTGGCGATACAAGCGGGCGGAGGCAGGGTCGGGAGCGATTGGGGATTTGCTTTCGCATTCTCTCGACACAGCGCACTATTTGAACGGAGAGATTACGGAGCTAGCAGCGAACACGCACAGGTTCGTGCCCGGACGCGAAGTGGACGATGCGGTGCAAGCGATGGCGCGATTCTCGAACGGCAGCATTGGCAGTTTTGAAGCCAGCCGGTTTGGCGTAGGCCGGCGGAATGGGAATGGGTTTGAAATTTACGGATCGAAAGGCAGTCTGGCGTTTGATCTGGAAGATATGAACCGTTTGCGCTTTTTCGACGCTACCGAGCCGCCTGCGATGCAGGGCGAGCGCAATCTTCTGGTGACCGGCCCCGACCATCCGTATTCGTCAACTTTCTGGAAACCCGGGCACCTGGTTGGATATGAGCACACGTTTATCGCGACCCTGGGAGATTTCTTGCAGGCGCTGGCCAAGGGCGAAGAATTCCATCCTAACGTTGAGGATGGGATCAAGGTTCAGAGGGTGACGGAGAGGGTTGAGGCTTCAGCGGCGTCGGGGCAGTGGGTGAGGGTCTGAAGAAGCTGGTTGTCGCGACGGCGCAGGGAAGCCCCTGAAAACGGGACTTGGTTCATTCCAACTTCGGCTTTCCCGGCGCCTCCACTCGGCTGAATCACGGCTCAGACGTCGCACCGTACATAGTTGCGTACAACAGTTACGGACCTCGAGTCGCACCAGTACCCGGCAGCTTGAAACGCGATCTTCGACTGGTCACCGAAGTAACTTGCGGCAGGTTACACAGCCCGCCTAGCATCAATTTGCCATGCTCCGCAGCCTTCTGGTCAGCCGTGACGAGAAAACCGTCCACATTGTCGGACGCGTATTCAAAGACCTTGAGGTCGAATTCGAACATTGCTCGGAAGCCAGCGTTGCTCTGGAAAAGGTGACTCAAAGCCGGTACGACGCAATTGTCCTGGACGACAAAATCGAAGAAGTAGTACCCCTCCTGGAGAAGGTGCTGGTGCTTCCCTCTTGCGGCAAGGCGGTGCGTATTGTTCTGGCGGAACCGGTAGCGGCCATGCACGCGGTCTTCCGGACTGGATCCCAGGTAATCCTGTATAAACCGCTGTCGGGGGAGCGAGTGCGGCATGGACTTCGAGCGGTACGCAACCTGATGGGTCGGGACCGCCGCCGCGGATTCAGCCGGGTCTCCACCACGCTTTCGGCTCGCGTCCGGCATGGCAAGCAATCGGGCACACAAGTCTTTATAGCTGACATAAGCGAGTCCGGGGCGGCGATACACTGCGGCGACGGGGACCTTCCTTACTCCGGCAACCTGCACCTGGACTTTGCCCTTCCCGGCGACACCGATCGCATTCACGTCACTGCAGAACTGGTTTGGCAGAAGAACGGAGGCGCCGCCGGGATAAGATTCCTGGATATGGCGAGCAATGCGCGCAAGAGGCTGGCGCGCTGGCTGAAGGATGAATTGGCGCAAAAAGGCGCGCGGTCGATTGCCACGCGTGCAGGAAGATAAGCGCGTTTACTCAAAAACCTGAGTATCCCGAAATCTTGCCCCTTGGCTGTCTTTCTGCGACAGCATCGGTTCCCCGGTAGTTTCCCAGCTAATCTTCAAGTCGGAATCATTCCAGAGCACGGTGCGCTCCAGCTCCGGAAAGTAAAATTCGGTGGATTTGTACAGCACGTGCGCACTCTCAGACAGCACATAGAAGCCATGGGCGAAGCCTGCTGGAATCCAGGCCAGCCGCTTGTTTTCGCCCGAAAGCTTCAAGGCATGCCAGCGGCCGAACGTTGGGGAACTGCGGCGCAGATCAAGCAGAACATCCAGCACTTCCCCGCTGACCACGCGCACCAGTTTGCCTTGCGGTTTCTGCACCTGGTAATGCAGTCCGCGTAAGACTCCGCGCACGGAATAGGAATGATTGTCCTGAACGAAGTGGTCGTCTATGCCGGCTTCAGCGAAAATCTTCTGGTTATAACTCTCTAGAAAAAACCCGCGAGCATCTTCGAAGACTTTGGGCTCAAGTACCAGGGCCCCGTGCAGTGGAGTTTCCAGAATTTTCATGGCGGTGTGGCGGTCAGAATACCCGCTCTTTCAGCATTTGGAGAAGGTAAGAGCCATAGCGATTGTTCTTCATTGCGGCCGCAGCGGTTTCGACTTGCTCTGCAGTAATGTAACCGTAGCGGAAAGCAATCTCTTCCGGACACGCCACCATCAGACCTTGCCGGGTTTCGAGGGTCTGAATGAACAGCGATGCTTCCAGCATGGCTTCGTGGGTGCCCGTGTCAAGCCAGGCCATGCCTCTGCCCATGACGGAAACGTCAAGCATGCCGCGGTTTAGATATTCGCGGTTAACGTCGGTGATCTCGAGCTCGCCGCGGGCGGAAGGCTTCATGGATTTCGCGATGTCCACGACTTGAGAATCGTAGAAATACAAACCGGTTACTGCATAGCGTGACTTGGGGGTTCTCGGCTTCTCTTCCAGACTTATCACCTTACCTTGGGGATCAAACTCGACCACACCGTAGCGCTCGGGATCGTGCACGGGGTAGGCGAATATCCGGGCGCCTTGCTCGACTTGGGCCGCCGATTGCACGCTCTTGGCGAGATCATGTCCGTAGAAGATATTGTCGCCAAGGACCAGCGCGCAGGGAGCGCCGGCAATAAATTCGCGGGCGATGAGAAATGCTTGTGCTATGCCTTCCGGTCGAGGCTGAGGGGCGTAGGAAAAACTTAGCCCAAATCTTGAGCCATCGCCTAGAAGCTGGCGGAATTTAGAGAGATCCTCCGGCGTCGAGATCAGCATGATTTCCCGAATTCCGGCCAGCATCAGGGTGGAAAGCGGGTAATAGACCATGGGCTTGTCATAGATGGGGAGCAGGCTCTTGCCGATGGCGTGGGTCACGGGATAGAGTCGGGTTCCCGAGCCCCCGGCCAGGATGATGCCCTTGTATTTTGAGGACTGCTCGCGATCAGACATGAGGAATGGAAATCAAAGTATGTTTTCAGCAACCACGTCAGCGGTAAAGCCGCGGGTCATTGGGTGACACCTTACGGCACGGCGGAAGCCGTGCCCTTTCAAAGCAACCATTTTCAAAACGGCTACAGAGAATACTGTGTTGCCATCCACTGGCGATAGGTGCCAGTGGTCACGGATTGAATCCAGGCCGGATTATCCAGATACCACTGGACGGTCTTGCGAATGCCAGTTTCAAAAGTCTCGCGTGGGCGCCAGCCCAGCTCGGACTCAATCTTACTGATGTTCATGGCATATCTGCGGTCATGGCCGGGGCGATCAGTGACATATGTGATCATTCTGTTGCGTGGCGGGGCCGAATCCTGCGGCCGCAACTCGTCGAGCACCGAGCAGATTGTGTTGACGACGTCGAGGTTCTTCAGTTCATTTCGTCCGCCGATGTTATAGGTTTCTCCCACCCGGCCCCGCGCCAACACCAGGCGAATGGCGTCACAATGATCCGCCACAAAAAGCCAGTCACGAATGTTCTGCCCGTCTCCGTAAACCGGTATGGGCTTGCCGCCCACGGCGTGAAGAATGACCAGCGGGATCAGTTTCTCGGGAAACTGAAATGGCCCGTAGTTGTTGGAGCAGTTGGTGGTGAGGGTAGGCAATCCGTAAGTGTGGAAATACGCGCGCACTAAATGATCAGAGGCGGCCTTGGAGGCGGAGTATGGACTGTTCGGCGCGTAGGACGTGCTTTCGGAGAATGCCGGATCGGCAGGTCCGAGCGAGCCGTAAACTTCGTCGGTCGAGACATGCAGGAAGCGGAATGCCGTCTTGGCTTCGCTGTCGAGACCGGACCAGTAGGCGCGGGTCTCTTCCAGCAGGCTGAAGGTGCCGTTGACGTTGGTGCGAACAAAATCGTCCGGCCCATGAATGGAGCGGTCCACGTGACTTTCCGCGGCGAAGTGGACGATGGCCCGCGGGCGATGAGTAATCAGCAACTCGGCAACGAGTTCCCGGTCGCAGATATCGCCTTGCAGGAATTTATAACGGCGATGGGATGCGATCGCGGCGAGGTTCGAAGGATTGCCCGCGTAAGTGAGCTTGTCCAGATTAATGACGCTGGAAGTTTCGTTGGCAATCCACTGCAGCACGAAGTTCGAGCCAATGAATCCCGCCCCGCCGGTCACCAGAATTGTGTCTGCCTGCATGTGGAATCAGTCTGCTCCCAGAGCACATTATCATGATCATGCGTGTGATGCATTTTCCTGCGACGAGGCAGCTGCCGTCTCCGGCGGCGGTACAACTGGAGCTTGTGACATGAATTTGTCGGCCAGAATTTTTACGATTCTTGCGCCGGCTCGACCGTCCCATTTCTGCGGAATTTGGCGCGTCCCGCGAAAGGCGAGCTGCTGCTGAATGGCGTGGAGGATAGGTTTGCGTTTTGTCCCTCCAAGAACATTGGTTCCGATATCCACCGTTACCGGGCGCTCCGTATTTTCGCGCACGGTTACGCACGGGACACCCAGCGCCGTGGTCTCTTCCTGGATGCCGCCCGAATCCGTCACCACCAAGCGCGCATGCTTCATCAGGCAGAGGAAGTCCAAGTAGCCTTGCGGCGCAACCATCTCGATGCCAACCCCTTCAGAATAGCCGTTGAAGTACATCGCGAGACCGTGCTCGCGGATTTGTTTTTGAGTCCGGGGGTGGGCGGGAAAAATAATGCGGTGCGAACACGCCAGATCGCGCAGGCCTTCCAGGATTTCCACGAAGCTGTCGTGGCCGTCGACGTTTGCCGCGCGGTGGAGGGTGAGCAGGGCGTAATTTCCGCGCTCAAGTCCGAAACGTTCGAGCACCGCAGACAGGTCGGCTTTGGACTCATACTCACGCAGTGAATCGATCATGGTGTTGCCGACGAAACACACGCGGTCGTTCGGAATGCCCTCGGCTCGCAAATTCCTGAGGGCAGTGTCTTCGGTTACAAACAACAAGTCAGAAATCTGGTCGGTGAGAATGCGGTTGATTTCTTCTGGCATGGAACGATCGAACGATCGCAAGCCAGCTTCGACATGAGCAACCAGCGGACGGCTTTCGACTGGAAGCTTCGCCGCGACTAATGCGCTGGCAAGTGTGGAGTTTACGTCTCCAACGACCAGTAGCGCGGCCGGGGCCTGTTCGATCAGTACCGGCTCGAAGCGCTTCATGATCTCGGAGGTCTGCGCGGCATGGGAGCCAGAGCCGGCGCCCAAGAAAACATCGGGCTGCGGCATTTTCAGATCGGCGAAAAAGGCGTCGGACATTTGCGAATCGTAGTGCTGGCCGGTATGCACCAGAACGGGGACAATCGCTTCGTCCCACTCTTCGCGGCCGGCGTTGAATCGACGAATGGCGTTCAGAATCGGCGCGGCTTTCATGAAGTTTGGGCGCGCGCCGACCACGACGAGAAGTTTCATTGCTGAAATCATCCCATCATTCCACTGGGTCTGTTCTAGATTTCGCGGCGGCGAACCTGTGTGATAACGGCGGTCACTTCGCCGCAGGCAAGGTAATTACGAATTGGTACGCACCGGTAGTGGAAGGACAGGCGGCCGGTTTTTGGGCGGAATCAGTCTGTTTGTTTGGCGAATCCTGTGCACCAGAATTGCATGCGGGTTGCGGCGCAGCACCCTGGATGGAGGCGATGAGCGAGCTGCCGGCTGGCGGTTCAGCAGTGGTGTCCGATGGCGCAACTGCGGCCGATTGCCGCACTCTCGGCTTAAGGGTCCGGATTTTGGATCGCGGAACCGCGGGCGATGTCTGCTGGCCGAGCCGGCCGGCGACACGATTCGTCATCTGATTAGTCGCGGTTCCGAGGGCTTTTCCCATGGCCGAACTAGTCGCTGTGGACAACGCATGCGTCAGCGCCCCCTCAGCGATCGCCTGACCGAGTGCTCCTGCCGAACACACCAAAATGCCCGCCAACAGTGCCAGTCTGCGCATACGCCACCTCCGCTAAAAACGACTCTAGCCCTCGAAACGGCCCCCGTCAACGACCGCTTTCGTGTTCTTCCTGAAGCACCCTGGCAAAGATCTCGTGGTCCACGTTGCCACCGGTCAGGATGAGCCCAACACGCTTGCCCTTGAGCGCAGTTTTTTCCTTTAGGGCTGCGGCCAACGACGCGGCCCCGGCGCCTTCGACGGCATTGTGCGTATCGGTGAAGTAGGTTTTCATGGCACGGCGGATTTCATCGTCGCTGACCAGGACAACATGGTCCACATTTTGGCGCATGATTTCCAGAGGCTCGTCATCGGGCAAGCGGCAGGCCATGCCATCGGCGATTATAGTTGTGACCGGAGCTTCAATTTTTCTTCCCGCTGCAAACGAAAGCGCGTAGGCCGGAGCGCCCTCAGAGACTACACCGACAAGTTTTGTCTTCAATCCCATGCCATTGCGGACGGCGCAGCCGGCGGAGATGCCGGAACCCATTCCAATCGGCACGTAGGCGACGTCGAGATCCGGGACGGCCGAAAACAACTCGACCCAGTAACTGGCTACGCCTTTCACGATGTCGCGATGGTATGCGGGGACGAAATGCAGGTTCTGGTCATTGGCAAGTTTCTTGGCGTGCTCGCGGGCGGCCTGGTAGTCGTTGCCAAAGTCGATCAGATTCGCGCCCTGTCCGCGCATGGCCGCATTCTTCTCAGAGCTGTTGCCGTGGGGGACGACTATTGTGACTGGAACTTTGAAGCGCTGGCCGGCTAGCGCGACCGACTGACCGTGGTTTCCGCGGGTCGCGGTTATGAGTCCCTTGATGCCGTGGGAATGTTTGAAAAGCTCGGCCGCGTACACGATTGCGGTGCGGGCCTTGAACGCGGCGATGGGGGTATGGTTCTCGTGCTTAACCCACACGTCGGCTTCAAGCTTTTGATTGAGCAGCGGCCAGGAAATCTGCGGTGTGGGCTGCATCAGGGAATAGACGAGTTTTTGGGCTTCGTGAATTTCGTCCAGAGTGGGGAGAAGGGTGAGGGTGCCAAGCATAGCGGAACTCAGGTTTAGGGTGACATATAGAAGGCCGGAAGACAAACGCCGGCTCTCAATTTTCCTGCGCTCTTTGCGCGATGCAATCGCCCACTTCCCGCGTCCCCAGATTGCCGCCAACGTCAGATGTCGTCTTCTTCTGGCGCACGGCTTCGAGGACCGCGGATTCGATCCTCTCAGGTTCTTTGGTAAGACCCAAGTGGTCCAGCATCATGGCCGCGGTCAGAATCGCACCTAATGGATTAGCAAGATTCTTTCCTGCCAAGGGCGGAGCCGATCCGTGCACGGGCTCAAACATCGAAGTTTTGCCGGGATGAATGTTGCCACTGGCGGCCATGCCGAGGCCGCCCTGCAGCCCGGCGGCGAGGTCGGTGATGATGTCGCCGAACATGTTGTTGGTGACGATTACGTCGAACGGGCGTGGATCGCGGACCAGGGCGGCGCAGAGCGCGTCCACGTACATGTGCTCGGGTTTGATTTGGGGATATTCGGTGCTGATGGCTTTGAATACGCGTTGCCATAGGCCTCCGGCGTAAGTCATGGCGTTGGACTTGTCGCACATCAGCACCCGGCTGCGTGGGCTGCCGTCAGCTTTCCTGGTGCGCAGGCAATATTCAAAGGCGTAGCGGATAATTCGGCGCACGCCCTTCGCGGTATTGATGTCTTCCTGAATGGCAACTTCGTCGTCAGTTCCCTGCCCGGAGATGCTGCCGCGATCCAGGTAAACGCCTTCGGTGTTCTCGCGAATGACGACGAAATCGAGGTCCTTCGGCTCGATTCCCTTGAGTGGGCACAGCGAGGCGTCAAGCAGGCGTACGGGGCGAACGTTGGCATACAAATCCATTTGGAAGCGCATGCCCAGCAGGATTTCTTTGGCGTGGATGTTTGAAGGCACGCGTGGATCGCCGAAGGCGCCGGCGAGAATGGCGTCGAAGTCGCGGCCAAGCATGGCAAAACCGTCCGATGGCACGGTGGTCTTGTCTTTGAGATAGCGGTCGGCGCCCCAGTCGAAATAGGTCAGGTCAACCGGTGCGCCGGAGGCTTCGATGACTCTAGCCGCTTGCGGGATAACTTCTTTGCCGATGCCGTCGCCGGGGATGACGGCGATTCTCTTCTTGTTGCTCACGGGTCAAAAAGTATCACATCCGGGCGGGTGTTCCCCGAGAGTGCGGTTCCGCGACCCACAGAAGGGCGATAACCGCAGCGGGCACTGAGGCTCACAGAGGAATGTATGAGATGCGATCGGAAGTGCTTCGCTATAATCAAAGTAGGATGCGGCTTGCGGCACAAGACGAGGCGATTGAGTCAAAGGATTTGCGCGCGGAGTTTCAGGCGCTGGTCTCGAGGTGCGGGATCTACAGGCTGGATCGCGCCCAAGTCGCGCTGACCGGCTCGGACCGCGTGCGTTGGCTGAACGGCATGGTGACTAACAATGTCCGCGATCTCGCTGTGGGGCACGGAGTTTACGCTTTTCTGTTGAACCCCCAGGGGAAGATTCAGGCGGACTTGTACGTGTTCAATGGTGGCGACAGTCTGGTTGTCGAGACCGAGAGCACGCAGGTGGGGACGGTGCTGCAGATTTTCGATCGCTACATAATCATGGATGATGTTGAAGTCGAGAACCTGACGGGAAAGATTGCGGTGATTGGAGTGGCGGGGCCGAAGTCCGCGGCCGTGCTTGATACCGTCATCGGTGCCGCGTCGACAGGCTCAAGCCAGGCCCTGTTTCTCCGCGGAACGGACAGACAAAGACGGGGCACTCTCGAGTTTGCTGAGATGAAATGGGACGGCGCCGAGGCCACGCTAGTCTACGGGGACAATCCGGCTATCCCAAACTACGAGATTTGGAGTTCTCCAGAGGACGCTGCAGCCATTTGGAATGGGCTGCTACAAACCGGAGCGCACGAGATCCATGCGGAGGCGCTGGAGGCGTGGCGGATTGCCTCGGGCATCCCAAAGTTTGGGCAGGACATACGGCAGCGCGATCTGCCTCAGGAAACCGGACAGGAGCGGGCGCTGAACTTCACCAAAGGCTGCTACATCGGACAGGAGATTGTGGAACGCATTCGGTCGCGGGGCGCGGTGCATCGCATGTTTACCGGGTTCGAGATTGAAGGAGCGAGGCCGACGCCGGGGTTCAGGATTCAGGACGATGGTAAGGATGTAGCGGAACTCACCAGCGTCGCTAGTGTTCCTACCGAAAGCGGGGGGCGTACGCTGGCTTTGGGGTATGGGCGAAAAGAAGTGCTGCTAGCGGGAAAAGAATTTGCGACTGAAGATACGAAGGTTCGGGTTGCGGCGCTGCCGTTCTCCGGGATTTTCGCAGGCTCGAGGGATTGAGCAATCAAAGGAATCGCGGGCGAGGGCCCCTTTCGACTGCGCTCAGGGCAGGTCCGCGGCACACGGTTGTAATTCAAATTTGAGGAGTTCAATGGCTCAGAAAAAGAGTGAGAGTTTTACCGTAACTGACCGGCGTTTGTTCACTGCCGAAGGCGAATTGCGCCAGGAGACGTCTGAGGAACAGGAAGTATCCAAACCGGCTGCGATACCAGAGCCCGCGGCAGTGCCGGAAGCGGCTCCTGCGGCGCAAGCAACCCCGTCCGGTCCCAGCGTGGCGGAACAGAAAGTGCAGGCGGACGCATACCGCGAGTCGTCGGCGCAAATGGATCGTCAAGTCGAGGCGAGCGGCCAGTCGGCAACCGACCTGGAGATCACGTTTGAGCGGTTCCTGGCTTCGCTCTATATGACTGGCATGTTGCAACTGGGATTGATGCGCGAACAGGGAATACCACCGCAGCTTGACCTGATCGGCGCGCGGCAGACGATTGATTCGCTGTCGCTGCTGGCGGAGAAGACCAAAGGGAATTTGACCTCGGTTGAGCAGAATTTTCTGCAGAATGCGCTCTACGAGATGCGCATGGCCTACGTGGAAGTGACCAATGCGATCGCGAAAGGCCCGCAGCAAGTTCCGGCTGCACAATCGCAGAAATGAAAGCAACGCTGACGGTGTTGGGGAGCGGCACTTCCATGGGAGTGCCGACCATTGGATGCGACTGCGCGGTGTGTCACTCCTCTGACCCGCGTGACCGCCGTACCCGGCCCTCGATATTGATCGAATACGAGCGGCGTGTGGTTTTGATTGACACCACTCCCGACTTTCGCGAACAGGCCATTCGGGAAAACATCCGTAGTCTCGACGCGGTGCTCTATACCCACGCCCATGCGGACCACATCCTGGGGATTGACGACCTGCGCCCGCTGAGCTTTCTGCATAAGCCCAACCGGCTGCCGCTGTACGCGCATCCGGATGCCGCCGAGTTCATTCGCAAGATGTTCGGCTACATTTTCGACGCGGACTACAAATTCGGCGGGCTGCCGCAGGTCGAAATGAAATCGCTCCCCCTCGATGGCGCGCTGGATTTGTTTGGCGCGCGCTTTGAGCCGGTGATTTTGATTCACGGCGAGGCGGAGATTTACGGATTTCGCTTCGGATCAGCGGCATACCTGACTGACCATAACGACATTCCCGAAGCTTCATTGCTGAAGCTGGAAAACCTGGATGTGCTGTTTCTCGATGCATTGCGCTACAAGCCGCATCCGACGCATTCGACGGTCGAGCATTCGCTTGAGACTGTGGCTAAGCTCCAACCGCGGCGGGCTTTCTTCACCCACATTTGCCACGATTTGCCGCATGAAGAAACTAATGCTGCGCTGCCGGCGAATGTGAAGCTGGCATATGACGGGATGAAATTGGAGTTTGAGATCTGATGCAGGTCTTTCGCAAACTGGACGAGATTCCGGCAGGCTTCGGGCCTTCGTTGGTCAGCGTCGGTAATTTTGACGGCGTGCATCGCGCCCACATTCGGGTGCTGGCTGAAATCGTGGCCCGGGGGCGGAAGCGCGAGACGAAGTCGCTGGTGGTCACGTTCGAGCCGCATCCTATGCGAATCTTGCGGCCGGACTCCGGTCTGAAGCTGCTGACTCCGACGGCGGAAAGACTTCGCCTGCTGCAAAAGACCGAGATCGACGCAGTTCTGCTTCTTCCTTTCACGCGCGACGTCTCACTGATGAGTCCGCAGGAGTTTGCGCGGCAGATTCTGTGCGACCGGCTGAATGCCGTGGAAGTTCACGAAGGCTACAACTTTCGCTTTGGACACAAGGCTTCCGGAGACGTGAGTTTATTGACTCACCTTGGGCGAGAGCTTGGGTTTGAAGTGGTGGTGTATCCCGAAACGAGGGTGCGCGGCGAGTCGGTTTCAAGCACCAGACTCCGGGAACTGGTGCAGGCAGGTGAAGTCGGACGTGCGCGCCTACTGCTAGGGCGACCGTTCAGCATTCGCTCCACTCCGGGGCGGGGACGCGGCTATGGTGCCAAGTACACCGTCCCTACCATCAACCTGAGTCGCTATGAAGAGCTGACGCCGAAGGATGGCGTTTACATCACACGAACACGCGTGGGCGAGGAATGTTTCGATTCGGTCACCAACATCGGAAACCGTCCGACGTTCGGAGCGGACTCGTTTGCCATTGAGACTCACCTGCTGGATTTCCATCCGCTGGAACTCACTCCGGACACGGAAATTGAACTCATCTTCTTTTCTCGCCTGCGCGACGAAATCAAGTTTGCTTCGATTGAACAGTTGCGGGAGCAGATTGGCCGGGACATCAGGAAGGCGAGACACTATTTTGGGTTGATGCAGGAGAAAAGCCTGATGCGGCAGAAAACGGGAGCGGCAGAAGTCCGGCCTTAGTGCGGCAAGTAGCCGTCTTCCATCGGCAATTTTCCGTCCACGTGAACTATCTTCACTCGGTCGGTCACGGACCGAACATCAACCAAGCCTACCGCACCGGGGGCGCTTTCCACGATACTGAGCACATCCTGGTCAGAATCGACCAACGTTAGTGAATCGCGATGCTCAGCGGTCCATGCCTGCAGTTGGGCTCCGGACATTTTGTTCAGGTGCTGAAGAGTGATCATCTGGCCCGCGGACGCACGGTGGAACACCAGCACTACAAGCTTTCCGTCGGACCATTTCCTGGTCTCGGCGCGAAATACTTTGCCCAGTTGCGCCGAGGTCAGGTTGTCCACGTTATTTTCCTTTGAAACCACCACCGCCATATGGTGCGCAAGACAGGGAGTAGCCAACCACAAGGCGAAACTCAACAGAGCAACTGAACGTTTCACGGTCTTGACCTCACGGTTGAAGATACGTGAAGTTATCGCAGGGCGGAAGATAACTTAAGTATCGAGAGGGTGTCGGTTTGTAAAGGAATTGTTAACACACCGTGATCAGTGGACTCTATTCTCTCTACGGAGAACTTGCAGCGGTGACCGATGCTAAACGCCAGCGGCTAAAGCCGAAGAACTGAATGATCGAGACGTGGCGCTGAAGCGCCACTCTTTCACGGAGCTGCGGGGTTCCAGCGCGGGGTTCCAGAAGGTCCCGACGAGTCAGGACGAGTCAGCCGACATCTTAATCCACCGGTTGACTTAGTCCACTGGACCAGCAAGCGGGGGCACCGAGTGGCCGCGGCTTGGCCTTTGGACAACCAGAATCGCGCCCAGAACCATGGCGACGCCCAGGCCCTGCAGCGGCTTGACCACTTCCTTCAACACCAGGGCTGCGATCAGAATAGAAAACACGGGTTCCAGGCAACTGGCGACGATGGCTTTGGTTGGGTCCAAGTACTGCAAGCCTGCGAAATAAAATGCGAACGGAATTAAAACCGACAGGGTGGAGAATACGGCGAGAAATAACCACGTGCTTGTGGAATAGTGCGCGGCGGCGATTTTAGTGGGGGGATTGACCACCAACCAGAAGGCGGAGGCGGCCATGGTGGTGTAGAGCAGCACCGTCCAGCGATCGTAGCGCGCCAGCACGGAGTGTCCGCCGATGTTGTAATAGGCGAACGAAAACGCTGCGATCAGAGCTGCTCCGACGCCGATGGCATCGAGATGCGGTCTTCCCTGGCCGAAGAGTCCGATGACAAGGGCGATTCCGATGATCGCCAGAACCACAGCTGCGGTTTTTGAGAAGGTGGGCTTTTCAATCCCGCGCGCAGCCATATAGATCAGCACCCACACAGGGGCGGTGTATTGAACGATGATTGCGGTGGCCACGTTGGTTCGTTGGATCGCGAGATAGTAAAAGTAGTTGGAGGCAGCTATGCCAGCCAGACCGAGCATGAGAAGACGTCCGACATCGGCCAGCGGCAGGCGCAGGCGTTTCCAGTTCCAACCGCGACTCGGAAACAAAACCAGAAGCAGGGCCAGGAAAGAGAACGTAGTCCGCGCCTGCGACAAGATCAATGGATTCACGCGGCGAATGTCCGAACCCGGCAACAGGCGTCCGGTGAACGCAGCGCGGCCCAGGGTGGCGGAGATGCCCCAGAAAACTGCCGCACTCGCGATGTAGAAGTAGCCACGGTAGGAGTGGTGCGGCGCGGGCCGCGTGGACTCAGTGTCCGCGGGGGAACTAGCGGTGGCGTTCACTTGGAGTCCAGTTCGATTTCGTAAGTAATCCTCGCGGTCTTGTTGAGCATGGCGGCGACTGAACAGTATTTTTCCTCGGAGAGTTTGACCGCGTCTTCCACCGCTTTGCGAGCCACATTTCCTTTCACGCGATAGACGAGCTCGATCGCTGTATACACACGCGGCGGGTCGGCAGCCTTCTCAGCGCTTGCATGAACCTCGACTGCAGTAAAGGGCTCTCGCTTCTTCTGCAAAATGGTGGCTATGTCGGAGGCGGTGCATCCGCAAAGGGCGATCAGCACCAGTTCCATCGGGCTGTTGCCGGCCTGGGTGCTGCCATCGACGGTGATGGAGTGGCTGGAGCGGCCCTCGAACTTGGTCTCAGCCGTCCATTTCACGCTGGCGTGGACCACAACTCACCTCCGGTTGTCTGTGCTTGGTTCGGGATGGATGAGGACCCGGAACAGCTCCGGGGCTGCCTGCTTGAAACGGATCTCCAGCGCGGTGGAAAGATCGTGGACCCGCGCCAGCGGCAGCTCATCGGGAAACGTACAATGGCAGGAGACGTAAACGTGATCGCGCACGTGCTTTACCTCGATGTCGTGCATATCGAGGATTTCTGGGAACTCCGCCGTCACCGCCTTCAATCGTCCCTCAAGCCGTGCATCTCGCTCGATCTGCTCTCCGGGTTCGATGGTCGCAGGCTCGCTTTCAATATGGGTAAGGATGGAAGCGATCTCAGGAACTTCTTTGCGAATCTCATCTTCCATCAAGGTGACCCGGTCGTGCGCCTCCTTGAGGGGCAATTGCTCGTCCATTTCCAGATGCTGCTCCACGTGAAGGCTGCCGTCGAGGTCCTGCACGCTGACATCGTGCACATTCAAGTTGTGGCGTGTGGCGACGGCACGGACACGGTCGAAAATATTCTCTCTGAGTGCGGGCCGGGGGACTGAGCGCACTACGACATCGGTATTGGGAAGGACGCCGTGCACCGCTCTGGTGACTTCGTCGGCCACCTGCCCGGATCGCTGGAAGGTGACGCTGCGAGCCAGCCCAATAGACACGTCGGCAAAGTAGCGATTGCCGGCGCGGCGTATGCGGACGCGATCCACTTCGAGAAGTCCATCCACATGGCACACCGCATTGATGATGCGGCTGCGGGCGTCGGCGGGGGCCGTGTCGAGCAGCGCGTCAATCGTCTTGCGCGCCAGCCGCGTGCTGACAAACACGATGACGCCGGCCACGAAGAGGGCAGAGATGGGATCGGCATCGAAAAGCCACGCGACGCCGAATTTCCTTCCGATCAGGACCAACGCAAGCCCGAACGCAACCACTCCGCTCGACCAGATGTCGGTGGAGAAATGCAGGGCGTCGGCCTGCAAGGCCTGGCTGTCGTATTTGTTCGCGATCCTGCTCAATGCCCGAGAACGCCAGAAATCCACCGCCATCGAAACCAGCATGACCAGGAACGCCGCAAGCGTGGGCTCGATTTCGACATGATGAAAAAACAAGCGCTTGACGGCCTCGTAGATGATGACTACGCAGGTGAGAAGCAAAAGACCGGTCTCAATGAAGGCCGAGAAACTTTCAACCTTGCCGTGACCGTACTGGTGGTCGGCGTCGGCGGGCTTATCGGAGACTCGCACCGAGAAAAGCGTGATGATGGCGGCAATCAGATCGAGAAAGGAGTGGGCCGCTTCCGACAGGATCCCGAGGCTGCCCGTAGTGATGCCGACGACAATCTTGAGCGCGGTTATCGCCACAGCCGCAAACACGGAGTTCGCGGCAACGGCGCGCTTCTCCGCCCGCATTGCCTCCGAACCGAACTCCGAGCCTAAGATTGCGGGTGCGCCCCACATGACTGCAATTATCGCTTTGTCGCGGAGTTCCGCCAAGCCGGAAGGGGCAGCGTGAACCAACTGTGCTCTGTGCTACGATTCTGTGTTGGTCTTTATAACCTTCCGGAGGAATTCCTTGAAGATGCTTCAAATTGTATTGGCCTGCCTGGTACTGGCGGGCGCGGCGCTTGCCCAGTCGGGTGCGTCGGCTCCGTCGCTGAAACCCCGCCCCGCGTCTCCCACCAAGGCTCAGGGAGCGGCTGCTCCGACCGCACGGGCACCGGCGGCTTCCGGCGAGACATCAAATGTCGCGCCAGACGCTCCCGTGATCACCATCCAGGGCTTGTGCGAGAAAGGCGGAGGAGGTAGCGGCACTCCGACGGATTGCAAGACGGTCATCACGCGCGCGGAGTTTGAGAAAGTGGTGAATGCGGTCCAACCCAACATGCCGCCTGCGGCCAAGAAGCAATTTGCCAGCCGTTATGTGGCGGCCCTTTACCTCGCCGAAAAGGCGCATGAACTGGGGCTGGATAAAGGACCCACGTTTGACGAGAAGATGGAAATCGCGCGCTTACAGATTCTGGCATCCATGGGCGGCGAGCACGTACATCAGGAGGCGGCCAAAGTCACCGACGGTGAGATCGAGAACTATTATCACGACCACATCTCGGATTACAAAACCATCAGCTATGACCGGCTGTTTATTCCTAAGCAGAAGCAAGTGGAACCGTCTGCCGAGAAACCGAACGACCCTGACTTGCAAAAGAAGCGCGAAGCCTCCGAAGCAGAGATGAAAGCAGAAGCCGCTAAACTGCGCGCGCGCGCTGCTGCGGGAGAAGATTTTGCCAAGCTGCAGCAGGAAGCTTACGATTTTGGCGGTTATACGCAGGTCAAGGCGTCAAGCCCTCGCGTGGATAAAGTGAGAAAGGACCGCATTCCGCCTGCGGATGCCTCCATTTTTGAATTGAAGGTGGGCGATGTGTCGCAGGTGTTTAGTGATGCCTCAGGGTTCGTGATCTACAAGATAGAAGCGATCGAAGACGTTTCGGCGGCGAGCGTGCACGACGAAATATCCCGCAAGCTGGCAAGCGACCGGGAAAAGGGCGCAATTGAATCTTTGCAAAATTCGACCAAGTTGGACGACGCGTACTTCGCGACCCCGGCTGCGCCGGCGCCGCCCACTTTGAAGAATCCCGGTGAGGCTCCTGCCACGCCGACCCCAGCGCCCGGTAAGAATTAAATGGGAGACGCGCTTCCGTCCATAGTGGTGACGGGAATTTCCGGCAACCTTGGGCGGCGGCTTATGCCTCTGCTGGCGGGTTTTCGAGTGGTGGGAGTTGACTTCCGGCCGCCACAAATCGACCTTCCCATTCAATTCGTGGAGATGGACTTAGGGCAGGAGGCATCCTGCCTGCAGCTTCTTCAACTGCTGCGCGATGTGCGGCCGGTGGCAGTGGTGCATCTGGCATTCGTTCTCGACGCGGTGCGCACGGGAGTCATGGACCGCGATCGCATATGGCAAATCAATGTCGCAGGCACGGCGCGGGTGATGGAAGCGATTACCGAGGCCAATCGGGAGTGGCCGATGGTCGAGAAGTTCATCTTCACGAGCAGCGTGTCTGCATACGGCCCGAACTTATCTAAACCGGCTACCGAGGAAACCCCGCTGGCCGCCCACACCTACGCCTATGGAACTCACAAGATGGAATCTGACCGTGTAGTGCAGCAGCGCGGAACCTCTTTGCGCGGTTGCAGCGTGTACATCCTGCGGCCACATATTTTCGCCGGAGCCAGCGTGGACAACTACTTCATGGAAGCATTTCGCGGAATCCCCGGGGGTAGCAGCAAGCGGGCGGTGCGCATGCGAGAGCAAGGCAAGCGGCTGCCGTGCATGTTGCCATCCGGAAAGCAATACTTGCAGAACCGGATTCAGGTCGTTCACGTGGATGATGTCGCCAGATTGATTGCGCATATTCTCCGCAAAACCGATCCCGAGGGCCGGCGCCTGACCATCTTAAATGTCGCGGGGCGTGGCGGACCGCTTACGTACGAGCAATGCATCCAGATGGCAAAGGCCAAACTGGTGCGGGTGCCGACGGAGAAGCTCTTCAAACTGGTGCTGGAATTCTTGTGGTGGGCGAGGATCTCTACGATCCCATCGGATGTCGCTCCCTACATGACGTCTGGGACAGTGATGGATACTACGCGACTGGCAGAGTTTTTGGGGAGCGAGTACAAGAACGTGATCCGGTATTCGATCGCGGATGCGTTTGCGGAGTGCTTTAGGAAGGAATCCGCCGTCGCAAAAGCCTAAAAACCCCAAAGACTTTAACCGCGAAGGACGCAAAGAAATCGCAAAGAGCGCAAAGAAAAGCAAAACCGTGAAAGGCACTTCTTCGCGACCTTTGCGTTTACCTTGTCGAATCTTTGCGGTTAAAGGCTTTTCGGCCCTGCGCACTGACGGAGTCAGCGCTTGCCACGGAACAGACCGGCGATACCGAAGGTGTAGGGGATCCAGGAGGTTTCGCGGAAGCCGACGGTCTGCATCCGGGCAAGCATTTCGGGGGGAGCGGGAAAGCGTGCGACCGAAGCTGGGAGATAGGAATAGGCGCTCTGGGCACCTGAAATCAATCTGCCGATTCTGGGCAGGACTGATTTGAAATACACGTTGTAGAGATTCCCCAGCAAACCTTCTGGCTCGCTGAATTCCAAAATGCCGTACTGCCCTTCGGGACGAAGTACTCGGCGGATTTCGCGCAGGCCTTCGTCATAATCGGCCAGGTTGCGGAAGCCGAAGGCTGAGGTCACGAGGTGGAAGCTCTCATCAGGAAAGGGAAGCCGGAGGGCATCGGCTTCAATCCATTTCACGGGGCGATCACTGGAAGACTTGGCGGAGGCCAGGACCAGCATGGCGTGGGAAAAGTCTGCGCCGGTGATGCGCGCGTCCGCTGCTTCACGATGCAGCGCAAATGCCATGTCGCCAGTCCCGCAGCAAAGGTCAAGAACCTGGGTGCCGGGCTGGGAGAGGATGGTGGCGAATGTCCGTGCAGTTCGGCGCCACCAGAGCTTGTCAACATTTGCCGAGAGCAGATGGTTCAGCAGGTCATAGCGCGGAGCAATGGCGGTGAACATCTCGCGGACGGCGCGGGATGCGGATTCGCGATCAGTAGCGCCTTCCGGGGCCGCGCCTACGATCGGCTTTGGCAATTCCCTGACCGGCGTTTCACGCACGCGATGCCTGCCTGATTTCCGCCAGAGCCACGGCAATCGCAGGCTCGGGGACGTTGTTCACGATTTCTACTTTGCCGATTTCTCTGGGGAGGACAAAGCGCACGGTCCCGGCTTCGGTTTTTTTGTCGGACTGAATCAGCCGCAACGCCTTTGCAGTTTGAATATTAACTTGGGGAAGCGGTCCCCAGGCGCGCGTTGCATTCCCGATGCGGTCATAGACTGTGCCCTCGCAGAAACCGATCTCGACGGAAATTTTTGCAGCGGCGATCATTCCCCAGGCTACGGCTTCTCCGTGCAGGAATTGGCGGTAGGCAGTTGCCGCTTCGAGCGCGTGGCCGATGGTGTGGCCGAAATTCAGGACGCGGCGCAGGTCGCTTTCTTTTTCGTCCACAGAAACTACTTGTGCCTTGAGGCGGACGGATTCGGAAAGAACCCAGGTCAGACATTCGCGGTCTTTACGCAAAGTATTCAGAGATGACGTTTCGAGGCGGGCGAAGAGCTCCGGATTGCCGATCACACCGCACTTCAGCGCTTCGTACATTCCGGCGCGGAACTCACGGGGAGGAAGAGTGGAGAGCGTTGCCGGGTCAATCAGAACAATCTGGGGTTGGTAGAAGGTGCCGACCAGGTTCTTCCCTGCCCGCAGGTTGACCCCGGTTTTGCCGCCGATTGCGGCATCGAGTTGGGCTTGGACGGTTGTGGGTATCTGCACCAACGTCACTCCTCGCATGTAAACCGAGGCCAGCATCCCCGCGACGTCGCCAATCACGCCGCCTCCGAAAGCAAGTACGACGGCTTTGCGATCGGCGCCGAGTTTTAGGAGCTTTTCCGATAGAGCTTCGACCGTGGAGAGGCGTTTGTAGCGTTCGCCGTCGCGCATCTCAATGACTCGGGGAGCGAATCCGGCCACTTGAAGCGAGCGAAGCAGAGGCTTTCCCCAGCGGCGGCGCACTGGGGAAACGGTCACAACAAATAAAGGCTGGACTCCGCCCATCTGATTCCTCAGGATCTCGCCTGCACGGGTGAGCAGGCCGTGCTCGATTAGGGCTTCGTAGCCGCCGGATGAGGTCTTGATTGGGACGCGGACCATGGTCGAATCATCATAGCAAGCTGCCAAGGATCAGCTATCAGCTTTCAGCCGTCAGCTATCAGCGAAATCGGATTGCTGGAACAACCGCAATTTGCGGTGATACCATTCCCTCAATGCCAGCCGCTGGGTCGGAAGCTGATTTTCTCGTGATTGGCGCGGGCGTTGCCGGATTGCGCGCCGCCATTGAACTGGCCCATGCCGGTCGGGTGCTGGTGCTGGCCAAGCGCGAAGTCACAGATTCGAGCACGCAACTGGCGCAAGGCGGGATCGCCGCCGCCCTTAGCGACGAAGACGAAATCAGCCTGCACTTGCAGGACACGCTCAATGCCGGTGATGGGCTTTGCAATCCCGAAGCCGCGAAGGTGCTGGTGGAGGATGCTCCTGGGCGGATTGAGGAATTGATTGGGTGGGGCACAGAGTTTGACCGCGAAGGCACCAAACTAACTTTTGGGCGCGAAGGCGCGCACAGCCGCAACCGGATCCTGCATGCGCATGGGGACTCAACAGGGAGAGAAATTCTGCGGGCGCTGTATGCGAAAGCTAAGACTCTGCCTGAGATTTTGGTGCGTGAGTTCGAGTTCTCAACCGACCTTGAGATTCACGATGGGCGGGTTTGTGGCGTGCGAGTAATCAACGAACGCGGCGAGCTTAGCAGCATCAGTGCTTCGGCGGTGCTGCTGGCCACCGGCGGCATGGGGCAGCTTTACCTCAACACCACGAATCCTCCGGTCGCCACCGGAGACGGCGTCGCCATGGCGTACCGCGCTGGGGCTGAAGTCACTGACCTGGAGTTCATTCAATTTCATCCCACAGCGCTGTATTTGAAGAAGGCGCCGCGGTTTTTGCTCTCCGAGGCGCTGCGCGGCGAGGGCGCTCATCTGCGCAATTTGGAGATGTCGCGCTTCATGCCCAAATATCATCCGATGGGCGAACTCGCTCCTCGCGACGTGGTTGCGCGCGCTATCATGCACGAACTGGAACGCAGCCGCGCGAAAGATCCGGTCGTCTATCTTGACTTGACCGACCTTGATGCGAAGCATATTCAGCGGCGCTTTCCGCGGATTTATTCCACTTGCATGAAGTACAACATTGACATCACCAGCGAGTTCATTCCGATCCGCCCGGCTGCGCATTACGCGATGGGAGGCGTACGAACCGACTTGGATGGGCGCGGAAGTTTGCCGGGGCTATATGCTGCCGGAGAAGCTGCGGGCGTGGGAGTGCATGGGGCCAACCGGTTGGCGAGTAATTCCCTGCTGGAGGGGCTGGTGTTCGGGGCGCGGGCGGGAAAGAAAATGCGGGACGAACTGAAAGCGCGGCCGCAGAGAGCGAAAGCGTTGCCCCCGGCCGCGTATTCGAACGGGCCGGTTCCGGTGCCGGTGGAAGCGGCGGTTAGCCAACTGCAAGAACTCATGTGGAAAGAGGTTGGCATCGTGCGGACAGGAAGCGGCCTGAAGCAGGCAATCTCACGGCTGGAAGAAATTGGACAGCAGATTTCGAAGCCGCGCAGCCGGCGCGAATACGAGGCGCGAAACCTGCAGATTGCGGGGCTGCTGGTGGCGCGGTCAGCGCTGGCGCGCGAGGAAAGTCGGGGGGCGCATTATCGGACGGATTACCCTGACCACAATGATGTGAAGTTCAAGAAGCATTCGGTGGCGCTGGGGGAGAAGATTCGGTTCGAGTAGGCTTAGTGTTCCCGGTCATGAGGCTCCTCGCCAGTATCGCACTTGTCTGGATTTGGCTGCATGGCTATTTGTTCGCACAGGGCGGGACCACAGATTCCCAGTGCCATTCATGTATCACGGCGACAGCGTTAAATGGCGAGTTTTTTGGAATGGACGAGATCAAGAATTATGAACCTGGGAAAAAGTGGTTCCACGAAAATAGTCTGCTGATCAGGGATAACGAGGCACTTCTAGATAAAGTGCCGTTGAAAATCGTGAAAGGCAGGAAGAACTACTCGGCATCCGACGCCGGTTTCATTACCTATCGCGGACGCTTCTTCGACCGAGATAAGGATCTATTCATATCGTTGCGCCCATTCGACAGCGATTACATCGCCTTCCCAATTGGAGGCTGCGAGCCCTACAGCAAAGTCACTGTCTTTCCCGTGAAGGTGACGTCACGCGGCATCGAAATCGATGGTGTTCTTTACCATACCATGCCACAACGTTCTCGAGGGAAACACGACAGCACCTATCCCTTATGCTGCGCGACGAGCCTATTGAATATACGGGCGTACGACCATATAGACCCGACCTTAAACGTCCTCCCTGCCAGTAGCGAATGCTGGCGATGAACCGCTATCACACCAACAACGACCGCGCCCGCAGGGTGGGATGGGAGCTTTGGTGTCAGCATCGCAGCCAATCTTCGCCTCTTCGGGGTGCGTCTTTTGCGCTTCCTAACCCAGGGCTTGCGCTCTGGGTTGTAATCTTTCGCCGCTTCGCGGCTGGCGGCCGGATCGGACTGGGCCTTTTTACTCTTTCGATTTCTGTAGGGTGATGTCGTGTCTGGCTTGGCACTCGGCGGACGGATCGTAAGTGGCGACCCCTTCGAATTCATCCTTCGAAGCGTGAAACTCAAGTGGTGGCCGGCGCACGCGGGCGGGGATTCCAGTGAATTTAACCTTACCGTCTGAGTTGGTTCCGGCGTCGAGGTCTAGCTTGTGGAATCCACCAAAGCCGTATTCGATGTGGACCCTAACCGTAGCCGCGTAAACGGGCTTACCATCGGCGCCGCTTACGATAAGCTCCAATGAGCATGGACCGGCTGCACCATCCATGACGGGAACCTTCTCGGCCATTTGCGCCGAGGGGTTCGCGTGCGGGGATGACGTGCCACCAGGCGATTGCGCTTGAGCTGCGGATAAGAAGCCGGCGCTGAGGACGGTACAGCACAAGACACGAAGCATTCTGTTCATATTCGCACAATTATACGGACGCACGAGCCAAAGAGAACCGGACGCTTGACCCTAGCAGGAAAGAAGGCAGCGTGATCCTGAGTGAAATCGCCTTATTACGACCGTTAGTCAGATACATTTCACCGCTTCGCGGTTGATGGCTGATAGCGACAATCGCGCTCAAGCGCTGATGGTTGGCTGTTTCCGGTGCAGGGCAGAAGCCACGATCGTGATCAACAGAATCCCGCCAATGACCGCCAGCGATAAGTCCGTGCGGATTGGGTAATAGTGCGAGAGCAGCATCTTGAATCCCACGAACGCCAGCAAGCACGAGATCCCATAGTGCAAATACTTGAATGCGTCCATCAGCGAGGAGAGGGCAAAGAACAGCGACCGCAGGCCGAGGATGGCGAAGATGTTCGATGTGTAGACGATGAACGCATTCAGAGTGATGGCGAGCACGGCGGGGATGGAATCCACGGCGAAGATCAGGTCGGTGGTTTCGATCACTACAAGGACCAGCAGCAGCGGGGTGGCGTAAAGTCTTTCGCGACGGACGAAGAATCTGCCGTGGGCGTCGTCGGTTACGGGAATGATCCGGCGAAACGCACGTAGGACGGGAGTTTTCTCCGGATCGACTTTGGCCTCGCGCTGAAACAGGAGGCGTATGCCGGTGTATAGGAGAAACAATCCGAAAAGGTAAATCACCCAATGAAACCTTCGGATCAAGCCAACCCCGGCAAAGATGAAGGCAGCGCGCATGACGATGGCGCCGATAACTCCCCAGAACAGGACTCGATACTGCTGCGGCTCGGAGAGTTGGAAATAACGGAAGATCAGGAGAAAGATAAAAAGATTGTCGGCGCTGAGGGAAAGCTCGATGACGTAGCCGGTGGAAAACTCCAGCGCGGCGGTGTGCCCCTGCCAGACGTAGAGCAAGGCGGCGAAGAGTGCGGCCAGCACGATCCACAGCCCGCTCCAGATGAGCGCCTGCCGCAGTCTGAGCGGCTGGGCGCGGCGGTGAAAGACGCCCAGATCAAGCGCCAGCATCGCGGCTACGAAAACATTGAACAGAATCCAGATTAGCGTCTGGTTCAAGAGCAGTCTCGGGTGCTGGCCGAATTAGAAATGAAAATCATGGAAGAAAAAAGCCCGTCGATCAGCCGCAGCTTTGGGAGGTCGGAGGACGCCGCCCGAGGCCACGAACTATTTTTGATCCAGCAAGCGAACGGTTTCGAGCGTCACGGCGCCTACAATTGCCAGGCTTTTAGGGCTGAGTTTGTCTACGGTGTCCTGCGCCGTATGCCAGAATACGTTGTTGAAGCCATAACTGGAGTCGATCAAGTCGGCCGAAGGCACGCCACGTTGTATGAAGGGCGCGTGATCGTCTTCCTCATATATTGCCCGCGCGAAGAAGTGGGACTGGTACCCCAATTGAGTCGCTGCCTGATATACCACATCTTCCAGCCAAGTGGTTGAATGCTCATCTCGGTCAATGTTCAGATCGGCGTCGCCGATCATGTCTTCGAGTATGAAAGCTTTGATCTTCTTAAGCGTTCCGTCATCCTGCCATTTTTGCGCGAGGTGCCGAACGCCGTAAAGGCTCTCGGGGTCATCCCAGGGCAGCTTCATGGATTCCTCAGCGTCGTCCCACAAAAGCCAGACGCTGTAACCTTCCCGTTTTGTGCCCCGCAATTGGTTGGCAATTTCGAGGAGCAGAGCACTGGAGGATGCTCCATCGTTGGCTCCAACGTAATTGATATCCCGCAAAGGCCAGTTGGTGTCGTAGTGGCTGGCGATTACGATGATCCCGTCTCGGGCGCCGGGAAATTTGGCGATGATGTTATGGACGGGAAATTTTCCTTCCGACGCTGTGATTTCGAAATCGTCTTGCTCGACGGTATCGCCTTTGAGGTGAGACAGGATGTAATTCTCGACCTTTTTGTGGTTCTCACTTCCGATGGGACGGGGGCCGAAGGCGACAATTTCCTTCACGTACTGCATGGCGCGGTTGGCGTTGAAGGCGGGCGGAGCGGCGGCGGCTACCGCTGCCGCTTGCGGCGGCGTGTCGGCGGTCGTACGGGCGGCAAGATTGGCGGGAGCGCTGCGCGCGCAGGCAATAATTAGGAAGCAGGCCAGCAATGTGGTGAGGGTCTTCATTTTTCTAAAATCGGTTTTGTTCAGCCGCCAGCAAGGTAGCCTTTTGCCGGCACTATGCGAAGTACCTCAGGGGCTGAAGCCCCTGTTTCTGCTGTCCTTTTATGCAGGGCTGGAAGGCCTGCTCCACCCATCCTTCTTCCTCCTCAGCCTCACCTCGGCTTCACTTTACTCATGAATCATCCTGCTACGTCTGCGCCCGCCGCGTTTCGCGCGCCTTTCTCTGCGTGGGATGCACAAACCATGCAATTCCGATGCTCAATGCATATAGCGCCAGCATGGGAGCGGCAAATACGCACATGCTGTAAATGTCCGGGGTGGGAGCCAGCGCTCCAGCGACAATAAAAATTCCCAGGATGGCATAGCGAATGTTGCGCCACATCCAGCCGGCGCTGACCACGCCCATCAGGGCCAGGAAAAAAACCAGAATAGGCATCTCGAAAATTAGGCCCAGGCCCAGGATCACGGCCAGAAACAGATTGGTGTATTCGTGAATGGTGATCATGGGCAGGAACTGCTTGCCCAGATGGATCAGGAATTTGAGCGCCTGAGGGTACACGATGCGGTATCCGAAATAGCCGCCGGCGGTGAACAGGAAAACGGTGGAGAACAAAAACGGCGCGGCATAACGTTTTTCGCGGCGGTAAAGCCCCGGAGAAATGAACAGCCATACCTGATAGAGCACGTATGGAGAAGTCACAAACAGACCCGCGAGGATGGACACCTTCAAGTAAAGGTTGAAGGGTTCAACGGGATTCAGATAAACCAACTGTTCGGGCAGGTGATAGCCCCTCAGGACCTCCACGATGGGCCTCTGCATGTACCCAACTAGCGCCTCACGATAAAACCAACAGACTAGCGCGCCCAAAGCCACGGCGACCAAGGAATGAAAAATTCGCTTGCGCAGCTCGTCGAGATGCTCGAGGAAGCTCATGGAAGGCATGGCGTCCTGGTCGGACTCTGGGGAGCGCACCTCGGTGGCGGTATCAGGCATTGGTGGTGTCGTGGGCGGGCGAGTTCACATCGCCCGCGGGGACGGGCGGTTCTGACGAATTTTCTGGCGAGGACGAAAAGTGTGAGGAGTGTACCACGCCGGGCGGCGGCTCGGCGGGCGGCAGGATCTTCTGCTCCTGATCTACTTTCTTCTGTTTTTCCTGCAATTCGAGCTGGTTGATTTCGGACTCGATCTGCGCCTTGAACTCATTGGAGGCATGCTTGAACTCGTTGAGCCATTTCCCAACCTGGCGGGCGATCTCCGGCAGCTTCTTGGGGCCAAAGATCAGCAGAGCCAACACAAAGATAAAAGCTGTGTCGCCAAAACTCATGCCCCAATCATAACGGAGCAGTTCGCAGGCGGCAACGCGACCGACGAAGACAAGAACTTTCGCGTTGACTTCTGGTTGCAAAATGCCTAAAGTCGTTTCGCGTTTGGGAGGGCTTTTCGTGAAGCGTTGGCTGAAAATCGTGCTGATCGTAATCGTTGTTCTGGTGGTTGCCGCTGTGGCCGGAGCAGTCAAAATGTTTGGGCCGCGGGCGTTTCTGGGGGCGCGCTCGCGCCCGTTGACCTCGCGCACGTTCGAGCGGACGCCGGCCCGGCTGGAACGGGGCAAATATCTGGTGGAAGGCGTTCTGGCGTGCATGGATTGCCATTCCCCGCATGACTGGAGCAAGCACGATGCAGCCATTCCTGCCGGGAAGGAAGGGTCCGGCGGCGTTTTGGAGAACGTCGGCTTGCCCGGCCGCATCGTCGCCCCCAACATCACGCCGGACCGCGAGACCGGCGCTGGAACCTGGCCGGATGACGCGCTGGCCCGGGCCATTCGGGAGGGCATTGGGCACGATGGGCGCGCTTTGTTCGGGATGATGCCCTACTCCAACTATCACGACCATATGTCGGACGAAGACCTGGCCTCGATCATTGTCTATCTGCGGTCGCTGTCTGCAGTGCACAATCGTCTGCCGAAAACGGAGATCGTCTTTCCCGTGAAGTACATGATGCTCAATGGGCCGGACCCGATCACCGCTCTGGTTGCGACGCCGGCCTTCTCCAGTCCCGAAAAGCGGGGGGAGTATTTGACGCACCTGATCGGTTGCCCCGACTGTCACACGCCGGTGGACAATCACCATAGTCTCCTGCCCGGAATGGAGTTTTCCGGAGGCCAGGTGTTTGAGGGACCATGGGGAAAGGTCGCCAGCGCGAACTTGACGACGGATCCTGCGGGAATCCCGTATTACGACCAGGCATTATTTATTCGCACCATTCGCAGCGGCTACGTGGGATCGCGGCAACTCAGCCAGTTCATGCCCTGGTGGGTGTTCCGCAACATGACGGACGAAGACCTTGGCGCGATCTTTGCGTACCTGAAAACGGTCAAGCCAATCGGCCACCGGGTGGATAATTCCATGCACCCAACCCTGTGTCCGCTGGACGGGGCGATGCATGGCGCGGGGGATCAGAACCGGAAGCCATGATGTGCTGCTCCGATGAATCCGGCGCGAACTTGGGATCGAGTTTTATGCGGCTGACGCGACGTCCCGCCCTAGTTTGACCATTTTATTTGACTATGATACCATTTAGTAGTCATGAGAGAAATTGCCATCTCTGAGTTCAAGGCAAAGTGCCTCGCGATCCTTGACGAGGTGCAGAAGACCAAGCAGGCGGTGCGTGTGACTCGCCGAGGGAAACCCGTAGCTGAAGTCGTTCCCCCATCGCCGACTGCCACTAAGGACTGGATGGGATCGATGAGAGGCGAGGTCAAGATCCTTGGCGACATTATTTCTCCCGCCAGCGATCCAGATGATTGGGAGGTCCTGCGCGATTGAGGATTCTCTTGGACACGCACATCTGGCTCTGGATTCAAGACGACCCGGACAAAATCAAAACAAATCTCCGGCAGGCGCTGAAAAATCCGGAAAACGACCTGTGGCTTTCGCCGATCAGTACATGGGAAGCACTCGTTCTTCACAGCAAGGGACGGATTCAGTTCCGCCGGGAAGTCACTGACTGGGTGATTCACAATACGGCACCCTTTCGCGAAGCGCCACTTACCCACGAGGTCGCATTGGTGTCTCGACAGATTTCTCTTTCGCACGGCGATCCGGCTGATCGGTTTCTGGCCGCGACGGCGAAAGTGTTCGGCCTGACGCTCGCGACTGCCGATACCAGGTTGCTTGGACTCGGAGACGTCGCGACTCTGGCCAATCGCTGACCGCTGGTTCCCTGCCCTGCTCAGCCGCATCTAACCCTTTAGTACGTTGACTTCCCTTCTGGTTGTACCTAGATTGGAAGCAGTTCTTTGAATGGTCCATCCCAAAATGGGGGCGTCACGGTTTCGACGGAGATGCTTGCGGCCAAGAGGCATGCCGGGGTGCACACACCCGTAATCGCGTGCACAATGATAATTGCCAATCAAGAAATGGCATACGCAGCTTAAATTAATTAAGTTGCCGTCTTCCGCAGCTTTGCCCGTGGGCTGCGAGCGGACGTCACACAGCGGGCTGCTCTTCCCGGCTACGTCTGGGCCGGGAGGTTAAGATCTCAGGCTAGCGGCAACCGTTTCTTGTCCGTTCTGAGCGGCGGTCGCGAACGTCTTGGGTAGGGCGGCAACGCCTAATGCCTGGGGCATGAACGTGAATAAGCATGTAGTCTCTTGACCAGTAACGTTTTCGGACGCGGGTTCGACTCCCGCCGCCTCCACCGCCTTTATTGTCAATAACTTAGTAAAGATTATAGCGACAAAAACCGTTTAATCTGCTCGCCATAATTGATTTTGGACGTGGGTTCCTCTGCAACAGCGATCAGAGTTGTCTTTCAGCCGCACAAAAGATTCTGTTTCTTGAGTGCTCGGATAAACGTCTGGTTATGCCGATTGGGATGAATGGAACCTTTCGCGGCTCTTGGTCAAAATACATAGGAGGCCGGCACTCTTCAAAACGCTATCACCCTGAGAAGCCGATTATTCCTTCCTTGTTGTTGACCCTACCGATCCCGACGCCTCACCATTTGACTGTCGATCGGCAAAAAGCTGAATCACTCGTATGCGGGCGGCCCTCAACGGCTTCAATTAGGAAACATCAGCGGCAATGCTGCGTCAGAAGTGAACATGTGTGACTACAGAACGGCACAACGACCACGCTGTGAGATGTGCCCAATGCTGGCATTCCGCACTTTTCTGCTTGACGTGATAGCCTGTGCTTCTTGCTTCCCTCTTCCTTCTAAGCGGTAAGAGATTCATGACACGTGTTCACAGGGTGAATCCAGATTATCGAGTGCGAGGGGCTAGGGTGCGTCTCGGCAACTTGAAATCACCGCGAACGGCTGGACACGAAACGAAGGCCGGACTTACTCGGGTAACCCGATACGGTGTACTAGTTCTTGAAACCGCGGATCGTGACGCAAGGGCTCGAATC
>WNGK01000192.1_pt1 | contig 58316 bp, 54 predicted proteins | sample 5400601 | NCBI WGS metagenome assembly WNGK01 (sample SAMN13153376, study PRJNA577476) | soil metagenome | isolation source: 60 cm soil or saprolite under Garry oak tree replicate 1 | place: USA:California | collected 2016-06-15
AAAAGCAGAGCTAGACTCAGGAGCCAGGTCAAAAAACCTTGGAGCAAAGTCCACGGCGGGTTGTCAGGATCTATCGAGACCGGCGTTAGTGAAGGGATGGTTTGGTTGAGCTTTGTCTGACTAAGAGTCGACGAGGCGGAAACGGCGGAATCTGGACCTGTGTTCACGCGGTAGCAGTTTACCGCAAGCACAAACGCGGCGCTATTCACACTTCGTCACTCGAGGGGGTTTCCGAATCCTTACGCTGACCATTGTACTGCTCGAGCTTTCGATAAATCGTTTTGCGACCAATGCTAAGCAGCCGTGCTGCGCGTGTCTTATCTCCGGAAGTGTAATCGAGCGTAGCTTCAATCGCCTGTCGCTCGATATCGTCCATTGAAGAAGGGACCTCGATTTCCAGTTTCGCCGATCGACCTTCGCTCGCTGCCTGCGCCCGCTCGGCGCGAATTGTTGCCTGACGTTCCGACGCCTTGTTACTGATCGCTACCGGGAGATCCTCCAGCTCGATCTGTCGTCCTGCGGCGATAATTACGGCACGCTCGATCGCATTCTCAAGTTCGCGGACATTGCCCGGCCAATCATAAGTAACCAGCGCTTGCAAGGCTGCTTTGGAAATGCCGGATACAAACCGGCCCGTGCGCTGCTTATAGTGCTCCAGGAAGTGAATCACCAACAGATGAATGTCTTCCGGGCGTTCGCGCAGCGCCGGCAAACTGACTGGAAACACCGATAAGCGATAATAGAGATCGCGTCGAAATTTTCCTTCCTCAACGGCACGTTCCAAATCAACGTTGGAAGCAGCGATCATTCGCACGTCGGATTTTAATACTTCGTTGCCGCCTACTCGGGTAAATTCGCCATCCTGAAGCACGCGCAACAGCCGCACTTGCGCGGCCAGGCTCATCTCTCCGACTTCGTCAAGGAAAAGGGTGCCGCTGTTGGCTTCCTCGAAACGACCTCGACGTCGGGCGCGCGCGTCCGTGAACGCGCCTTTCTCGTGGCCAAAGAGCTCCGATTCGAGCAACGTTTCGGGAATCGCACCACAATTCAGTTTGATATACGGCTTGTCTTCACGGCCGGAATTGAAATGAATTAGATTCGCAAGCAGCTCTTTCCCGGTACCCGATTCGCCTCCGATCAAAACTGAGGTTTGCGTATCGGCAACGCTCAGCGCCAATTCGATTGCGCGCCGAATAGCCGGCGCTTGTCCAATGATTCGGTCTTCGCCATAACGGTCGTGGAGGGCGCTCTTCAGCCGCATTACTTCGGCGGATAAGTGATCGCGCTCAAGGGCCGTACCGATCTGATCGGCAATGCCTTCAACCAGCGCAATTTCATGGTCTTTGAAACCCTCGCGCGGCTCGCTCCAAACCAGGCCGAGCAGGCCGAACGTATGGCTGCCGATGCGCACGGGCGAAACCAGCGCCGCGCGTCCGCCAAAGGTCGCGTTGAATACCACTCGGACCGGCAGCGGCAGATCAGTTTCCAGCAGCTTCAACGTCTTGCCTTGCGACAGCACATCCATCATCGCCGGATATTCGGTAATGTCCAACGACTGTCCATGCGTTTCGATCAACCCGCGCACATTGTCGGTCGTCGCGTGCGGTGCGGCTTTGAAGGCTGCCAATCTGATGCGCTTTTCGTCCGCATCAAGCACGCCGAGCGCACAATAATCTGCACCTACCAATGCCAGGGCGCGCTCCAGTACTGCCGATGAAACGTCACCAAAGTCTGATCGAGCGTTCAGCGCGTTCGCGATCTCCAACAACGCTTTCGTTGTCTCGGCTTCGCGTTTCTTGTCCGTGTAGATACGGGTGTACTGGTACCCAATGGCCAGTTGCGTAGCGATTGAAACCAGAAACGAAACCTCTTCGTCTGACCAATGCCGAGCGGCCTTAGTCTGATGCAGGCCAATCAATCCCAGCACATCCTCGTCAAGCACAACCGGAACAACGAGCAACGAGCGGGTACCGAGGCTCCTGGCAAAGAAACGCACTTTATGATCGAGCTCAGTCGATGAAGTGTCGTCAAGCCGAATCGGTTGTTTTAGATCGAGATGTTGAGATAGCGTCGCGATGTCAACGGGAACGCGGGCGTCCAAAGTCGAAGGTATGTCGTCAGAGGCTCGCCACTCGTGACTTACTTGAAGCTCGCCCTCCGAAGTCAGCTTGATAATGTCGCAGCGGTCGACTTCCATCATCTGTCCCAACTCCGAAACAATCATGCGCAGAAACGTGTCGAGATTGATCGACGTCGGCAGGTCGGCAGCCAGGCGTCCAATTATTGATTCGCGGGCTTCGTGAAGCTTCAGCTTGCGTTCCAGCGAAAGATTCTGATCTGTTTCGGTTGCAGTTTGCATTCCTAGCCAGAGTTAATAGCGATTCAGGACATCAGAAGTGTGCCTTGCCAACTCTGAGACATCGCTTCAATACTTGCGGACGATCATAACGAACAGTGTCCCAACTTGCAAAAATCCTTATGGCCTTCGCTGTTGCCGGCAAGCGATAAGGCCACCGCCGGCATCTCAAAGACGGCGCAGTTGTAACTGCCGAAAACGCTTCGTATAATCGTGGTAATCAAAAGCAACCTTTAAGAGACTAATTCACAATGCCAATTTACGAATTTCGATGCAAGAAATGCAACGCGCATATCGAAGTTTTTCAGAAGTTGTCAGACAAGCCGCCAACGCGCTGCCGAAAGTGCGGTGGGCGGCTGGAGAAACAATTTTCAAGGACGGCAGTGCAGTTCAAAGGAGAAGGTTGGTACGTTACCGATTACGCTCGGAAAGGAAGCGTGGCCGAAAAGGTCGACAAGGAGCTTGCTTCGCCCGAGCCGGCTTCGACCACCGAAAAGACCAAGCCGAAAAAGACCACACCGAAAACCGGTTCCGATAAGGCTTGAAAACCCGCTTTCTTTATATCGAACTATGTTGACAGGGCCAAACAACGCGAGCCGAAGAAAGAAAGTCGCGCGGACCGATGGTCCCTGGAAACTGTTGGTCGTCGCTATGATGGCGGCCTGTTTGATAGCTCCGCTATTTGGACAGGCGGGCCGGCACGCTCATCCTACCGGCGATGCAACTACGATGATGAATGTAGTTGCGGTGCGCGAAAATGGATCCACAACTCCCATCGCCGCGAAGGACATCTCCCTTTTTGATAATGGCGTCGAGCAGACAATCAAAAATTTTGCGCCTGATCTTTCGCCCGCTCGCATTGTGTTGCTGGTCGATAATTCTTTGACCATCCGCGCCGATGTAGAGAAACTGGAAAACGCGACGCTCGAATTCGCTTACGAGATTTACGACGGCGACAAATTACTGATTGTCGGATACGACAACAATGCTGAGATCGTCTCTGACTGGACCGACGACGCAAAAAAAATCCAGTCCGAGCTTAAGACTTTCCGCAAGAAGGGCGATCCGCATCTTTTCGATGCGATCATGGCCGTGACTGAAGACGCGCTGCGGCCGCTGTCCGCTCAGAAACGGGCGGTCGTGGTAATCAGCGATGGCCTCGATCGCGGCAGCAAGACAAAATTCGCCGCCGCTCTCAGCACTTTGCAATCGCTCGACATCGCTGTCTATTGCGTGCAGGCGCCCGATCGCACGCGCGGGGCGATACGCCGTGATGTGCCGAAACCTCGCCAGGTAATCGATCAACTCGCGGAAGATACTGGCGGCCGTATCTTCCCGATAGATGAGTCGCGCGCGGCTGCCAAAGCAATTTGCAATGAGCTGCGTAAGAATCGTTACGTGCTTTCCTACCTGCCTCAGAGCGTGCCCTTTAGCGAGGCGCGGCGCCTCTTGGTTATGGGTGACCGCGGAATTAACACGCGCGCCAAGACGATGCAACCGGCAAATTGAGTTCGTGGGCCTCCAGCCGACTCGGCGAAACGGATTATCGCCGCGAAGCTGATAATATCCAATTCGTTGAGCAGCGCTTAACGCCGCTTTCAGCAGTTGACCGGGCGCGGCGATTACATTCATGTCAGAACCGTCTGCGGCACCTCGGGATAACCAAGGGTGATCATTCGCGCGCGGATCTTGCGGCCGCCCCAAGCCGGATGTGCTGTGCGCAGCTCGACCACTACTTGCTCAATCTCGGCAGCTGTGCGCCTGGGTGAATGGTGCGGACGTCGCGATCGATTGAGCAGACTCTGGGGCTGCTTAGACTGCTGAAAACGACTTAGCCATTTGTAGGCAGTAGGCGCAGAGATATTGAAGTGCCGGCATAGTTGACGAATATTGGCTTGCTCAGAACTGGCCATCTGAACAAACTCCAGACGCTGAGACATGATGGAGACCTCTTTCCAAGGCATCACTTTTCCTCCTCGCGAGGCTAAAGCTAATCCTTATTCGATGTGTAAACCATGTCTCCGAACACCTGTAAACTATCTGTTCAGTCTGTACAGAAGCGAGCGTAACCCGGGGATCACGTCCCCTAAAGAATCCGAGCCCGCGTTAGCGGGCGACAGAAAACTCGGATGTGTTTGTATTCAACTGGAATCTTTAACCCATCCACTCACGCGGATGGTACTGACTCCATGCATTAGGTGAATCTTTGACCCGGTCGCTACCGCTCCCGGTTCTGTACCACGAGTGCCCCAACCTAGGTTTTCTTGCGAGAATACAGATAGAAAAGCGTTACGATAATGGCCAGCAAAACGATTTCCCAAAACGCAAACACACTTCCATCGAATCTTCCGGCTTCATCATGAGCGTCCAGGAAAACGATGAACGTTCCAAAGCTAATTCCGGCAACGAGCCAGATGATCTGTCGTTTGACGTCCCACACAACAATTCGAACTTTGAACTTTGTACTTTGGCCTTTGCAAAATCAATCTCAGTCAGCCAAAAAAAGCTTCCAGATCAAAACTACAAAGCAATAAGTACAAAGCATCATTACCTACCGGGAGGCTGTTTCCGGTGCTTTAAACCGACGGACATGCGCGGCAATACGCGTGGTTTCCCATCAATTTCCGAGCGAACCTCGCCAATATGCGCAGCACCCATCCGCTGATAGAAATCTTCGGCATTAGGATCGGCTGAGATTTCCAACGCGGGCAGATCGAGATTCGCTGCTCGTTCGGCCACCTGCATGAAAAGCGCTTTGCCGACGCCGGTTCCGATGTGCTTCGGTTTCACCCACATGTGCTCGAGTTCGGCTCGTGAATCTTTTATGACCAACGCACAGCAGCCCGCGATTTCGTCACCGATCATAGCTATGTAGACTTCATTGTTCACAATGAAGGCGGCAGTGATCGTTAAATCATCTTTCCAGTGCTCGATCGAATTCTCGGGATAACCCCAGTGACGCTTGGCAGCATGCGCGATTTCAGTCAGGACGTCAGATTCTTCTGGTTGCGCGCGTCGGATGCTAATGTTGCGGTCCCTCATTGGCTTAGCAGTCTAGCACTTTCGATCGCAATGATGAGTGTCAGTAGCCCGACCATGAGGGAGGGCTGGTGTCCGGTGTTACGGCAATACTTGTCGTTGTAGAATGCTGCGATCGATACAGAACCGCTTGCCGTAGCGAGCGGGTAACAAGTCATTTAAGGCCGTGATATGGAACGCATCGTTTTTCTTGAACGCGACACAATTCAGGCAAACTTTCGCCGGCCCAACTTCGACCATAAATGGATCGAATACGAAGAAACCGCACCGGATGAGATTTTCGAGCGACTTCGCGGGGCCACGATCGTCATCAGCAACAAACTCGCTTTGCGCGAGGCTCAATTGTCCGTCTCGCCACGAATCAAGTTAATCGCTATCGCGGCGACAGGCTTTGACAACATCGATCTTGACTATTGTCGGAGGCGGGGAATTGCTGTTTGCAATGCGCGCAGCTATGCCGTGAATTCTGTTCCCGAACATGTTTTGATGTTGATTTTGGCGCTGCGCCGTAACCTGCTTGCCTATCGCAACGACGTGCAACAGGGGAAGTGGCAATACTCAAAACAGTTTTGCTTGCTCAGTCATCCGCTTCACGACATCCACGGCAGCGCATTCGGAATTGTCGGTTACGGATCTATCGGCAAGGCGATGGCGCGGCTGGCGCAGTCGGTTGGTATGCATGTATTGATCTCTGAGCGTAAGAACGCCGGCACGATGCGTGATGGTCGCACACCATTTCACGACACCCTGACGCAAAGTGACGTCGTTAGTCTGCATTGTCCGCTTACCGACGAAACGCGAGAGATGTTAGGACGCACTGAGTTTGAAATGATGAAACGCAATGGGCTGCTAATTAACACCGCTCGTGGCGCTCTGGTTCAGGAAACGGCCTTGATTGAAGCCTTGCAGAAGGGATTGATTGCCGGCGCGGCCTTCGATGCCCTTCGTGAAGAGCCCCCACGTCAAGCCAGTCCGCTGCTTGACTTGAATTTGCCAAATTTCATCGTTACCCCTCATGTTGCCTGGGCCAGTAACGAGGCTATGCAGTCTTTGGCGGACCAGGTAATCAACAACATCGAAGCGTTTGTCGCGGGAGAGCCGAGAAATCTCGTCACGTAACTAGGTTTAGAAGCGGCACTTGTGCCGCGTTCACACGAAAACCTGATCCTGGTTTAGAAGGCGGCACTTGCCGCGTTCACACGAAAATGCCGCACAAGTGCGGCCTCCAAACGAACTGTAGCTGGTTCACCGGCGATACGTGTTTCCGCCAGGACGTAGATGATCAGGATGCAGCCGCTTCGCCAGATTCCGTTTGCTGCTCGTCCTCAGTGGTATAGAGATTGAGGATTTCGCGGCCCTGGCGTGATCGCGGGTCGATGGTCCGTTGGTGTTTGCGGCCTTTCATCTCCCAGATCGCCGTTACCACGCCATCTTTTTCTACGGCTTGATAAGTTATCTCTTCCGGATCGGAAGCTGCGGTTGGGTTATGAGGCTCTGCTGACGCGGATTCGCTTTCAGACATGAAACTCTGACTTGCTCCTCTTTGTTTCTGGATTGCGTTCGCAGGATTCTGGCACAGCGGTAGAGCGAATGTCTAGCGAGCGCGACCCGCACGCGTATCCGAATCAGTTGGTCCACAGCCCGCAGGTAATCTCCTTCAACGCCAACGCATTTTCCACCGCTCGACGGGCGTTAACCACTCCCCAGCCTTGCCGATCAACTTCAACTTGCGGCACGCGCTCCGCCGTGCTGACGAGGACGCGCTTGATTTGCTGTGGCGTAAGTCGTGAATTCGCTTCCAACATGCAAGCGACAATCGAAGAAACAATCGGCGCCGCGAACGAAGTGCCATCGACATACTTGTAATACTGGTTGATTACATTCCCCTCGCGTAATTTAATGGTGATCAATTGGCGCAAAAGCGGAATTCGTAAATCACGGGCCTGATCGAGATCTTTATCGAGCCCGGCCCGTTGATTGATTTTTTCGCGAAGCTCTTCATCCGAGGCCGCGTCAAGCTGCGAATAGAATTCAGCTTCTTCCGCGGTAGGAGTGTGTGGCAGAATCGGCGCAGCCACCCAGATTCCCGGCGCGATTACTTCGGGTTTTTGTAGACCGTCGATCGTTGGGCCGTAGGACGAACGGTACATGCCGCGGCGCGCGCGATCCAAAGAATTCTGATCGTCCAAACCGCCAACCGCAATGCATGACGGGGCGCTCGCGGGTGGAAGGACCGAGTGGCCGGGGACGTGACCGGCGTTGCCGACAGCGCAAACCACCGTCAGACCTTCACGCGCACATCGCTCTACCATTTGTGACATTGCGTTCGTCAAATAACTTTCTTCAAAATCACCGCCCGCCGAAATATTGACGACCCGGATGTTGTGCTCTTCACGATGCGCCAAAACCCATTCCAACCCGCGCCCGATTTGATCTTCCGAGATCCGGCCCGTTCGCCCGATCTTCACCAGGACAAGGTTAGCATCTGAAGCCATGCCTCGATAAAACCCATCGGAAAGGGCACCGCTGCCAGCCGCAACCACCGAAGTCATCATGCCGTGCCAGCTCGCCACATCATTTGTTTCCAGCGAAGTTCGATCACCATCGACCGCAAAGATGCTGTGGTAAGCGAGAATACGGTTCCGTGGCTGCATCAGGTCTGGATGAGCATAAAAACCTGAATCAAGAAAAGCCATCACTACACCTTTGCCCGTGAACCGTTCGTCAGCGTCCATTCGCAGCGGCGTCGGCAAGACAAAATCGTTTTGCTCGAAGACGGCGGCGTGGGACTCAAGCTGTAATTTCGCGCGGTTAAAAAGTTCCAGACAGCGAACACAGATTTCGTCGGCAGGCGCTGCATTTGATTGCACGATCGTTTGCAGATCCGGCGGTAACGCAGTCACCGAAATCAGTTGGCCGGCGATGCGGTCGCAGAGCGAGCACACCTGAGCAAGAGTATCTTCGTGCCTGGTGGCTTCGTCGATAATCGTAGTCATGTCCGGCATTCAAATGTGCTCAAGTCAAAAACAAATGTTTGAGCGGTGATAAATAAACCAATTTGGAGCGCTGGCATTATTTTGCAGCGCAAGCATCCTGCGGTCCCCCGGCATCCATGCCGGTGCTCTTAAGGTAACAAAGCAGCCCTTGCTGCGGCCAATGCCTCACGTACGCGCTCGGGGGCAGTTCCGCCGCTCTGCGCCTTTGTTGCCAGAGTCTGTTCCAGCGAGAGCGAGTCGAAAACATCTTGTTCAATCAGCGGCGAGAAAGACCTCAGCTGATCGAGTGCCAGATCATTCAGCTCGATCTCGTGCTCGATCGCATGCATGACGATCTTTCCCACGATTTCATGTGCCTGGCGAAAGGGAACACCTCTACGAACGAGATAATCCGCAAGTTCGGTCGCGTTCAAGTAACCATGCGAGGCAGCTTCGCGTGCCTTGCCTTCATTCAAGCAAAGGTTGTGCAACGCGGTCGAGGTTACTGCCAGACAGGCATTTAGGGTATCAGCGGTATCGAATACCGCTTCTTTGTCCTCCTGCATATCTTTGTTGTAAGCCATCGGCAGGGCCTTCATTGTCGTCAGCAGCGCGATTAGATTACCAAAGATGCGTCCCGCCTTTCCGCGCACCAGCTCCATCGAATCGGGATTCTTTTTTTGAGGCATCAGACTCGATCCCGTAGCGACGGCGTCGCTTAACGAAAAGAAAGCAAACTCGCGAGTCGAATAAAGAATGACATCCTCGGCCAGCCGCGAGAGATGCATCATGATAAGCGAGGCCGCACTCGCAAACTCGACGCAGAAATCACGATCGCTGACGGCGTCCAGGCTGTTGCTCGACACGCTGTCAAATCCAAGCGCTCGAGCGATGGCGGCCCGGTCAATTTTATACGAAGTTCCCGCCAGGGCCGCTGATCCAAGCGGCAGAACATTCACACGCTTTCTGATTTCGGTAAGCCGTTCGCGATCGCGAGCCAGCATCTCAAAGTAAGCCAGGCACCAGTGCGCGAGCAGGATGGGCTGCGCCCTTTGTAGGTGAGTGTATCCGGGAATAACAGCCTCGCGATTTTCGTCCGCAAAATCCAGCAACGCTTTCTGAGTATCGCGAAGAGTGGTAGCAAGGTGATCGATCTCGTCACGTAACCACAGACGCAGATCGGTGGCGACTTGATCATTTCGACTTCGTCCCGTGTGCAACTTGTAGCCAGCGTCGCCAATCATTTCGACCAGGCGCGACTCAACGAAAGAATGCACGTCTTCGGAAGACAGCTCATCGAAATAAGCGGGATCGGATTGGCCGCGTTGAAGAATTCTTTGAAGCGCGGACTTGATTTGATCAGATTCCTTCAATGTCAGGACCTGTGCGGCTGCCAAAGCATCGGAGTGAGCGATACTCGTCCGCACATCGACCTCAAAAAGACGCCGATCGAAACCGAATGAGCGGTTGAACTCCGCAAACCCTCGATCGGTCTCGCCGGTGAACCGGCCGCCCCAGAGGTTCTTATCCGCCTTCTCGCTCATTTCATTCTCGCGTGATTTGCCCCGCGCATTGTGCCGTAGTTCGCCAGCTCGCGCCATGATTAATTCCGGCTTGACGGAACTGCATAAAGCAGGTTATTTTATGCAAGTATGCGGAGAAAATGCAACTATCATGCATTATTGCGCGTCCGAAAAACTAGCATGCGTTTAGAGTCGTGCTATTGCCCGACCAGGCGGGCCGTAACCCGCCGCTAAACCCATGGAAGGCCGATGCTGAAACACGAACGACAAAAGAAGATTCTCAACCTGATTCGCGCAAAGCGGATCGGCACTCAGGAGTCTCTGCGCTCGCATCTGGAACGCGCTGGTGTGTCGGCAACGCAATCGAGCGTGTCGCGCGATCTGGAGGAGTTGGGAGTAGTAAAGCATCGTGGCGCTTATACACTACCGCACACAAACGGGGAGTCAGCCCGAGGCCTGCTAAGTCTCGATACGGCCGGCGAAGTTTTGGTGGTCGCGAAATGTCTGCCAGGGCTCGCTGCGGCAGTCGCAGTGGAAATTGATGACGCAGCCATTTCGGAGATCGTCGGCACGCTGGCAGGTGAAGACACGATCTTCATCGCAGTGCGCGAACAGAAATCACAGCGCGTCGCGATCAAGAAAATCTGGGAGTTATTTGGATAACTTGGAGTGCGCCGGCAGAGCGGTCTTATCGCCCTCTCCCTTTGGGAGAGGGATGGGGGAGGGGGTCTGAGGACGTGGGTAAGCCCTTCCCCTCAATCCCCTCCCCACGGGGGAGGGGAAGAAAAACATTAGCTCACGGCGGTTGGAACCAAGATGGCCGATAACGGAATCAACAAAATTGTCCTTGCTTACTCCGGCGGACTTGATACTTCCGTCATGCTCCGCTGGCTGAGAGAGCATTACCAATGCGAAGTTGTTTGTTATTGCGCTGACGTCGGCCAGGGCGAGGAGATGAAAGGGCTCGACGAAAAAGCAAAGGCGACCGGCGCGTCGAAGCTCTATATCGAAGACCTGCGGGAAGAATTCGTCCGCGATTATGTCTGGACTGCCGTCAAAGCGAACGCGCTTTACGAAGGCGTCTATTTGATGGGCACTTCACTGGCGCGACCGGTCATCGCCAAACGGCAGATCGAAATAGCCCGCACAGAAGGTGCTGATGCCGTGGCTCACGGCGCCACGGGCAAGGGAAATGATCAAGTGCGATTTGAACTCACTTACTACGCTTTGCAACCCGACATCAAAGTTATCGCGCCATGGCGGGAATGGGAGTTCAAGGGCCGTAGTGATCTCATGACTTACGCAAAAGCCCACGGCATTCCGGTGACCGCGACAGCGGAGAGGCCCTATTCGACTGATCGAAATCTGATGCACGTTTCATATGAGGGTGGAATTCTCGAAGATCCCTGGGCAGAACCGCCTGAAGATATTTTTCAAATGACCCGTTCGCCAGAGGAAGCCAGGGACAAAGCCGAATACGTCGAGATCGGATTCCAAGGCGGCGAACCAGTGTCGATCAATGGGCAGGGTATGGATCCGGTTGCGCTGCTGTCAAAGCTGAATGAAATTGGCGGTGCCCACGGAATTGGCCGCGTCGATCTGGTTGAAAATCGTTTCGTGGGAATGAAATCGCGGGGGGTTTACGAAACGCCAGGCGTGACTGTCCTGCAGGCGGCCCACCGGGCGCTCGAATCAATCACGCTGGATCGCGAAGTCGTGCGTTTGCGCGACTCGCTGAGCGTGAAGTTCGCGGAAAGTGTCTACTACGGATTTTGGTTTGCACCCGAGTTCGAGTTGATGCGCAAGCTTGTCGACGAAATGCAGCAACCGGTAAGTGGCGACGTGAGACTGAAGCTTTATCGCGGCAACGTCATCGTCGTTGGCCGCCGTTCGTCGCACTCACTTTATGATGAACGTGTCGTCACGTTCGAAGCTGACGCTGTTTATAACCAGCGCGATGCGGAAGGCTTCATTAAACTGAACGCGCTGCGATTGAGATTGCGAGGTGGAAAATGACCCAGCTGTTCGAGGTAGACAAGATTGGGTCGGCTACGTCGCCGCTCGATTTGCCGCGAGCGATAGCGGTCATTGATTCCAGCCAGGCGCCCCGCGCTGGCGACGTGGTCGTGGCGCGAGCTCTGACCGATAGCGCTACGTATAACATGTTGGAATTGCCAACAGGCCGGCTGGCAAAAGTAAACCCTGGTGACATGATCACCGGCGTCCTGGGGCGACGTCGCGCCCTAAAGGGTTTTGTTGGGGACGTGCCGGAGCGCATTGCCGCCGGAGACCAGCTGCATCTCCTGAACCTTGGAGGTGTGATTGGCAGGTGCACCGGTCACCATTCGAGCTTAAATGATGCAATAAAGGTTGAAGTTGTTGGCCTGGCTTGTGATGACCACGGGAGAGTACTCAACATCGCTGATGTCGCGTTACCGTGTCGCGCCGTTCTGGGTGCTACCGCTCCGCTGGTGGTAATCGCGGGCACTTGCATGAACAGCGGCAAGACATTCGCCGCGACCGAGATCATCAAGCAAGCGACGCGCGAAGGTGTGCGCGTGGCGGCGGCCAAATTGTCAGGCATCGCTTGTCTGCGCGATACGCTCAACATGGCTGACCACGGTGCAATTGCGACCGCTAGTTTTCTCGATTGTGGACTGCCGTCGACAGTCGGCGCGGGCGACCTCGCGCCGGTCGCCAAAGCAATCATTGCGCGGCTGAATGAAAGCGCGCCCGATCTGATTGTCATCGAACTCGGTGATGGAATCCTTGGCGGGTATTCCGTGGAAACTGTATTCGAAGATGCGGAGTTTCGGGCTGCGACTGCCGCTCTGGTCTTTTGTGCTTCCGATTATGTCGGCGCCTGGGGTGGGATCGAAATATTCCGACGCCGCGGAATCGATGTCGATCTGATCGCCGGCTCGGTTACGGATTCCAAGATGGGCGAAGAGTACGTCGAGCGCGAGTTTGGCGTGCCGGCAGGAAATGTGCGGCGTGATGGGAAGAAACTTTTTGAAATCGTTAGGTCCAAAGTCCAAAGTCCAATGCCCAAAGTCCGAGTTTAGATCGCGCGCTCATTTTGGCTGAATAGACTTTGGACATGGGACTTTGGACTTTGAACGGCGGCGGCAAGCAATGAAATTTAAGATCGCTATTTTTGGCGGCTCAGGATATGGCGGATCGGAGTTGTTGCGCATTCTTTTACAGCATCCGAACGCCGAGATTGGATTAGTCACTGCGAACGAGCAAGCCGGCAGGGCCGTCAGTGAAGTTCATCGAAATCTTTTTGGTCTCACCGATTTGAAATTTGCCAAAGTTCCGGACGATCTGGAGAGTCTCGCCGATCTTGATTGTGCATTCTTCGCGCTCCCGCACGGGCAAGCAATGGCACTCGCGCCGCGTTTGCCGCCGAACATTAAGGTGATTGATCTCTCAGGCGACTTTCGTCTGCGCGACGCGCAAACGTTCGCGCTTCACTACGGCCGTGAACACATGGCGATGGACGCGCAGTCAGAGTTTGTTTACGGTCTGACCGAAACGAATCGCGAGGTCATAAGAACAGCAGGACGCGTGGCAAATCCCGGATGCTTTGCGACCGCTACGTTGCTGGGACTTGCGCCGTTAGTAGCGAATGACCTTTTGAGTTGTCGCGTGATCGTCGATGCGAAAACCGGCTCGTCCGGCTCGGGCGCGAAAGCGGCGGCAAATACGCATCATCCGCAACGCAGCAATTCATTCTACGCTTACAAGCCGTTCACGCATCAGCATGTGCCAGAGATCGAGCAGGAATTGAAGGCGCTCGGCCATTGGTCGAATGAACTGATCTTCATGACGCATTCTTTGCCGGTTTCGCGTGGTATCTTTGCGTCGATCTACACGGAATTGAAGCGCGAGATAAGCGCATCCGATGCAAAGACTTTGTTTGCTAAGTTCTATCAGAATTCGTTTTTCGTGCGACTAGTTGAAGGCTCGCCGGACATTAACTGGGTGAAGACGACGAACTTCTGTGACATCGGTTTCGCCGCCCGCGGACGGCAAATGGTTGTGTTTACGGCAATCGACAATCTGGTGAAGGGCGCGGCCGGCCAGGCAGTGCAGAATATGAACCTGATGTTTGGGCTGGATGAGAAAACCGGATTGATGTTGACCGGTACGAATCCCTGAGAAGCCTCGTTTAGACGCCGGACTTGTGCGGCGTCGCATTGGGCGGACAAGTGCGCCCTCTAAACAATCAGCTATCTTGATGAGTGAATGACAATATCGACCACATCGCTTGATGGCATCGTCGCTCTTGAAGACCAATATCAACTCGCGACGTACAAGAAGATGCCCATCGTTGCAGAACGCGGCGAGGGCGTTTGGATCTATGCGAGTAACGGCGACCGATATCTTGATCTATACGGCGGACACGCCGTGGCCGCCACCGGTCATTGTCATCCGCAGGTAGTCAAAGCGATTCGCGAGCAAACCGACAAACTGCTTTTCTATTCAAATCTGGTTTATTCCGAAGCACGGGCCCACGCTGCGGAGAAGTTGATTTCGATCGCTCCGCAGTCGCTAACAAAAGTTTTCTTCTGCAATTCAGGCACGGAAGCGACCGAAAATGCGATGCGCATGGCGCGCATGGCGACCGGTCGCGAAAAGATTATTACCTTCGGTGGTGGTTTTCACGGGCGTACCGCGGACGCAATTAGCGCAACGTTCCTGGGCAAGTATCGCGAGCTTGGCAGGCCAAACGTGCCCGGGCATCTGCAAGCCGAATTCGGCGACATTGAATCCGTTCGGGCCATTGCTGACGATGCAGTTGCGGCCATCATGCTCGAGCCCGTCCAATCGATGGCCGGCGTGCGAATGGCTGAACCTCCGTTTTATCGCGCGCTTCGTGAACTGTGCAATCAACGCGGAATCGTTTTGATTTATGACGAGGTGCAAACCGGAGTGGGCCGCACCGGCGAATGGTTTTTCGCCGGCAGCGACGCGAGTGCTGGTGTGGTTCCGGACATCATTACCCTGGCAAAAGCTCTCGGCAGCGGAATTCCTGTCGGCGCCTGCCTGGTAATCGAAAAGATTGCTTCACATATTAAAGAGAATGATCTCGGCACGACGTTCGGTGGCGGCATGATCGCGATGGCAGCGGTGACGGCAACGTTGGAAGCGATTGAGAATGACAAGATGCTCGCAAATGTGCGGACAGTTGAATCCTATTTGCGGCAGCGATTGAAAGAGATCGAGCAAGTGGTCTGTGTTCGTGGTCGGGGATTTCTGCTGGGGCTGGAATTTGCCGCCAAGGCCAAACCGATTCATGAAGCGCTGCTTAAACATCACGTGATCACCGGCACCTCGAGCGATCCGAATGTGCTGCGCCTGTTACCGCCATTGTCTTTGGCGAGGGAAGAGGTAGATCTCTTCGTCGATGCGTTGGCGCAGGTGCTGCTCACGCAATAGATACTCGCGGCTCAGCCGCGGCACAGTGCGGTAAGGCTGCGCCTGGCTCTGCCTTACCGAAGAGATAGTACAAGGAAGATTTCGCCGAGGCTGAGCCTCGGCGAAGTTTATAAGCAGGCAGTTAGTCGGAAAGGCAAAGCCTTTCCGCACTGTAAAGCGGCCTAGCCGCACACTAAAAATGCATTTTCTTTCCACGGCCAACCTATCGAGAGACGATTTGAATCAGCTGATCAAATCCGCCGCGCAGTTCAAGAATGGCAACGATCGGTCGAAGTCTTTGGCCGGCCGCTCGATAGCGCTCGTCTTTTTCAATCCTAGTTTGCGTACCCGCGCATCGATGCAGGTTGGGGTGTATGAACTCGGTGGAAACGCCGTGACCCTGGAGCCCGGCGGAACAAGTTGGACGTTGGAACATCGCGAAGGCGTGCTGATGGATGGCGACAAGACTGAACATGTCGCTGAGTTCGTGCGTGTGCTGGGGCGTTATTGTGCAGCGATAGGCGTGCGAACGTTCGCCGCACTTAAAAATTGGGAAGAAGAACGCACGGATTCGATCCTGAATGCGTTTGCAAAATACTCTGAAGTCCCGATTATTAATCTTGAATCGGCAATGCATCATCCGTGTCAGGCGCTGGCGGACATGATGACGATCCGAGAGAAGCTCGGGGAAAGTCGCAAGCGGGTTCTACTAACCTGGGCCTGGCATCCGAAGCCTCTGCCAATGGCGGTGCCAAACAGTTTCGCGCTGGCTGCGGCGCAGATCGGGCATGATCTTGTCGTCGCGCACCCGCCCGGATACGAGCTGGACCAGGAGTTAATGGAAACAATCAGGCATCAGACCGGAGCCACAGGAGGCAGCGTTTCGATCATGCACGACATTGACGCCGCTTTCGACGGGGCGCAAGTCATTTATGCGAAGAGTTGGGGCAGCCGGAACTTTTATGGCGCTTCCGCGGAGGATATCGCCGAGCGCGCGCCGTATCGTGGGAAATGGATTGTTGACGAACAGAAGATGGCAACTACGAACCGGGCTATCTTCATGCATTGTTTGCCGGTGCGAAGGAATGTGATTGTGACTGACCGCGTGATCGATTCGCGCAACTCCGTCGTTATCGACGAGGCAGAAAATCGCCTGCATATGCAGAAAGCAATCTTGAGTAAGCTGCTGGCACATTAGCTTCACGCAAAGGCGCAAAGCAAACAGAAGGCGCAAAAAACAAGATGCCGAGCAAGCTAAACTTTGCGGCTTCGGATTTCCTTGGCGCCTTTGCGTGAAATTAGCTCTTCGCAACGAATAGTCCAGGGAAGAAATTCATGACGAACACCACTGAAGTTGGAAATCAATTACGACTTGATCTTTTGCGCGAAGCACTGCCCTACATTCAGCGCTTCAAGGGCAAGACGTTCGTAGTGAAATTCTCAGGTAAGGTAACCGAAGATCATGAACAACTAATCTCGCTGGCCGAAGAACTAGCTTTACTGCATCAGGTCGGAATCCGGATTTGCGTGGTGCACGGCGGCGGCAAACAACTGAGCGACCTTGCCTTGCGGATGGGTGTCGAACAGACCATCGTCGAAGGCCGCCGCGTCACCGACGACGAGACTTTGGACTTGGCGAAAATGATCTTCGCCGGCAAGATTAATACTGACATTTTAGCCGCCCTGCGCCACAGGGGAATTGAAGCGGTCGGCCTATCAGGCGTAGATGGCAATATTATTCATGCTGAACGTCGCCCGCCGACAGAGATTGTGAATCGCGCAACTGGTGAAAGTGCACACGTAGATTTTGGCCATGTCGGTGACATCGTCGAGATAAACGCACGCCTGTTAACTGTGCTGCTTGACCAGGGATACCTGCCCGTTATTTCTTCGCTGGGGGCGGACGCGGAGGGAAAAGTTTTCAACATCAACGCCGACACCATCGCGGCTGAGATCGCTATTCAACTTCAAGCCGAAAAACTGGTACTTCTTTCCGATGTGGATGGGATCTATCTGCAAGCGGGAGAGCCGAAAACGAAGCTTTCCCGGCTGACCGCAGACGATGCTGAGACGCTCATCAAGGACGGGACGGCAAGCGGCGGGATGGTCCCGAAGCTGCAGAGCATCGTCGGTCTTCTGCGACGCGGCGTGAAGAGTGCGCACATCGTCGATGGCACTTCGCGCAATGCCCTGCTGGCCGAAGTTTTTACCGATCAGGGTACCGGAACAATGATCGTCGCCTAATACCTGCCAGCCTTTTATCGCGAATCCTACAGTCTTATCGATCGAATCCTGGCCTTTTTCCGGCTCATTTCCACCAGGCGATAATCAGGTTCATTCCATTTGCGGCTTGGAGATGACGATATCGTACAGCTCGACGCAGTTTTTTCCTTGGAGTTGGATAGGAGGCTAAGATTTTCGCGCGGACTTTCTAAAAGAAATGCAGGCACGCCAAGCTTGTTTCCCGACCTTAGAGCAATGGCACAGTCATTGCCATCTGCTTCGCCGCGGAGGTTAGACAATGAAAAAGGTATTCGCATTCTCGATGGCAGTGGCGATCATGGCAGCGATCGCGTCGTCGAGTTTCGCTCAGGAATGCCGGCGCCGGACCTATTACGAACCAGCGCGAATCTCCCAAGTCTATTACGATAATTCCAGTGTTTATTACGGTGACCCGCAGGCTTATTACGACTACCGCTATCGACGCAATTTTCGGGACAGGCACCGCGACAAATTGACGTTAGCGGCGGGTACTGCAGGTGGCGCGGCGATTGGTGGATTAGTGGGCGGTAGACGAGGGGCGGCGATCGGTGCGCTCAGCGGCCTCGCAGGATCAGCAGTTTATACTTACAAGATTCGCAATCGAAGATATCGATATTGAGTTCGGTCGTCCCTGAGACGATCGTGGGTTGAGGCCGGGTGGTGAAGGGGAGAGCGCCATTCGGCCTCGATTTATTTGTATACTTGGGGATCGTTTAGCAGCGGCACTTGTGCCGCTTTTTTCAGCATAGGCGGACAAGTCCGCCTTCTAAACGTTCAAACAGGGTTAAGGATAAATAGGGCTAAGGATAAATCAGGTTGTAGAGTTTCTCAGCCCAGTCCTCATCGAGGTTTTGCAGGATCACATATTGTTGTATGGCTTCGTCTCGTTCACCGCGCGCAAGCAAAGTCTTCCCCAGATTGAAATACGCTTTGCCGAAGTCAGGCTTCAAACGAATCGCCTGCCGAAAGGCTTCAAGCGATTCATCGTGTCGGCCCATCGCTTCGTACGCTTCGCCCAGATTATTCTGCGCGGCGGCGTCGCCTGGTTTTAAGGCGGCCACTTGCTTGAATGTCTCCACGGCTTCCCCGTACTTCTTCATTTGCAAGTAACGCTGTCCCAGCCGCTCGTACGCGCTGACATAATCAGACTTCAAACGAATGGCATGTTTGTACGCCTGGACTTCTTCATCGTATTGCCCCGCATCACGGTAGTTGAGCCCGAGAGCATAGTAAGCATCCGCGGCGTTGTAAGGATCGAGTTTGATCGCCTGACGGTAAGCTTGTTCTGCCTCGCGGTACTGCTTCAGGTAATAGTGCGCCAGTCCGATATTGAAATACGACTCAGCCGAGGGACGAAGGTTAACGGCCTTCCTGGACGCTTCGATTGCTTCGGCGTAGTGACCGAGTTTTTCCTTGCAGAAACCTGTCTGGGCCCAGGCCTCGGCATATCCGGAGTCAGCGTCCGTGGCCTGCTGAAAATAAGGCAGAGCTCTTTCGCAATCGTCTTTGGACAGAAAGCTGAGGCCATCGCGAAAGGATTGAACCGCGCGCGCATGCTTATCACGGCTGGTGGCCACGACAAGTTCGCTGAGGGACATGGCTGGAGCGCTTTGCAATTGCGCCGAGCGATGCATTTGCGCGATGCGCTCGGAAGGTATAGCGAAGTTGACGCTCTGGCCGCCGGTCACTTGCAGGGTCGCGACGCCGATTACCTGGCCTTGCATATTTACCACGGGGCTGCCGCTTGAGCCCGGCGAAATTGGTGCCGTGATTTGAATGATGCGGCCAAAGCCAGGAATGTCGCGGACGGCAGAAACGATTCCGTTGGTGACGCTGCCCTCGAGACCAAATGGATTGCCGATGATCACAACGCTTTCACCTTCCTGTGGCGAAGTGCGATCAAGCGAAAGCGGGCGCACCAAATTCGGTGGCACATCAACTTTCAACAGCGCCAAATCGCCTTCGGCGTCCACGGCGAGCACATTCTTGACCTGGAATGTATTGCCCGAGTTCAGATGAACTTCGGCGCGATAAGCTCCTTCAATTACGTGACGGTTTGTAACCACGCGATCGAAATCAATGAAGAAACCGCTGGCGCGTGCCAGTCTTTCGCCGCGTTGATTGAAAGTTTCAATCGCAACAGCCGAAGGTTTAATGCGACGAACGAGATCGGGCAATTCATCCTGTAAGCACGCAGCCGGTGAGGCGAAGCCACAGCCAAGAAGAAGGCAGAAAAGAATAAGAGAGCCTCGGATTCCGGCGAGTTTCACACGACTAACTACTCCCATTTCTTGTCCAGTATACCGCGCGTTCAAGGGTTTTGCGCGGCGGGAGCGGGCGTCTGCTAACATTGGTACGACCGACGCTCTCCCTTACCGTCGAACTACTGCCTCGGAGCGCCAAAGTTATTGCTTGCTTCATCGTAAATCGTTTTCGTCGAACTATGAGAGCCGAAGATCATCACTCCCGTTTCGGAACTGAAGTAATGCTTCTGATCGGCGGTATCGAACCGAAACCACGAGACCGCTCCGTTCGGCCAGGGACATTTGCCCATCCAGTTAATGCGAGAATTGCCGGGAGCAAATTGCAAAGTTACGGGAGTGCCCGAAAGACTTTCACCCAGGAAGAGAACACTGCCGGGCGCAACCAGAAAAATGCCGGCGCCTTCCCAGGGAAGAATCTTTAACCAGGAATTAAAGCGCGATTCGGATGCGTACCTCGCGGGAAACCAGCGCTTGTTACCGATGATGTCGCTGCGCGAAGCCAGAATGCGTTCGCGAATCCGCTTGCGCTTGCTATTTTGAAGAATGATGTAAATCCACAAGGCGACGACCGGAGCCAGGATAATGGCAAGAACGAATAATAGAATGACGATGCCAATGATGGCTTGAACCGAGTCGCTACTCATTGTCTGCTACGTTTGCGGCTTTGCCGCCTGATGTGAGGAAAGGCTTTGCCTTTCCGGCATTATCTGAAAAAACTGGCTGGGGCTATGCCTCAGGGTGACTGCATCCTAACGAGCGATAACTTCTGCAGGCGTGACAGCATTTCTCCCAGCTTCACATCTTCGCTCTTTTTTGCTCGCCGATCGAAAAGCTCAACGATGCCGTCACCAACCTTCTTTCCTACCGTTATGCGATAGGGAATGCCGATTAGATCTGCATCCTTGAACTTCACGCCCGCGCGTTCGTCTCGATCATCGAGCAGAACTTCCAGGCCAGTTTGCTGTAAATCTTTGTAAAGCTTTTCACCCTCGCCGCGCAGCTTCTCGTCTTTGATGTTCGTGACTGTAACAATCACATCGAACGGCGCGATCGACTTCGGCCAGATGATTCCGTCAGCATCGTAATTCTGTTCAACTGCTGCCGAGATGATGCGCTCGACGCCAATACCGTAGCTGCCCATGATAATGGGAACTTCTTTGCCGTCCTGCGTCAGCACAGTTGCGCCCATCGATTCGGAATACTTCGTGCCGAGCTTGAAGATGTGTCCGACCTCCATGGCTTTGTAGACTTCCAGCACGCCCGATTCGCACCGCGGACAAGCTTCGCCGGAATTGACCGTGCGCAGGTCGGCCCACTGATCGACTTCGATGTCACGTTCGATGTCGACGCCGCGGATGTGGTGATCGTCCTTATTTGCACCGGTCGTCATGTTGCGGCGACCTCTCAATCCTAAGTCTGCAATGATTAGTACGCCCTGCGGGTACTTGACGTTGAGGGCTCTACCGGTTGACGCATCTATAATCGACGCGCCCATGGTGGCCTGCCTGGACTTTTCTTTTGCTCCAACCGCACCCAGACTGCCTGCGCTCGCGCCTAGCAGTTCGCGAATTTCTTCCGGGTGGGCCGGACGAACCGCGGTCGCGCCGAGGGCATCCGTGAACTTAACCTCGTGGAGTTGATGATCTCCCCGTAACAGAGCAAGCACCGGCCGAGCTTCACCATCGAGCGTTGCGAAGTAAACTAATGACTTAATCTGTCGATTTGCCGCCGCGCCGCCGGGAAACGTGGTCAAGTCTTCAATAGTTCGCACGCCGGGAGTAGGAAATTGTTCCGGCGCGTCCAGGCCGGCCTCGTCTTTTACCGCTGGCAAGCGCGAAGTTGCTTTCTCGACATTCGCCGCGTAACCACAATTAGCACAACTCACAATAAGGTCTTCGCCCGCCGGAGTTTTCGCCACGAACTCACTCGATTCTGAACCTCCCATCGCTCCTGATGACGCTTCGACGATCGAAAACTGAATGCCGCACCTCGTGAAAATGCGCTTGTAAGCTTCGCGTTGATCTATGAACGAGCGATCGAGACCTTCGCGCTCCACGTCGAAGGTATAAGCGTCCTTCATGATGAAAGTGCGCAGACGCATCAAGCCGGATTTTGGACGCGGCTCGTCGCGAAACTTTATTTGAATCTGATACCAGACCTGCGGCAGTTGCTTATAAGACCGAATCTCGTTCCGAGCAATCGTGGTAAAGATCTCTTCGTGAGTCATGCCCAGACACATATCTGCGCCTTTGCGATCTTTCAGGCGAAACATGTCGTCGCCAATCGCGCTCCAACGGCCTGACTCCTGCCAGACTTCGGCGGGATGCAGCGCCGGCAGGTAGAACTCTTGTCCGCCAATGCGGTTCATTTCTTCGCGCAGGATCTGCATGACTCTCAAAGCGATCCGTTGGCCTAGCGGCAGGTACGAATAGATGCCTGCGGAGAGTTGGCGGACGACTCCGGCGCGCAGCAGAAGCTTGTGCGACACGACCTCAGCATCAGCCGGGTCTTCGCGAAGTGTCGGGATGAAATATTGTGACCAGCGCATTTCTTAGGGCGTGTTTTCCAATTCCTTCGATCGATTCAATTTTAGCAAACGCTCATTCTCGCTTAGCAAATGAGCGAACGCAAATAAGCGCTGCGGCTTGGCCGCCTGATGCGCGGAAAGCCTATGGCTTTCCGGGACGAGCAGCTTTACCCTCGTCGGGGCTCCGCCCCGAATTGAAGGCGAAGCCTTCTATATAAACTGGTCAAGCGCCGCGGAAAGGCAAAGCCTTTCCGCACATCAGGCGGCCAAGCCGCGAAACAAGCCGGCCAATGTTCAATTCAAGCGCGATTCGTTTTGTTCTCGGTTGTTTGCGGCTGTTTGAAGCGTGATGTACCATCGCTTTGCAACTCATTTCGAAAAGCGAGCTACACAAAATGAAGATAGCAATCGCCGCCGATCACGCCGGTTATGAAGAGAAGGAGCAATTGAAACCGCTCCTAAATGAACTTGGAATTCAGTACGAAGACCTGGGCACCGTGTCACCCGAATCTGTCGATTATCCGGACTACGCGCGCAAGGTCGCTGAAGAAGTGGCGCAGGGTCACGTCGATCAAGGTCTTCTCGTTTGCGGGTCGGGAACCGGCATGGCGATCGCCGCGAACAAAGTGCCTGGCGTGCGCGCCGCTGTCGCTTGGACGGAAGAGACGGCGCGACTGGCGCGTGAACACAACGACGCAAACGTACTCTCGCTCGGTGCGCGTGTAACACCAGCCGAAGAGCTACCCAAGATCGTCCGCGCCTGGTTTGCGGCGAAATTCGACGGCGGCCGTCACGCGCGGCGCGTGGAAAAGATTCGCGAGATCGAGCAGGAGGAACTCGCACTCCACGCGAACGGCTAGCCATAGACTTTGAGGAGAAGAGACGGATTTTCCATTTGTCATTTATCACTTATCATTCGCGAAGGTGGATTTGAGTTTGAAGTGCAACTTTGAGGAATGCGAACCTCAAGCGCCAAAGGCGCGAAATATGTTAGCCAGGGGCAAGTGCGAGCGAAGCGAAGCACGACGCCCCTGGATCGATGCGTCAAAGGCCCGCGAGCACTGAAAGTGCGAAATAGAAATCCTATGAACACGCGCGCTATGTCGCTCCTTCAGAGCTCCGTTCAATTTGGTGCGGCTCCCAGGGGCGGTGCGCTTCGCTATCGCTCAGCACTTCCACCCAGCGGGGCTGCCGCGCCGGGGACCCCGGCTTGCCCCTGGCTACCTTATTCCGCGCCGTTGGCGCTAAATACAAAGCCCGCTGCATTAATGCGCGTTGCACTTCCAAATTGAATTCGCGGATGAAAAATGTCAGATGAAAAATGGAAAATGGTTTTGCTGGTCTGGGTAACTGAGCTTGAAACCTGAATGACTAACCTTCTTAACCTTCCCCTGGCCGAAGTCGATCCGCTCATTGCTAACGCCATCGACAGCGAAGTCGCCCGCCAGGCCAACGGTCTGGAGCTAATTGCCAGCGAAAATTTTGTCAGCGAAGCCGTGCTGGAAGCAATGGGTTCGGTATTCACGAATAAGTATGCGGAAGGCTATCCCGGGAAGCGTTACTACGGCGGCTGCGAATGGACCGACGTCGTTGAGCAGGCCGCGATCGACCGGGCAAAGGAATTGTTCGGCGCCGATCATGCCAACGTGCAGCCGCATAGCGGGTCGCAGGCCAACATGTCTGTGTATCTCGCGGCGATTCAATATGGCGACACGATTCTTGGGATGAATCTTTCGCACGGCGGGCATTTGACGCACGGTCATCCACTGAATTTTTCCGGCTTGAGTTACAAGGTCGCTGACTATGGCGTCTCGCGAGAAACTGAAATCATCGATTATGACGAGTTGCAGCGGATCGCGGAGGAGCACCGGCCGAAATTAATCGTCTGCGGCGCCTCGGCGTATCCACGCATTATTGATTTCGACCGCATTAGTAAAATTGCCAGAAGCATCGGCGCTCGCATGTTTGCAGACATCGCGCACATTGCCGGACCTATAGCCGCAGACCTGCATCCTTCGCCCGTTCGGGTTGCTGATTACATCACGAGTACAACGCACAAGACTCTGCGTGGGCCGCGCGGTGGTTTGATTCTATGTAAAGAAGAACACGCGAAGGAAATTGATCGGCGGCTGTTTCCCGGCGTGCAGGGTGGACCGCTCGTGCACATTATCGCCGCTAAAGCTGTGGCATTCGGTGAGGCGCTGCGCAACGATTTCAAAGAATATCAGCGACAGATTCTCGCGAATGCCAAAGCGCTTTGTTCAGAGTTGCAGGAGCAGGGCCTGCGCATCGTTTCCGGCGGCACTGACAACCACTTGATGCTGGTCGATGTCTGGATGGACGGGAAGGGAATCACCGGCAAAGTCGCCGAGAAAGCTCTCGAAGCCGCTAACATCACGGTAAATAAAAACACGATTCCTTTCGATCAGAACAAACCTTTCGTTGCTTCGGGATTGCGCATCGGCACACCTGCAGTGACCACGCGCGGCATGAAAGAGCCGGAGATGCGCGAGATTGGACGGCTGATTTCAGCAGTCGTGCACGAGCCGGAATCGGACGAGGTGCGACGCAAGGTTCAACTCGGTGTCATGGAACTCACGCAGCGGTTTCCGTTGTATGCGAAGCGGTTGAGAGCCAGAGCTGCGGAAGCGATCAGCGCAGAATGAGATTGATCGCGGAGCGACAGAGTGAGTTTAGCCGCTTCCGTAGCAGCGTTTACGCTGCTTTCCCGCAGGGTTGCTAGACCAACCGGTTCACGGCTGGGTCGCGCCGCCGGAAATTCTGGTCGCAGAGCGACCAATGAGTTTAGGTTTGTAGCAGCGTTCACGCTGCTTGTCCGCAGGGTTACTAGACCAGCCGTTTTACGGCTGGGTAACGAGTTGATATTAAATCCTCAGCCCGCTTCAGCGAGCAGACTCCCATGTCTAAGCGCGCCTATTCCGAAATCAATCTGCATTTTGTTTGGCATGTCAAAGCGAGCTTGCCGACTATTACAGAAGCAATAGAGCCGAGACTCTATCGTTACATCAGAAATTATGCCTTGCAGGCAAAGGGTCTCATATTCCATGAGATTGGCGGCACTGAGACTCACGTTCATGTTGCGGTAACAATCCCTCCCACACTACTAATTAGCGAATGGATTGGAAAGGTCAAAGGAGCTAGTTCTCACTACGTTAATCACGAACTCGTAAATCGCAAAGTATTGGATTGGCAGACGGGGCTATGGCGTCGTTAGTTTCGGCACGAAGGATCTGGAATGGGTGGTAAACTACATCCGCAATCAGAAGGAACATCACAAAAAAGAATCGACGGTTATGCGTCTGGAAGCAATTACCACGATGAAGAGGACAGAAGCTAAAGCCGATCGGGTAAGCACGCTGAAGCGCGCTAGTGTAACCAGTGGTGGTTCGTTGTTCTTGAGTCATCCGATAACCCAGCGCTAAAAGCGCTGGTCTAGAAACCCCTGCGGGAAAGCCGCGTGAACGCGGCTGAAGATATAGCTCGTTGAGCCGGCCTTGAAAGGCCGGCCTAAATTCAGTCGCCGCTATGCGGCGGAATTTCCCAGCGCTAAAAGCGCTGGTCTAGAAACCCTGCGGGCAAGCCGCGTGAACGCGGCTGATGGTTGCGCCTCAGCCCTTAGCTTAACAGGCAACCGAGAGTAGTATAGCAATCAAGCGATCCAATCATCGGAGGTGCAATAATGAACAAGTTGTCATTTCGCCTCTCGGCGATTTCGGCCGTCATCTTAGGACTCTCAACTTTCAGCGCGAGCGCAGTCGGCCAAACGGATCGGCCTGCTTTGATTGTTCCTTGCCGAGAGAATGACGGGCCCGGCCGCCCGACATTGAAGCGCCGCCAGGCGGTTGCGGATGAAAAGCCCTCGCCCGCGAATGTCGTTGAGGGTGGTGACAAGGCACAACCTTGTGATCCTGTTCGCAAAGAAACTGATTGGGACAGCAATCAGAAGTCAGCAAAGGTTTACTTTGAAGGCCTGAAATCGCTATCCGAATCCGACGTGCTCCATTTCCTTCGCGAAAATGGGGTCGACCTTCCGAAAAATCCTTCCCTGGAACCCAATCTGGTCGAAAAGGACGAAGAGACAATCAAGCAGTTTCTCTTTGCGCGAGGTTATGTGCATGCAGCAGTGAGTGCGCGAATCGACAATCTCGACAATAACCAACCGGCTCTAACTTTTGTCGTTAGCGAAGGCAGGCGTTTGAAGATTGCTGAGATTCGCTTCGAGGGTAATAAGGTCTTTTCGTCACAATTGTTAGGCGAGAAGATGAAGGAATACCTGACTAGCTTCGAAGAATCAGAACGCGATTTCTACGATGCGGAGATTCTCGACTATTGCCTGCATCGATTGAATAACTTTGTGAGAAGTCAGGGTTATCTGCAAGGAAGCTTTCGCGATCCGAAAATCGAAGAGAGTAACGGGGGCTTGATTATCACTTTGCGTACTTATGAAGGCCCTCTCTACCGTCTCGGTAAGCTTAAAGTCGAGGGCTCCTCGCTGCTGCCGCCTGAACGGATCGCCGCAATGTTTGGCCAAGAGACAGGTGACATAGTCGACAGCGAGCGACTATCGAAGTTTCTTTACGAGGAATTGAAGACGTACTACGGTGACCGGGGATATATCCAATACACAGCCGAGGTTACCCCGGAATTCAATTCGAAGCCCGGAGGGTCCGAAGGCGTCGTTGATGTTGAGATCACCATCGACGAGGGTGGACAATTCAAAGTCTCGGCAATCGACTTCGAAGGTGTAAACCTGCCAACAGAAGAGTTGCGACAACTTTTGCTTCTTAAGAACGGGGACATTTACGACCAAAAGTTATTTGAGGAAACGATTCGCAAGCTAAATGACACGGGCCTTTTTGAGGAGATAGACAAAGACAAAGACGCAAATTTTCGTACGAACGACGAGGGAGGCCTTGTCCACATCGTGATCAAACTAACGAGAAAGAAGGCGGATGACAGGGTTGTCTCAATTCGAATCTTCTGAAAGCCAGCTAGTTACTTACTAACCATCCTTGCCTTACCACGATTCTGCTAAACTCTGCTCTCATGCGACAAATCTTCGGCCCTGGCGGCTTAATTTCCAAAGCGCATCCCGAATACGAGCATCGGCCCGGCCAGGTCGAGATGGCTGAGGCGGTGCTGCGCGCGTTCGAACAGAAGCATCACTTGATTGTGGAAGCGGGCACCGGCACCGGCAAGACGCTCGCTTATCTGGTGCCGGCAATCGCGGCGGCGTGCGGCAGCGGCGCGCGCGTTATTATTTCTACGGGCACGAAGAATTTGCAAGAGCAGTTAATGGACAAGGACATTCCCTTCCTTCAGGACGTGCTGCCGGCAAAGTTTCGCGCGGCGGCCATGAAAGGGCGCAATAACTACGCTTGTCTGCATCGCATCAAGCGCGCGGAAAGCATGCCGGTGCTCGAAGGTCTCGATCAAATCGACCAGTTCGACGAAGTTTTTCATTGGGTTAATAAAACAGACACCGGAGATCGCGCGGAACTGTCAACTCTTCCGGAGAACTTACCCTTCTGGCGACATATAGACGCGCGGTCTGATACTTGTCTGGGCCAACAGTGCCCGGACTTCGACTCCTGTTTCATTACACGCATGCGGCAGCGAGCGCTCGATGCTGACGTTGTGGTCGTCAATCATCATCTGTTCTTTGCCGATCTGGCGCTGCGCAATGGCGCATATGGAGCGGTCTTGCCTGATTACGCGGCGGTCATTCTAGATGAAGCACATCAGATCGAAGATGTGGCGTCGGAATATTTCGGCGTGCAGGTATCGAATTACCAGATCGACGATCTGTTGCGCGATGTCAGCTTTTTGAAGTTCGACACAAGCGAACGTGAACGAGAATTGACGCGTATCAGCGCGCGGATTCAACGGTTTGCGGATTTGTTTTGGATTTCATTTCATGATGGGCGTGGATTGGAAGGAAGATTTGCGTTCGCGCCGCAGGCAGGGATGCCTGCGGACCGCCGACAGGATGTCGGCGCTCCAACCGCCGATGCCTATCACGCACTCGATAACAGCTTGAACCGTCTGGAAACGACGCTTGATGTTTTGAAAGATGCGCCTGCTGACGCTGAAAGCATCCTACGACGAACCCGCCAACTTCGTTTCGACCTGAACTTCATCATGAAAGGCGAAGACCAAAGGTTCGTTTACTGGCTCGAACGACGCGGGCGCGGCGTGTTTCTGCGTGGCTCGCCAATTGATGTATCCGGGTTGTTGCAAGACAAACTGTTCGAAAAAGTGCCGACGGTAATTCTGACCTCCGCGACGCTTTCCAGCGGCGGCAACTTCAACTTTATTCGAGAGCGGCTGGGGCTCGATGAAGCTGAGGAGATGATTGCCGAATCGATCTTCGATTTTGAAAATCAGGCGGTGCTTTATCTACCTCTACGCATGCCCGATCCGCGCTCGCCGCAATGGGCAAGCGCAGCCGCGGATGAAGTTGCGAGGATCGTCAATGCCACTGAAGGCCGCGCGTTTGTTTTGTCGACCAGCCTCTCCGGAATGAACGAGCTTTACCAGCGGGTCTCGCCCCGGCTCGACTTCCCCTGTTTGTTGCAGGGATCGGCCTCGAAAGGCGCGCTACTTAGAAAGTTCCGCAGCACACCGAATGCCGTTCTGTTTGCGACCTCCAGTTTCTGGCAAGGCGTGGATGTCCGCGGTGAGCAACTGTCATGTGTGATCATAGACAAGCTGCCATTCGCAGTGCCGAGCGATCCAGTGGTGGCCGCGCGCCAGCGTCACATTGAAGACCGGGGCGGCTCGAGCTTTTACGAATACAGCGTGCCGCAGGCAATCATTTCTTTGAAGCAAGGCTTAGGACGTTTGATTAGGAGCAGAACTGATCGGGGCGTGCTGGCCGTTCTCGATCCGCGACTGCGGACAAAGATGTACGGACAGACATTTTTGCAGAGCCTGCCGCCGTGCCGCATTACTTCGAACCTTGAAGATTTGCCACGCGTGTTTGACGACTCGTCCAAGGTCCAAGGTCCAAGCTCCAAAGTCATCACAGCATCATGAGCCCAGCTTGCGACTTTGGACTTCGGACTTTAGACTTTGGATTTAGCCATGCCCGGACAATTTGAGGTCATGATCGAGCGCAACTTCTCCAGCGCGCATCAACTGCGTGGCTATAAGGGAAAGTGCGAAAATCTGCACGGCCACAACTACAAAATTGAAATCTACGCGCGAGGACGCGAGCTGAACAACATCGGCTTACTAGTGGATTTCGTGGAGTTGAAGGAAGCCGCCGATGATCTGGTTACTTATCTCGATCACAAGAACCTCAACGAGCTGGAACCTTTCATCGCGGAGCAGAACCCTTCCGCGGAGAACGTTGCGCGCTTTATCCTGGAAAAGCTTGGCGCGCGGATCAATGATGACAGAGTGAAGATCTACAAAGTGCGGTGTTTTGAGACGCCCACGAGCGTGGCGACTTACGAGGTTGAGTAGGAGAGTCCTCCTTCACCGCCACCATCCCAGGCGAGCTGCTCTGTTGGAAACCCGGAGGTCCGACTGCCGCCCTGAGATCTCCTCAGGTCAGGCCATTGCCCCGGCGACATTGACGGCCCCAACTACGATCCCGCCAACTCGCTCAAATATTTGTTGAATAGTTCGCGATTGCGAGCGTTCATCTCGCTGATGCGCGCCCCGATCAAATAACCCTCTTCCCGCTTTTCATAACGCACCGGAGTGGCGTGTATCTCGATCGACGAGCCGTTCGGCAAGTCCAGCTCAATGGCCATCGAACCATCACCGCCGGTTAGATATTGTTCGTCGATATTGTGTGCGTGAAGCACTACAGCGAGTCCTTCGGCACTAATATTCAAGGTGTGACCAGCGCAAGCGCGCAGGCGTTGTACGCCCCTGGCGCTCGCCTCGGCATCGCTCAACAACACGCTGAATTCCAAACGCACTTCCAGCCTGGTATCGAGCCGGGGAGATTGGCGGCGGTCTTCCTGATTAGAACGCACTGTCCGGGATCCTCTTTGTTGTTGGTTTAGTTTTGACTGACTGTTTCCAGCCCGATCTTGTACTTCTTAATCTTGCTGTAGAGGCGTGGGCGATAGATGCCGAGCATGTTTGCGGCTTTCTGTTTGTTGCCACCGGTGCGTTGCAGCGTGCGTTCGATCACGAACTTCTCGATCTCTTCGAGTGTCATGTTTGGCGGCACGTCCCAGGCGAAGGCAGGAGACGCATTAGTTGCTGTGCCGCCGTTGTCAAACGGCAGATCGACCGGTTCGATGCGGTCGCCTTTTGCTAACAACACGGCGCGCTCAATTACGTTTTGTAACTCGCGCACATTGCCGGGCCAGGGATGGCCAAATAGTCTTTGATATGCCGATTGGGAAACAGCGGCGATTGCCCGGCCGTATTTTTCAGCGTACAACGTGAGAAAATGATCAGTAAGCAGTTGAATGTCTTCCATTCGTTCGCGCAAGGGCGGAACGTGAATCGTGATTGTCGAGATCCGATAGAAGAGATCGTCACGCAACAAGCCGTCGCGAATTGCATCCGCCGGCAGTCGGTTCGTCGAAGTAATCAAGCGAAAATCTACGGGATAGCTTTTTTCGGAACCAATCTTGCGGCAGGTCCGCTCTTGCAGAACTCGCAAGAGTTTTGGCTGCAACTCAACCGGCATTTCCGCAATTTCGTCCAACATTAGAGAGCCACCGGCAGCATGTTGCACCAGGCCCTCTTTGTCGGCATGCGCACCAGTAAACGCCCCTTTTGTGTGACCGAACAGCTCAGACTCGATCAATTCCTTAGGCAGAGCCGCGCAATTTACTTTGATGAAAGGCTTCTTGGCCCGCAGCGAATTGTAATGAATCGCGTTTGCGATCAGTTCTTTGCCGGTTCCAGATTCGCCAACGATAAGCACATTGGCGTCAGACTTGGCCACCGATTCAATGGTCTCGTAAATCGTCTGCATTTGCTTCGACGATCCGATGATGTTGAAATATTCCGAACGAGTGGAAAGCTGACGCCGCATATTCGCGGTCTCAGCCATCAGTTCGCGCCGCTCCAAAGCCTTCTCGACCAACGGCAAAAGCTCTTCAAAGTCGAAAGGCTTCTCGACGAAATAGAACGCGCCGGCTTTGGTTGCCTCAACTGCCGACTGGACTGATCCATAACCTGTGACGACTATGACTTCCGTGTTCGGTTTGGCATCTTTCATGTGACGCAAAAGCGTCAAACCGTCCATATCAGGAAGCTGCAAATCACAAATCGCCAGATGATGTGCGCCGCCATCAAATAAGTCGATGGCTTCAGCACCGCTGGCCGCGGTATCAACCGCGTAACCTTCATCAGTCAGGTGCTGGCGCAATGAATCACTCATCATCGGCTCATCATCGATGACCAGAATCCGAGTGTCTTTATTTTTCGTTTTACTCATTCAGTATTGATCGTTAGTTGTTAATACAGACGTGTCAATCATGCAGTTAACGGTAGCCAGACGCGAATCGTATTCGCGGCAAATTCAACGCGGCCTCCATGTGCCTGGATGATTCTGGCAGCCAGCGCCGCGTGTACCGTTCCATAACCCTGAAACGATTGAAGTGATTGAGGGGAGTTAGCGGCAGGCAAGCCTCGCCATTCAATCAAAGCTTCCTGTGACGCTTGCTCGTTTACCCGCCGCAGTTGAAGCGACATTGGATCTTTCAGTGAACCACCGCCGACTGCTTGCTCAGTTAATGCTTTCATTGCTTGTGACAGAGCAACTGGATCGAAGTTACCCGTAAACGTGGCTGGCTCGATCTGGCAACAGAATAGTTCATCACCGAGGCCATGTTGTGCCGCTATTTCCCGACCCGTGTCTGTGATTATTTTTCGCAGATCAATATGAGGTTGGAAACGCAATTCCAATGGCTGCGTATATCGAACAAGCGCTGTCATATCTCTGGCGGCACGGTCCAAACCTGCGATCAGTTTCGCTAGTGTTTCCCGCTCCTCTGTGGCGCGATCGTCGCGTTCCAACCGCTTGCGAAGAAATGTGGCGTATAGTTTCAGTCCGTTGAGCTGATTCTTCAGATCGTGAACGATTTGGACAGTCGCGCGGCCAAGATCTTCGAACACGCTCGATTCGGTTTCTTTGGCGAAAGCTGTTTTCATCGGTGTCGCGACCTATGATAAGAATAGAAGTGTACGAATTAGACGCAATTAAGTTATGTTTTTGTGTCGTATTTCGATGCGACATAATAGCAAATGGTGAGTAGCGTACGCTACCAATGCGGGCGATGAGTTGGTTTTGCGCTTGCAGGCGTAGGGCCGAATCACAATTATTCGAAACGGATCATTGATGAAGCAGAAGAAACTATTTTTAGTTGTCGAAGATTTCGAGGACAGTCGCTTCATGATGCGAAAGTTGCTCGAAATGGCCGGCCACCGCGTGCTTGAGGCAACCGACGGCGAGCAAGCTGTGGAGCTCGCGTTAAAGGCGCGTCCCGCTCTTATTTTGATGGATTTGAGCCTCCCGAGGCTCGATGGGCTTGCGGCTACTAAGAAGATTCGTAAGCACAAAGGCTTGAGCAAAGTTCCCATTGTCGCCGTTTCCGCTCATGACTCTCCAGAGACACGCGACGAAGCGCTGGCCGCCGGTTGTAACGAGTATGTGACCAAACCGATTGATTTCGATCAACTTAATAAGTTGCTTAATCGTTTTCTTCCCAAGCGCCGCTATCGATAGATTGTGGTCCTTCGCTGCTCCGTTCCTCACCGAATCCTATGTACTGGAATCGCTCGCTACGATGCTCGATTACATGGCAACTAAGCTTGGTAATCATCCTGATGAAATCGCGCACAGTCCCTTTCGCGCGCCCGCCAGTACCTCGCTAAGTTGGCACATGAATTGACTTAAGGGTGGATGAGTTCTGTGAACCGGGCCCCCTGACGCTCGACAGATACTGCCGATTCGGCCTCACTTTCGCAGAGCACTTAGCAACGCTTGAGAAGGGATCAAGCTGGTACACTCGTCGCGAAAACCTCGCCAGCGTGCATCAGTTTATTCATGAAGCGCGAAATGGAAATAGACCATCAAGCAGTTCTCAAAGAGGGAATGCTTTGCACTCCTCGCGCTGAAACAGATTTTGTGAAAGCGATAACACATGAGCTGCGCACGCCGCTTAACGTGATCATAGGGTTGTGCCAACTACTTGAACGCGATCGCAAGACACCTCTGTCACTGGCCCAGAAAGACGCAGTTGACCGCATGGAGCGAAATGCCCAGTCGCTGCTGCAAAGCATAAATCATTTGCTGGCGTGCATGCGCAACGGCCAGTTCAAATGACCGAATAAACTCTCGATCCATCGTTTCATCGATTCAGTAATACCATGTCTCCATTGTCAAAGAAAAAGAGATCCGCACGTGACCCACAATCCTTAACCTGAAAACGAACGGAATTTCTGGAATGATTAATAACGTCAACACAGTTCGAACCGCTTACGCGGTCGAAACTGTCATGGTCATTCAGTGTATTCAGCGTCAGATATTCAGGCCCGCGATCAAGTTGGACTCGATCATGAAGAGTCTCGAGATTCTGAAACGAGAGTATTGCAACCTGCTGGATTTGATTTTGCTTTGCAAAGTACTTGATCACCTCCGGCAGGCCGTTATGATAAACGGGCACGCCGCGCAAATTGTCCGGAGCATTAAGAACCAGCGCTTGACTTCGGATGGAAGAGCGAAACAAATCGTCCTTGATATTCAGTGAAAGCTGCGCGGCCTCGCGCCAGATTCGGTTTGTCCGATAAAGCGCGATCGAGTAGAAGCAAAGCAGGCAGATCAGAATCGCCAGGAATAACTTTGTCTTGCGAATCAGCATAACCAGGAGATAGGAGAGGATCAACGAAGAAAAGACGGACGGCAAATAGAGGAATCTTTCGCCCTGAGTATTGTACAAGCTCAATCGCAGACTTATTACGGGCAGCAGGGAAAATAGGAACAAGGCAGACAGCTCGAGCAACAATCTGTTTTGCTCGTTACGCTCAGGCCGCGTGTACCAGTTACGTCTGACCACAATCGCACTAGCGATGAGAACCAAACTCAGTACTGCTAACAGAATGAACAGAGGTGACTTAAGCGGCTTGTAAAGGAAACTAGCCCAGCTCGAGGGTAACGCCGGTAAGACGGATCTCAGCGAAGCTTCGAGAAAACGGTCTCGTAACCAACCGAACGAAAAATTCAGATGCTGACTCGTGCCATATCCGCCAACAAGCGTGCCGAGGAACAACGCCCGAACCAGAATAAAAGCCAAAAGTATGAAGAAAAACGGCGCCGTTGCTTTTACCGTTTGTCTAAATGATTTGTTGCTGGTATGTACGTAAAACCGTGAAGCGGAGAGTACAAGCACGAGAAATGGTAGACAGATTGCCGATTCCTTGGCGAGAACGGCCAGGCCGAAACACGCCAGCGACCCTGCGAGATGCACCGTTCGCATGTTCTTCGCGTAGGTCAGGAACCATAACAAAGACGCCAGACACAAGAACGTCGCGATGGCGTCAGCGCGACCGGAAATCCACGATACAACCTCGGTATGCGAAGGATGCAGAAGGAAAAGCAAGCTTGCGGCTAACGAAACTTTTTCCTTCGTTCGCGGCGAAATGGCAATATGTTCGAGCAGGCGGAGTGCGAAGAGATATGTGAGAAAAGAACTTAAAGCATGGAAGACAACATTCGTTAGGTGATAGCCGAAGGGACGTGCTCGCCAAATGCTACTATCGATCATGTAACTTAGAATGAACAGGGGACGAAAGAAGCCGCCGTGCATCTGTCCCCAAACGACTGAGCGATCCCCACTCAGGACTTTTCCTATCTGAGCAAAATCGTCCGAAAGAAAATATGAGGTAAGAATATTCGAGTAGATTAAAAATGCTCCGAGAACAAAGAGTCCAAGAATGCAGACATGCCGAACCGATTTCGATCGGGTGACTAACACTTTGAGAGTATTGATCGCTTCCGTTATTACTCTTTTGACTCCGGGACTTATTTCTCGAAGATGAGAGATATCAGCCGCGGCGGCTTATCTCGATCCGCTTCATGCCACCATTCCCCAAAATTCTGCAGCGATAATCCGCAGTTCTGTGCCTTGCTAATGAACTCTGAGACGTGATGAATGAATGCGGGAATATCTATCGTCTCCTGCTCGCGCCGAAAGTGGGCTTGAGTTCCTTGATATTGGCGGTACGGATGTAATTCGCAAATGAAAAAGCGCCCTCCGGCCGCTAAGGTTCGAGCCGCCTCGGAAAAGACAAACGAAAGATCTTCGACATGCTCGAGTACAAGATTGCAGACAATTAGATCCGCAAACTGGTCCATACACGGCCAGCGACTGGTAACATCGGCGACGATGAATGAAACGTTGTCTGACCGCAACCTTTCTTTTGCGCGAGCAAGCATGCCGGTCGAAAAATCGAGTGCCAAAACCTGCCCGGCAATTTCGCCGAGCAGTGCCGTGTTCTTGCCGGTTCCGCAGCCAATTTCCAAAACCGAGCGATACCTCAAATCGCCAAGCGTAGCTTTGGTAACGCGCTGATCGAGATCGCGCGTGAGGTTTCGATCCAGGTCATAGGTAGTTGACCAGTTGGTGTAGGCTTCTTGAGTACTCATGTGGCTTGCGATGAAGACTAACGCAATCCTGGCGTTGCCTGATTGCCATGTATCAAGACACTTAGCCTGACTCCCCGAGAAGTCTCTATCAATGTCAGGCAAGCGAGGGCAATGACGACTGATAAAAAAGCCTGTTTGATCCTCATCACGCAAGTCTCCTTTTTAGTTGAGAAAGGTGTTTGTGTCTTCGGCTCAGCGTCCAACATCAGAGTCGACCGGGCGCGGCGATTGGCATGTTACAGAACCGCTCGCGGTAGCGAGCGGGTTAAATCAAGTTAAAGAACACGCTGCCCGCGCTCTGGTCCAACAAGATCGCTTCACGAAATTGCATCGTCGCCAATCTCCTCCGAATAGAACGGATCCACCAGTCGGCGGAGCCGATGATAGATCTGCAGCCCACAGCGCAAGTTGTGGGAAAGAGAACGAATAAATCTGACTAGAGCCCCAGCGGGACGACATATTAGGTCGGGGCATCGCGCAACCCTTCAAACTCCGCAATGTGTCAGCCGCGGAGCAACTCGCCGACTGCCGCCGCTACACGAGTTTATACGCCGCTGCTCGGAGCTTTTGATACCATTTCGTCGGAATCGGCGAATCATTGCCGCCATTGAGCGCCATGTCGGCCCTCCCGAAGGCCCGCAAGAGATCTTCATATGTCCGCTCGTTGGTCTGCCGCCATGCATCGGCAAAGGCCGCGGTAACCTGAGGCATATATGCATTTAATCTCAGGAAATCGACAATGAGATCGTGGTTCGCATGGAAAGAATAATGAAGTTCCGGCATCTGTTTGCCCAAGAGCCGATCAAGCTCCGACCGTTCAAACATAAGTTGACCGACGCAATAAGAGAGTCCCTGCGAGTAGGCCGTCAAGCGATCATGCTCCTCGGGATCGAACGCGATAGTTGTCGTGATATTGAATGTGTCCTGTAATGCTTTCGAAACCTGCTCCACCTCTTTTGCTAATGGATGACGAGCACCTTCGTGAGTTGCGGTGAGTATATTCTGGAAAGTACTCGCCTCCGGCTCTGTCGCCCGAAATCCATTCGGGCCGTACATCGGATGCGCGAAAACTGCCGAGAGCAGCGCATTACCCACGATCTCAAGTGTGGCCGTGACCGCGCGCCACACACCTGCCTGGACGGACGGAATCAACCAAAGCGTCGTAGGTTTTTTTAGTCTGCGGCACCGGTACACGAGGTCGCATGCCAACTCTGCATAGCCGGCGAGCGGCGTGGCAAGCACGATGTGTCGGGCCTGTTGAAGGAGACAGGCATGCTCTTCGCGCCCTGTTTCGCGCTCAATCGTTACGACATTTCCGATCCCGAGAATCGGCAGAATGTCCCGTTGCAGGAATTGGCCAAATTCTCCTCTCCCACCAACAATCAGCACGGCGTTGCGGTCTTTAGATCCATCACCTTCACCCGGGCAGATTTTTCCTTCGGCTGTTAGCACGTCCGCACTCCGTTCCAACTTGTTAGCCTCAGCTCCAGACCGCAGACCACCAGGTGAGGATGATGAAGAGCAGCTGCATTGACGCCCGGAGCCACAACGGCGTCGCCGCCTTGCGGCCGACCCCCACGCCGCTCCGTGCCGCCTTCACATTTGCAGGAAATACCGCTGCATGCGTTTGCTAGGAGTCTGTCGGAATAATCACATTTCTCCGTGTAAACTCCGTGTTCTCCGTGTCTCCGTGTTGAAATTCCTAAGAAAAGAATGCACCACGGAGGCACGGAGATCACGGAGAAGCTTTTTTCCGACAGACTCCTAGGCAACGTCCTTTCGTGCAGCTTTACAACAAGGCTCTATGCTAGGTCATTTCCCGCGCAAAAAGGTTTTGGCCTCCTGCAACTCTACTCGGTTGCCATCAGCATGATTGCAGATGGCCTCCAGCTTTGAATAATAGCTTCTCGCTTTTTCCGCATTCTTCATCAGGTTAGCCGCCCGCGCAGCGCCTAACAGACTCCCGAAGCGATTTGGCGAAGTGATGAGCGAGACCTCAAACTCTTTCAAAGCCTGATCAGGCTTTCCTAATTCAAGCAGCAGATCACCGAGCATTTCACGTGCGGGCACAATGGGTCCCGGCGTCACGGGATGCTTCTCTGTCGTGTCCTCCAGGTCAGCTGCAGACTGCATCAGGCGCAACGCTTCTTCCTTATTGCCCTCAGCATGGGCCACCCAGGCGGATGCTGCCAGACGCTGTATCTCAACTTGAGAGCGCTCTTTCGCGTCAGAGAGCGCGTTTTCGAGCGAGTTTAGCTTGTCTATATCTCGCCGCGCCGAGGCCACATCGCCTGTGCGCGCTTCGCCCAACGCGCGCGCAAAATAGGTTACGGCTTCAGCCCAGGGAATGCGATTCCATGGGAACTGACTTGGATAAACTTTCAAAGACGCGGCCTCCGACCATTGTCTCCTCTCAATCGCATACCTTGCGGGAATCGCCGCAAATGCGTATCCACCTATGAAATTCTCAGGGCTTGTTTTGCGGATTTGATATAGCTCATCGAGTAACGCTTTCGCCTGCTTGTCTTGCGCCCCTTGCAAGTAGGCGTACATCAGATAGTCCATCGCATGAAGCTGCTGATCCCACGCGCCATCCATGCGCATTTCGGCAGCAAACTTCTTCGCGGCAGCCTCTGATGCGATATTTGATTGGATAGACTCTTGCCACAGGCCGAGGCGAGTAAAAATATGTGAAGGCATGTGCAGCGCGTGGGGGACTGATGGAGCGATCCTGGCATAGGTGCGCGCAGCGTTGAGTGCCAGGTGCGCTAGTTGAGGGACGTCGTAAGCGTGAATAAGATAATGGATGACTCCGGGATGTTGCGGCTCGACGGACAAAACTTTATTGAGAATATCAGCAGCCTTCTTCTCCCTGCTGTATGTTCGGTCAGGCGGAAGCGACTGAGCTGATGCGATCAACGCAAGCGAGTAGAAAACGCCTGCCTCTCGATCGTCAGGATACTTAGCGTGAAGCTGCTCCATAGCCTGCTCGTAAGCAAGCACGCGGGTCAGGTGATCGATCTTGGCGTAATCTTTATAGAAGGCCGAGAGGGCGGCAATGTAGTCCCTCTCCCGGTCAGTTTTTGCGTTAATGGCTTTGGCTTTTTCAACCGCCTCCCAGCCGTTCTTCAAAGCTTCCGCATTAGGCTTTTCCCAAAGAGGGTGGTAGCCAGTCATAGCCACGCCCCAGTATGCTATGGCGCAAGAAGGCTCTCTCCTGGCGATTTCCGCAAAGGTTTCACCCGCCTTTTCGTACCAAAACGAGTGAAGCATTGCTACCGCGCGGTCGAACTCAATTTGCATTCCGGAACTGCAGGAAGTGGCGAAATGTACCCGTCCAAGTTTCTCTCCATCACTATGTTTGTGAGGACCCATCTCCTGGGCATTGCAGAGAGAGAAGAGCGGGGCCAGAAGGATTGCAGAGAACGTAAGAAGTTTAACTTGATGCAGCATAGAATCCTCCAAAGGCAAAGATTGCGCGGCAAGTGCAGAGAGCAATTTTATGCCAAATGATAGAAGAGTTGAATCCTTATCGTAGCCTTGTTGCTTCCGACTCACTTGGATGTTGCCTAACGATTGAGTTCGGGTGGCGCGAGCGAGCAGCATTCAAGCGTCACCAGCGAAGAATTCGTCGCGGGTGAGCGCGGAATAGGGTGCTTCTCGACTAGCTTGGTTCTGATATCCGACAATGGAATCAACCTAACTCAGGGCTTGATCGTTCGAACGGCTTACCCCGATGGATCCAGGAAGACGATACTCGCTTGTCCTAGTTTATCCACCTTAAGTCGCAGTCTCGGTTGTCCATCCGGATCGGAGAGCGTCACAAGTGATGCGCCCTCCACGTCCCGGCCTGCAAACAGGCGTCGTGCGACAATGTCCCTGGCTGGAATTCGCGAGAGATAGTCCCGTCTGATCGCGTGTCTTTCGGCGTAGCACTCACGGGCAAAAGGCGTAGGGTGGCGGGCCGGCGAGTTGCAGAGATCTGTTCTGGAGTTGCAAGCGGTAGAATTGCAACCGCATGTTGGTGTCGACGTAGCCAGGGTCCGTTGGAATCACATTACGCCAGTATAAGGTCGCAGCCGTATCTGTGAGCGTGGCGTTCGGATCACCCTGCACACTCTTCCAGGTAGCTTTTGATACCGGTGTCGTAAACAGAGATGGATCGATGACCATAAGTTCTACCTGGCGAAAGCGGAGCCTTACACAAATCGTGGGCGCCACATGCCATCCCCAATCGACATAGCATTGCGGATTGTTCTTAGTGAGGGTATGAAGGTTACCATCAATCCAGATCTTTTTTGGTTTGGCGCCCGCGGCGATCATAAGGCGGCACATCTCATGAGCCCGCGCCCAGCAGCCATCATCAGGGTAAAGAAAGGGAATGCACGGCGGAGGTACCGTGAGCGGGTCGCAGGTTCTCGCGCTGCAGAGATCAAACAACTGTTGAGCTCGTCTCGGAGACACACAACACAGGCAGCAGAACCAACGGCGGCAAAAACGACGCAGCCAACCCGGACGATCCCTGCGCCGCTCATGAATGGTCACCTCGGGCAGCTTCGGCTCGTGTGGGCTGGGCCGTGCATCAATGATTTCATGCTCATCCGTTTCGGTGACGATCAGCCAGGCTTTGTTCCGCTGGGCCGCACGCAGTGTTTCCTGCAACTGCGCAAAATCCGGATTCCTGCGTTTGAGCAAATGACGCGCGTGAGAAAGCTGGAGCTCAACGTTAATCTCTTCCGCTTCAGTTTCCGAAATAGCCGTGATTCTCGTGACCAGAGGAATCAGCAGACGCGTAATCTCTCTGTTCTCGGGACGTACCTCCACGTAGACAGGGGCACGCATCTGCCGTAATTGTTCCAGTATGTTCAGCATGCCGGCCGCGCGGTCTCCCGGGAACAAACGGGCGATTTGATCGTCTTCGAATACGATGGAAACGCCGTCGGGATATTTGCGCAATAATTCAGCGGCGTCCTGCTTTCCGAGCTCAGGTTCGATACGACCGACGACGGCGACGATTGCATTTTGATTTGGCATCAGAAAATCTCCTTAACGTTACCGTGGGCCCTTTGAAACCGGTAGGCAGTAAAGATACACGAGAAGCATTCCTGGGCTCGCACGATCATTTGCTTCCAGTTTACGGGCTAAATGGGAGCTAACAAGAAAGGTTCTCGTCAGCGGAATTTGCGACCCTACGGGATGCGAAAAAGATAGTCTCGAGCCTGAAGGTTGTCAATAGATTTTCGGCACTTAGTGACTGTTGAGTATATCGTGGCATTCGAACAGACAGCTTGACTGAGATTTCTCATTTCTTTATTTACGATTTAGGATTCTGGCGGTGAGACTCAGCCAACAAGCAATGGATTGGCAGAATCATCTCAAGCGTAAATGAAGTCAATCATCATTGGCACAGCAGGTCACATCGATCACGGGAAGACGGCGCTGGTGCGCGCGTTGACGGGCATCGACGCGGATCGTCTGCCGGAAGAAAAGCGACGAGGAATCACGATTGATTTGGGTTTTGCCGATCTGGATCTGGGTGAAGCGCGCGTAGGTTTTGTCGATGTGCCCGGACACGAACGCTTCGTCAAGAACATGCTGGCCGGCGCCCACGGGATTGATGCCGTCGCATTAGTCATCGCTGCTGATGAGAGTGTGATGCCGCAGACGCGGGAGCACTTTGAGATTTGTCGTTTGCTCGGCGTACGGCAGGGCCTGGTGGTCATTACCAAGCGGGATCTGGTCGAAGAGGATTTACTTCAGTTGGTGCGGGCAGAAGCGCAAGAGTTAGTCGCCGGGTCGTTTCTGGAAAACGCGCCGATCGTCGCGGTCAGCTCGCGCACAGGCGAGGGAATTGAGGATCTGAAACAGACCTTGCGCGAGATTGCCTCGCAAGTTCCCGCGCGGTCTCTGGAATTCGTTACGCGCCTGCCCATTGACCGCTCGTTCACAATGCGCGGGTTTGGCGCTGTCGTCACCGGAACCCTGGTCGCGGGTGAGATTGCCGAAGGAGATGAATTGGAATTATTGCCGGACGGTACACGCGTGCGGGTGCGCGGCGTCCAGGTGCACGGTTCGCCTGTTCAACGCGCGGTTGCCGGCCAGCGTACGGCAATAAATCTGGGTGGCATTGAAGTGGCGGCGATCGAACGCGGAATGGTACTGGCACCGACAGGTCGTTTGCGACCGACGCAAACCATCGATGCCTCAGTCGATCTGTTGATGGATTCGCCACGCGCGTTACGTTCGCGTCAACGCGTCCGTGTTCATATCGGTACTGCGGAAGTGTTAGCTCGCGTGCGCGTGCTGGAAGACAGCAGCGAGATCAAACCGGCCGCCAGTGGATTCGCACAGTTGCGTTTGGAATCACCAGTGGTCGGCGTGTTGGGAGATCGATTCATTGTTCGTTCGTATTCGCCTTCGCGAACTATTGGCGGCGGTCAAGTCCTTGACGCTTTTGCGGGCAGACATCGCCGCATCGAACTATCAACCGCCCGCGCGCGACTGGAAGCTTTGGCCAGGGGCGATCACGCGACGCAACTCGCGATGATCACCGAAAGCACACAGCGTCGCGGTCTGTCCCGCGCTGAAGCAGCCGCGCGGACCGGCTGGCGCGATGAAATTATCAAAGATGCGGCCGACCAGGCACTGGCCGGCGGCACGATTGCTAACGCCGAGGGAGTATTAATAAGTCGCGAAGGCTTCGACGAATTGAAGCGCGTGGTAATGGAGGAGGTGGCGGCGCACCACAAGCGCGAGCCGCTATCGCGCGGATTGGCCAAAGAGGTATTGCGCGAACGTCACTTTGGGCATTCTGCCTCCGAAGTGTTTCGCGCCGTGTTGACCCAATTGGACCATGAAGGCGCGTTGGTTGCGGAAAAAGAGATTGTTCGCCTCCGTGAACACACGCGACAGCTTTCGGACAGTGACGAACACTTGCGCGAACATCTTGAGCGAATCTATCGAGATGCGGCGCTCGAACCGCCAACGGTTGGCGAAGCTTTCGCGCGCGCCGAAGTTGTGGCGTCGGCTCAGCAGCACGGGCGAAAGCTTTTGCAGCTGCTGTTTGATTCGGGCGCGTTGGTGCGTGTCCAGGGTGAAATGTTTTTTCATCGCAACGCGCTTGATGATTTGACGAAGAAGTTACGCGAATACGCTTCACGGAAAACTAACCAAACTATCGATGTTGCAGCATTCAAAGAGCTGGCCGGGATTTCCCGGAAGTATGCGATTCCGTTGCTCGAGTATTTGGATCGGCAGCGGATTACGAGGCGCGACGGTGACCGTCGGCTGATTCTGTAAAGCAAAAGGCAGTGTCAGAAGCCCGACCATGAGGGAGGGCGCAGAAAGCAGTAAGCAGTAGGCAGAAGGCAGACGGGTCAGTAGCCCGACCATGAGGGAGGCTCATAAGACGGTAGGCAGAAGACAGTGGGCAGAAAGCAGTAGGCAGAAAGCAGTAGGCAGAAGGGTCAGTAGCCCGACCAGCCGGGGTCCCCAAGCGGGCGGCCCGCTTGGGGTGGTCGATAGGGAGGGCTCATAAGACAGTAGGCAGGCAGAAGGCTTTGTCAGTACCAGCAGGTGGCCAGTTGAGGCACTAAGCGCGACACCCTGGATCGAGGCTGCGTGACCGGCCTTTGCATCTGCTGAGCAAAGAGGTAAATTAGTTTTTCGAAGGTTTATAGAAAGGAAAATATCACATGCGTCTTGCCGTTCTTTCTTTAGCAGCTTTCGTTCTCGGAGTTGTTGTTCTCGCAGCATGCAACTCGAAAGATTTAGCGGGATCGCAGATTACTGTCAGTCCCCAAAGTTCACCGTCTCCGCAGAACCCGTCGGACAGCGCCCGCCGCATCACTGCGGCCGAGCTACACAGTCTTTGGGAAAAGGGAAATGTTTTGATCGTCGATACGCGGACTGAGCCGGCCTACAAAGAAAGCCACATCAAAGGCGCCATCTTGATTAATGCGACCGAGGTTTCTGCTAAGGTAGGTGAGCTGCCGCGCGACAAGATGATCGTTACCTACTGCACTTGACCGGCTGAACACACGAGCGCCGGTGCGGTGCTCACGCTCAACTCAAAAGGTTTCGATAACGCAGCTGCGTTGCTTGGCGGCCTGGACGCTTGGAAGAAAGCTGGCTATCCGGTGGAAGGAGCGGCGAAGCAGTAGAGACCAGAAAGCAGAAGGCAGAAGGCAGAAAGCAGAAAGCAGTAGGCGGAAGGCAGTCAACAACATTTGTCTTTCCAGGATGTTCTCCCATGCTTCGTGGACACAGAGACCTAAAGGTCTATCAATTAGCTCATAAGCTCGCGATGGACATCTTCCACCTATCGAAGAGCTTCCCAAGAGAAGAGATATATTCGCTGACTGATCAGATTCGCCGTTCTTTGCGAAGCGTCGCGGCGAACATTGCTGAAGCGTTTCGGAAACGGCGGTATCCGAGCATGTTCGTCAAAAAGCTGACAGACTGCGATGCTGAAGCGACTGAGACGCAGGTATGGATCGATTTTGCTTTCGATTGCGCTTATTTGTCGCTGGAGAATCACCAACATCTGACGGAAGGATACGAAGAGATTGGAAAGATGCTGTCCAGTATGATGGCGCATCCTGAGAAATTCGAACAAATTTGAGTGAGGATTTGAGTTTTCTGCCTTCTGCATTCTGCCTACTGCCTTCTGCCTTTTCACGTTTGCGGGACAGGCTGCGATCTTGCGAAGGCCGGCAGCGGTGTGACGACGCGGCCGGAAGGGACGCATAGAACAGGGCAGGGAGCGTTGCGCACTACGCGTTCAATTTCCGAACCCAGAGCAGGCGCGCCGCCAAACAACGACGCGTGAACGCTGGTTCCAATAACGATCAAATCGGCATCCGTTTCCGCAGCCAGCCGAACGATCTCGGCATACGGCCGGCCCTCCGCAAGGTGCGTTGTTACCCGCCCATCGCCTTCATGAGCAAATGACTTCATTCGTGATTCAACTTCCGCGCGCATGCGCGAAAGTGCTGAGCGCCCACCTTCGGGAAACATCACCGAAATCTGTTCGAAGTAGTCGCCGATGACGTAAACAGCGTGCAGTTCGGCGCCGCTTGCATCCGCCAGCTCGCGCGCCAGATGGGTAGCGGCAATCGATGACGGTCTAAAATTCGTGGCCAGCAGAACGCGGTTCAAACGTATCTCAGTGTGGTGCCCTCTATGCTGAACAAAGTCATGCTGGGGCGGGCGTATGGTAAGGACCGGGCAGGGCGCTTCGGCAATGATCTCTTCCGCAGTGGATCCCCACAGGGCGCGCGCTAATCCGCGACGGCCGTGCGTGACCACGGTCACCAAATCGATGTCATAGTCGCGGACAGCTTTCGCAATTTCATGCGCCGGTTCTCCCTCAACAATGACAGGTTCGACTTCAAGGCCTTCGAATAAAGGATCAGCGAGAAGATCTTTGACTTCATTGCGAAGTTGCAAGAGCCATTTCGTATCCTGATCTTCCAGGACACGTTCGGGAAGCGTGAGCAAGTTAGCCGGAACTTTAGCGGTCTGCACGCTGAACAACACGACCCTCCCGCGCCCGGTGCGTGCGAAAGCCGCAGCGTATTTCAGCGCCGACCGCGCGTGCGGCGTGAAATCTGTCGGCAAAAGGATATTGCGAAAGGACATGCCTGGTTAGTAGCTCACTAGATAATAGTTAATAGACAGCAGGTTCAAACAAAATCAAGCGAGAAGAAAGGTGGATTCAAGTTTGAAGTGCAACTTTGAGAAATGCGAACCTCAAGCGCCAAAGGCGCGAAATATGTTAGCCAGGGGCAAGTGCGAGCGAAGCGAAGCACGACGCCCCTGGATCGATGCCTCAAAGGCCGCGAGCACTGAAAGTGCGAAATAGAAATCCTCTGAACCCGCGCGCTATGTCGCTCCTTCAGAGCTCGGTTCAATTTGGTGCGGCTTCCAGGGGCGGCGCGCTTCGCTATCGCTCAGCACTTCCACCCCAGCGCGGCTGCCGCGCCGGGGGACCCCGGCTTGCCCCTGGCTACCTTATTCCGCGCCGTTGGCGCTAAATCCAAAGCCCGCTGCATTAATGCGCGTTGCACTTCCAAATTGAATTCGCGATTTCCCATCCGGATCCCCAAACTTGAAAAACTATTGATTTGTTTGAATGCTTCCGGCATTCTTCTGATAGCCATGGAGGACGTTCAGCCATCACCAGTCGCTCGTAGAATCAGCACGACAAATAGTGTAAGGAATTGGATCAAATCAGAGTCAGCCGTTCGCAGCGCGGACTTGCTGGCCGGGGCTGCCGCGATAGCCTTGGTCTTCTGGTGGCTGCAGTTTTCGACCCAGGCGATCTGCTGCGGAGATTTTGACGGCTATTACCACACCAGGTGGGCCCGAATGATTTGGGACAATGTGCGCGCCAGGCATTTTCTGCCCACCTTCAGCTGGCTCCCGCTGACCACCTTAAATCCTCGCGATTACGTCGATCATCACCTGCTCTATCATGTGCTGCTGATACCGTTTACCTGGTTTCGCGACCTGCAGACGGGTGCGAAGGTAGCCGCGGTTGTGTTCGGCGCCTTGGCGGTCTTTTCCTGCTATTGGCTCATTGTTCGTTACGAAATCAGATATCGGCTCATTTGGCTCATGGCGCTACTGGCCTGCTCAGCACCGTTTCTTTATCGGCTGAACATGACCAAAGCGCCGCCGTTCGCAATTATCTTTTTGGTGATGGGAACGTACCTGCTGTTTGAAAGAAAGTACTGGTGGTTGCTGCCGCTGGCGTTTGTGTTCGCGCTGACCTATGACATGTTCGTGTTGTTGGGTTTGGCGGTCGTAATCTGGACAATCGTCATTGCCTGGACTGAGCAACGTTTCGAATGGCGTCCGATCACCTGGGTGATGCTCGGTTCGATCCTGGGCCTGGTCATCAATCCATACTTTCCGCATAACCTGCATCTGTTTTTCGAACACGCGCGAGTGAAGATCACCTTCACTGACTTTGTGACAAGGGTGGGGCAGGAATGGTATCCGTACGATACGCGTGAGTTCGTCGTCAACTGCTTTGTAGCCCTTGCTGCTATGCTGGTTGGTTATGTGGCCTTTGAGTGGAACGATCGCAAACGCGCCGAACGTCCGTTGTACTTTCTGATCCTGTCCACGTTGTTACTGTTGATGACGGCGCGATGGAAACGATTTGCGGAATATTTTCCGCCGTTCGCAATTCTCTTCGCCGCTTTCACGCTGGAACAATTCTGGCGCGGGCGTGTGGTGTTCACTCAGCTTCCGGAAGATGTCATGGAAGACTTGCAGCCTTTTCTCGACCGACAGGAACCTACGGCGATTGCGAAAGAGGTCAAGCATGAAGAGATATGGAGAATGATCAAAGCAGGTGTGGTCGCGGTCGCGCTCAGCATTGCTTTATTTGCGAATATTTATCGCACGTCGCGCGATATTCATGACAGTGAGCCGCGTGACTATTATCAAAATGGCGCCGCCTGGATGCGCGCTAACATTCCTGCCGGCGAGATGGTCTTTAATACTGACTGGGACGACTTTCCGCGCTTGTTTTATTACGACCCAACTCATGTTTACGTGTCCGGACTTGATCCTACTTATCTGCTGGACCAGAATCCGGAGCTATCAAAGCTCTATGAGAAGATCACGACGGGCAACGAAGAAGATCCTGCGCCGCTGATTCGCGATCGGTTCGGGTCGCGCTGGGTGTTCAGCGACAATACCAAGGATCATGATGCGTTCTATGACAATGCGCTGCGCAGCGGCTGGTTCGATCGAGTTTATGAAGACGGCGATTGCAGCGTACTGCACATACGCGATGAGAAGGGCGAGCCGCCTGCCGAGGAGAAGAATAATGACAATGATAATAGCGACGGAGCCGAAGACAACTCGCCGTGATTTGCGCGGCTTTGCCGCCGCGCAGTGGGGTAAAGCTTGCCTTACCGGCTGATTGCTTTTCATAGTTAGCCCGAGGAGGCTATGCCTCATCGATAGCGAGGCATAGCCTCGCTCAATATTTTAAAGGGTAGCGATCATCGGTCAGGCAAAGCCTGACCGCGCTGGTGGGCGCCGAAGGCGCAAACTCTCTTTCCGGTCAAACTGATGTTTCGGAGGAGATTCACAGCATGAGAAATCTTTTTCTTCAGTTCTGGATTTCGACTGTTGCACTAACGCTGACACTTTCCTTTTTGGCTAGTTGTCGGCGCAACGTCTCTTCCGAAAATGAAACTCCCGATACTTCAACGTACCGGCCGGAAGCCACGCCGGCCACGCAATTTGAGCGCGACATGAAGTATGTTCGCGATGCGCACTTCGTTCATGTATGGATCTTTTCGCGCAAAGACGGGAAAGAACTGACCAAAGAAGATTCGGGCCTCTTACGCATGAACGCACCGAAAGTCGTCGACTGGGTAACGACAGATCAAAACCGAAAAGTCATCGCCGGCTCAAACTTTGACATTGATCAACCGCAGATGGCCGGACTGCAAAAACGATTTAAGGTCGAGGATTATTCGGGAAAATAAAATCGAGTTGCACTTCGGGGCAGTAGCCCGACCGTGAGGGAGGGCTCCCTCTGCAGCGACCGATCCATGAGAGACTTCGACGATAACGAGTCCGTTAGCCTACCTCATTACGTTCCGATGTTACGGTACGTGGCTTCACGGTGATGATCGCGGATCGGTGAGACGCACACATAACCTTTACGGCACGGAACGTATTTCGCCAAGGCTAGGACTGAAGAAGGCTGAGACCGTTCAGCTCAAGCACGTACCGTTGATCCTTAACGCTAAGCAGCGAGAGGTCGTCGAGAAAGCGGTTCGAGAAGTTTGCGTCCATCGGAAGTATTTCCTTCGAGCGATCAATGTAAGAACGAATCACGCTCACTCAGTCGTTTCGGCAACTCGTGAACCGGAGCCCATACTTGACGCGTTCAAATCTTACTCGACCAGAGCGCTGCGAAGGGCTAGGCTCTTGTCCGCTCACATCAAGCCGTGGGCGAGGCATGGCAGCACAATCTATCTCTGGAAGGAACGCAATGTTGCGAAGGCGGTCGAGTACGTATTGCTAGGCCAAGGAGATGAGTTGCCGAACTTTAATGGCAAGTGAGCCCTCCCTAACGGTCGGGCTACTGCCCCGTGCACTAGAGACGACCTCTTGCACTCAATCTATGGTAACAGCACAAGCTTTCCAAACTGCGCGCGGTCTTCCATTAACTCATGAGCCTTCCGCGCCTCAGCCAGCGGCAGAGTGCGATCGACGATGGCGCGAATCTGGCCGCTCTCGATAAATTTCATTGCTGCTAATAACTCGGCCTTCGATCCCATCATCGATCCGAGAATTGTGAGATGACGATAGAAGACCTGCCGCAGGTCCGTGCGCGCGTCATAACCGCTGGTCGCGCCACAGGTTACCAGGCGGCCGCCTTTTTTCAACGACACAATCGAGCCGGGCCACGTGGTCGCTCCGGTATGTTCAAAAACAACGTCGACACCTCGGCCGCCGGTTAGTCGCCGCACTTCTTTAGGCCAATCGTCGCGTGTGTAGTTGATTGTCGCGGCGGCTCCAAGCTCGCGAGCTTTTGCAAGTTTCTCGTCTGAACTGGCCGTGGTAATCACCCGCGCGCCGCGCAATTTTGCGACTTGAATTCCCAACGAGCCTACGCCGCTGCCGGCAGCATGAATAAGTACATCTTCGCCGGGTTGAACCTGCGCGCGCGTTATCAACATGTGCCATGCAGTTAAGGTCACCAGCGGCAATGCCGCAGCTTCCGGCCAACTCAAGTTCTTCGGCTTCGGAATTACATTTACGCCCGGCACGTTTAGTAGTTCCGCATAACCACCATTGCGGCGATAACCGATGATCTCGTACTTGTCGCACATGTTGTCGCGACCTGCAAGACATTCAACGCAATGACCGCAGGAAGTCCCCGGTTGCACCATGACTTCATCGCCGGGCTTCACCCAGGTTACCAATTCGCCAACTTCGCGCACGACACCCGCGACGTCGTTACCGAGAATGTGCGGCAAGGGAATCTTAATTCCCGGCAGGCCATTGCGCGCCCACAGGTCGAGATGGTTCAGCGCGCAGGCCCGGACTTCGATCAAAACTTCATTCGCCTTGATTAGAGGATTCGCAACCTCAATGAACTTGAGAACCTCAGGCCCGCCGTGTTGCTCGAAGATGATTGCTTTCATAAAGGCAATTAAGCCAGAGACAGCTCTGCATAGCTCCGTCTCTGGCTTATGACGTTTACAAATCCGACATGAGCTTAACGAACGATTTTTAAACGCATCAGAGGACGCTGAGGCCCACGCAGAGTTACGCAAAGGCCAATCTTTCTCTGCGGCCTTTGCGAAAACCTCTGCGCCCTCTGAGTTAAAATTCTGGTTTGATAATCACACCCTTTCACGTCTCGCACAGACCCTAGCTAGGGGACTTGCCTGCTAATTTTTTTGCGCAGCGCGCGACCGGCCAGCGCGCCGGTGTAGCTGCCATCTTCGACCGTCATCTTGCCATTGACGATTACATATTTCATCCCCACGGAAAACAATTCCGGCTGTTCGTAAGTCGCGCGATCGGCAATAGTCGTTTCGTCGAAGACAATTACGTCGGCAAAATAACCTTCGCGAATTAAGCCGCGTTCGGGAATGCGAAATATTTCAGCCGTGAGCGCGCTCGAGTTGCGCACGGCGAATGGCAGGCTGATGAGCTTTTGCGTGTAAACATACTCGCGCAGCTTGCGCGAAAACGTGCCGTACTTACGCGGGTGCCCGGTTGATCCATCCGAGCAAGTCGTTACAAACTTCTCTTTCATAAATCGTCGGACATCGCCCTCGTTCATGTTGAAGGAAATCACGCCGGATCTGCCCAACTTGATCAACTCGAGCGCAGCTTCGACTGGCGATCTATTTATCTGTTTGGCAATTTCGTCCAGCCGCTTGCCCACAAACTCACGATTGGGCGAATCGGCAATGAGCAAACTATTCGGGCCGCCGCGTCCTTTGAGATTTTCTTCCATCTCCCTGATCAGGCGAGGCCGAACCTGTGGATCGTCAATTCGATTCAACAACTCGCGGCGGCCGCCGACTTCGGCCCAACGGGGAACGAGCGACGCTTGCAAGCTGGTGCCGGAAGCGGTGTAAGGATACTGGCAGGCGCTTGCTGCGACGCCTGCAGCACGCGCTTGTTTGATCAGCGTGATGGCCTGTGCGCTGCGATGCCAGACCTCCGGCCCGAGCGCTTTGATGTGCGAGATGTGCACCGGAATCTTGGCTTCGCGGCCGATGCGAACGGTCTCGGCAATCGCATCGAGCAAGCCTGCGCTTTCGGATCGCATGTGCGTGTCATAGATGCCGCCCTTCGCGGCAGCGATCTTTGAAAGCTCGATCACTTCTTCGGTTGTCGCATAACTCTGAGGTGCGTAGTAAAGCCCGGTGGACAATCCGAATGCGCCTTCGTCCATCGCTTGCGCAACCAGCGCTTTCATCTCTTCAAGTTGCGCTGCGTTTGGTTGCGCGTCAGTTGGTCCCAGGATGCGTCCTCAAATCGTGCCAAAGCCTGCCAGCAGTGCCGCGTTTGTGCCGATAGCTTGCTTGTCCCACTTGCCCAGCGTTTCGCCGATACTTAAGGCACTCTCGCCATCGTTGCCGGTGACGACCGTGGTGACGCCCTGCATCAGGTAGGCTTCGTTGCTTTTGCGTTTCTGATCGGAAAGATCTGCGAGCGTGTGCGTGTGTGGATCGATGAAGCCCGGCGCGACTACCAGACCGGTGGCGTCAATTGTGCGCGTGGCACCGATATTTGCCTTGCGCGCGTCGCCGACGAAGACAATGCGATCCTCGCGGATACCGACGTCGGCTATTCGAGGTTTCCCGCCGGAGCCATCGACGAGCTTGCCGTGGCGGATGAGTAAATCGAGTTGTTCTGTGCGCGAGCCTCGGTTTGCCTGCGAAGAGTCGGTGGATGAGGTCAGCGGGTGGGTCAAGGCCGCAGCAATGAGCGCAATTACAAAACAGAAAAGTAAACGACGCATGTTTAGCAAAACGATCGTGCTCTCCCTTTAGAGAGGGTTGGAAGAGGGACTCTTCGGCACGTACCTCCTTTCCCCTCAATCCCCTCCAGCGGGGAGGGGAAGAAAACCTAATTGGCAATCGGCAATGTGCGACGATTATAGATTTAGTTCGCAGAAACATGCTACTTTTCGCACCAAATTGGGGTCTCCTCAGTTTCAGAGTTTCAGATGTTTGGACCGTACCAGGTGTGAAACGAGACCAAACACTTCAATCGATCAACGATAAGGGTGAAGCGGATAATTCGTGGCAACGAATTATGGCGCTTGCGACCTGATGGCAAGTGGAAAATCGTCCGCTGGGTCAGCGCTCCGGAAAAATGGGAGAAGGTTCAGTAAGATAACGCGGTTTAGATCTAATAGTCCGTCTTTAATTTGGGGCGACCCACTCGAGAGTAGGCGAGCCCCCGATAAAGTTTTTGTCTTCAGGCGCGAATGTTTATTCGAGCGTTAATTGCCTTTCTTGCATTGCCTAGTGTGGTAGGCGTGATTGTGCCTCTCTTGATTGTCGGTGGCGACGTTCACCCTGCTAAAACAGCTCCCTATGGGATCGCGTTACTTTCGATAGGGTTCCTGCTGGCTCCTATGGTGTGTCAGAGACTTTTATATATTCGGCAAGGGAACGCTTGCGCCTTGGGATCCACCAAAGCATTTGGTGGTCGTCGGTCTTTATCGTTTTTTACGTAACCCGATGTATGTTGCCGTGCTGACAATGGTGGCGGGATGGACTTTAGTGTTCGGTTCCGTGTGGCTGGCCATATATCTATGCATCCTGGCAGTTGGATTTCACCTCCGGGTGCTTTTTCATGAGGAACCGTGGCTAAGCCGACAGTTTGGTGCTGACTGGAAGGCTTACTCGAAAGCAGTTCCGAGATGGTTGCCGCATCCATCGCTCAAGAAGATGGAAAAGAACATCTAACCATGCGCTTAAGTCGCTACAGAGATTCAATACGAATCTTGAACCATTGTGATTAGGTCTTGGCGGAACGGGCGACAGGAGTACACCTCACTCGTCGATCATTTCGACGAACGCGAAATTGTAACCGCTGTGGCTCGCGGTCAAGTGCCGCGCCCTAAAAAGCCTTTATCTTTGCGCCGGATGATTTCGTTCTCCCGTCACAAAGACGGACGACAGATCCAAAAACTACACATCCCCTTCGTAAGCAACTTTCAACCAGCGCTTCACTTCGTCGTCGATATCTCTTAGGGAACTAATTTCGAGGTCCAGTGGTAAATCATAACAGTTGTCAATAAACCTGCGCGCGCGCCAAAGACGCTCGTGAACATCCGTCCCGTTCGATCTCACTTGCGGCCTGGTGCCTTGACTCATTTTCGACTCAGCGCCCTGGTCCGGCTCCGTCTTCGGTTATGAACTTCGCTTATGCAGAAGCCATGAAGAATCATTTTTCGGAGCGAGATTCTACTGCGAGTTTGCAAAAAGCGGAAGGAAAACCCGCGGCCATCGGCCACATAATTTTCTTGACATTGTTCCCAGTTCACGCAACATTTCTTTCTTGGGCGCTCACAACCGTTACCCGGAGACCTCACCGTGAAGAAACTTAGGTATGACGTTATCGGATATTGGTCGGAAGTAAAGCTCGACATTATTCGACGTTATGCTACCGAATATTCAAAGATAATAAATCCTCAAAAGCACATCCGAAGGCATATATACATTGACGCATTTGCCGGCGCTGGACAACACATATCGAAGCGAACTGGAGAATTTGTACCGGGAAGTCCGCTCAATGCCCTATTGATCAAGCCACCATTCCTTGAAATCCATCTTATCGACCTTGATGGGACCAAGGCAGGTCAACTTCGTGATGCTATTGGTTCGCGGAACGACGTGTTCATTTACAAAGGGGACGCTAACCAGGTACTTCTAGAACAAGTCTTCCCGCGGTGTCGGTACGAAGATTTTCATCGTGCATTATGTTTGCTCGATCCATACGCGCTGTCCGTTGATTGGACGGTAATTGAAACTGCCGGAAAGATGGGATCCATCGAAATCTTCTATAACTTCATGATCATGGACGCGAATATGAATATTCTTTGGCGGAATCCAGACAAGGTGCCTAAGGACCAACTCACTCGAATGGACAAAGTTTGGGGAGATCGCTCCTGGCGAGAAGCGGCCTACCGAAAGGAGCCGGGACTATTCGGTGAAATGGAAGAAAAAACTGACAACGAAGCAATTGCCGAAGCCTTCAGGAAGCGTCTAAAGAAAGTCGCCGGTTTCAAGTATGTACCTGAGCCAATGCCTATGCGCAATGAGAGAGGCGCGGTCGTTTACTATTTGTTCTTTGCTTCTCCGAACAAGACTGGCGCTCATATTGTCGAATACATCTTTGAAAAATACCGAAAAAGAGGAGTCCGATAATGGGACAGAAATCTTCCATCGAATGGACTGAGTCAACCTGGAATCCGCTCACTGGGTGCACGAAGATAAGCCCAGGCTGCAAACATTGCTATGCTGAAAGAATGGCGCTGCGGCTTCGAGCGATGGGCCAGCCGAACTATGTCAATGGCTTCACGCTTACCCTTCACGAAGAAGTCCTGCAACTTCCGCTTCGATGGAAGAAACCACAAAATATTTTCGTGAATTCAATGAGCGACATGTTCCATGCAAAGGTCCCGCCTGATTTCATCCTCAGAGCATTCGACGTAATGCGGCAAGCACACTGGCATCGTTTCCAAGTTTTGACGAAACGAGCTGATCGATTGTTGGCGCTTAACGAGCAATTACCTTGGGCTGATAATATTTGGATGGGCGTCAGTGTAGAAAACGAATCATGTACCTATCGCATTGATAGTCTCCGCAAAACCGGCGCGGCAATCAAGTTTCTTTCGCTCGAACCACTACTTGGGCCCCTCGACAATCTGCGCTTAGACCGAATCGACTGGGTGATTGTTGGTGGCGAGTCCGGGCCCGGCGCCCGCCCAATGAATTCGGAGTGGGTTATATCCATTCGCAATCAATGCATCGCGGCGAACGTACCTTTCTTCTTCAAGCAATGGGGCGGGGTTTGGAAAAAGAGATTCGGAAGAACATTGGAAGGTAGAACTTGGGATCAGATGCCCGTGAGGAACGGGTTGCAGTCTGCAGTCGCTTAGTCTTTAGCGGCCGGAGTTATACCAGTAGCGATCCGCAAGTTTCTCGTCGTTCCAGTTCCACGTTAGCAGGCTCTTAAAGACATGGCCCATCATCCAGAAATAGTGCCAGTCGCCAAACTGATCGAATTTGCGCGTGCAGCCCAGCGCTTTGACCTGCGGCAGGCGCGTTAGCTTCTGTCCGCGCTTACGACCCAGACGACGCAGCGCCAGCGGCAACAAAACGTCCTCAGCATACAGACGGCTTTCATCGTAACCGCCAACTGCTTCGAAATCTTCCCGGCGACAAAAGACGACACCCGTATCGATACCGGTAAGGATAACCATCGGCATGAAAAGACAATAAGTAACCATCAACCCGAAAGACTTTCTTTCGAGTGTCACACCCGTGAAGCCCCCGATATAGCGCCCGGTTGTCATCGACTGATCGATCGCGTTGAAGGTTTGCGGATGCACTGCCGAATCGGCATCGATAAAACAAATAATCTCTCCACGGGCCGCGCGCGCTCCGCCGTTGCGCGCGGCGGCAATGCGACGCTTTGCCACTCTGACGACTCGCGCGCCATTCTGTGCAGCGACTTCGGCGGTACGATCCGTGGAATCATTGTCGGCAACGATTACTTCGACAGTCTTCGCACCGCCGGAATAATTCGACTTCGCGACTTCAATGGAATTCAAGAGCCGCGGCAAATATTGTGCTTCGTTGTAAGCCGGAATAATTACTGAGAATCTCATGCAGATTCAGAGCCGTCTGTCACTATCAACAGCTTAGATCAATCAGCCAGGCGTCTGCCAGTCTTTTCTCGAGCAGGTACTTACTGAAGTTCGCCCATCTCTCCACTCGATCCAAAATGGGGCCATCAGCAGAGATCACTATGCGATTGGATGCTATGATCTCGGAATCGGGATTGAATGCCGTATCGACACTCCAATCCCATTTATGATCGCGCGCCAGATCGCGGATTCTTTGCGCCAGTCGGCCGCTGTTGGAAATCGGTTTGTCGAGTATCCAGCCTACCGATCGTGGGCGCAGCGTTGCAAGTAGCTCGCCAATCAATAGAATTGCACTCTCTGTTTCGTCAACTGATCGATACGAACCATGCACGCTGGAAAGATCGCGGACGCAATCATCACGACAGAGCATTAATACTCCTCCGCTCAATGCTGCCTCGACGGTAATGATTAGATTGAAGCCATCGACGATCACCTCTTCGCCTTTCGCGGATTTGATCGGAACACAGCTGGCGGCGTGACGCGCCTTGCTTTGATCCGAACACGCTGCGCGCGAAACCGCGAGACGTTGTCGATCCGTGAGCGCATGCCGATCACCGACGATTTTCAGAGCGGCCTTCATCGAGTAGGCGCGAGTTAACAGCCACGAGAGTTCAGCGATGGCAAGGCGAAGAACCGGCAGTCGCTCTTCAGCGAAGAGTCTCCGATCTTCCGGATGTGCGCCACGATGTTTGCGAATGTCAGGGCTCATACTCTAGCACTTTACAGTTTCTGATAGACTGAGAAAACTATCTCGCCAAGGAATTGAGGAACTCGTTGGAGGACTGCATGCGCTTAATATCCGTGTCGTTCGCTCTCGTATTTTTCAGCGGTCAAACTCTTTTTATGGTGGCCCAAACGAGAGTCGAGGCAAGTCAGCTTTCGCTATCCCAACAACAAGCCTCGCACTTTTCCCAACTCGCCTTGAAGTGCGTCCGCAAAGAATATCCGAATAAGCCGGATCATACGATTAACGATGGTGACGACGTGCGGAGTCCGAAGGCGATGCATCCGGCGTTTTATGGATGCTTGGATTGGCATTCGACAGTACACGGACATTGGATGCTTATTCATTTGCTGCGACTTTTTCCGGGTATGTCCGAAGCCCGCGAGATTCGCACGGCGCTCAATGCTAATCTGAGTGCTAAAAATATTGCCAACGAGGTCGCTTATTTGAAGCAAGCAAACCGCGCTTCATTCGAGCGGACTTACGGTTGGGCCTGGCTGCTGAAACTTGCTGAGGAGTTGCACGATTGGAATGACGAAGATGGACAGCGATGGTCGAAGAATTTACAACCATTGGCCGACGCACTCGCTGAGAAGTATCTCAACTTTCTTCCCAAGCAAACTTACCCCATTCGGACCGGCGTACATCCCAATACGGCCTTTGGTCTGGCGTTCGCGCTTGATTACGCGCGCACTGTCTGGAACAAGAAGTTGGAAGCTCTGATCATCGAACGTAGCGGCACCTATTTTGGTCATGACATCAATTATCCCGGCGCGTGGGAGCCGGGCGGGGAAGACTTTTTTTCGCCGGCGTTGATGGAAGCTGATTTGATGCGACGCGTCATGACTCGCACAGAATTTAGCCGCTGGTTTCATCATTTTCTGCCGGGAATCGCGCAAGGAGAACCGAAAGCACTTTTGCGGCCCGCGATCGTAACCGACCGCAGCGATCCCAAGCTGGTACATCTGGACGGGCTAAATCTCAGCCGCGCGTGGTGCATGCGAAACATCGCTGTCGCCTTACCGAAAAACGATCCTGCGCGCGGCGTGCTGGCGCGGGCGGCCGCAGCACACGCCAGGGCAGCTCTGGGATACGTTGCCAGCGGTAACTATGAAGGTGAGCACTGGCTGGCTTCGTTTGCCGTGTTTATGCTCACCACGCCGGCGCCGTAAGAGCGAATCATTTTCCATTTATCATTCGCGAATTCAATTTGGAAGTGCAACGCATTAATGCAGCGGGCTTTGGATTTAGCGCCTTTGGCGCGGAATAAGGTAGCCAGGGGCAAGCCGGGGTCCCCGGCGCGGCAGCCGCGCTGGGGTGGAAGTGATGAGCGATAGCGAAGCGCGCCGCCCCTGGGAGCCGCACCAAATTGAACGGAGCTCTGAAGGAGCGACATAGCGCGCGTGTTCAGAGGATTTCTATTTCGCACTTTCAGTGCTCGCGGCCTTTGACGCATTGATCCAGGGGCGTCGTGCTTCGCTTCGCTCGCACTTGCCCCTGATCGGGATAGGAAGAAGCCTTGCGGCTCCTCCCTCCCACACCACCCGGCATACGGGTCCGTACCAAGGCGGTTCGGCAAAGACACGATTGGTCACGAGACACAACAGTTCACGAACGCGCTAAGGAGTA
>WNGK01000194.1_pt1 | contig 58026 bp, 56 predicted proteins | sample 5400601 | NCBI WGS metagenome assembly WNGK01 (sample SAMN13153376, study PRJNA577476) | soil metagenome | isolation source: 60 cm soil or saprolite under Garry oak tree replicate 1 | place: USA:California | collected 2016-06-15
TTGTCCATCGTCTTGGGTATCGCCACGATCTTAACGCCTTCCCTGGACAAACGGGTCGCGAAAGAAAGTGTGTCGTCGCCGCCGATCGGAATCAGATAGTCAATTCCCAGCCAATCCAGATTCTTGATGACTTCAGAAGTGAGATCGTTCTTGTCTTGATTGAACGTTACGCGCAGCGCGTCAGGTACCTCTTCTTTTTTCACTGCTGATGGGTTCGTCCGCGAGGTATGCAGAAATGTGCCGCCGGTGCGTGCTGCACGGTTGACGATCTCTTCCGTCAGGATTTGAAAGTGCTCGCTGTTGTCGGCTTGTTCATCACGCAGGATGCTGATCGCGCCCAGCCAGCCATGGCGGATACCGACGACCTGATAGCCCTCGCGCAGGGCGCGAATGGTGACCGCGCGGATCGCCGGATTAAGTCCCGGCACATCCCCGCCGCCGGTGAGAATACCGATCACGCCTTTCTTGGTGCTCATGCGACCGCTTTGTCGTTTTCTTCGAGCATGCAAAAGAAAAATCGACGGAACCGATTGGATGTGCAAGAGGCATCGCTCAGAGCCCGCGGGTAAGTTTGTTAGCCATCTATCGTAAGCCGCTTACGATGCACGACCCGCGCGTTGTAGAGGCGGTCGGCGCGGCGGCCGCGAGGTTTCTGCGCGACGAGACCGCATCCCGTGTCACGAATTCTCGATACCGGGCAAATCCGTCGTCTGATCGGGTTTTCTTCCGCCGTCGATGTAACGATTTAATGTTTCAACGAATCACGACAGCGACGCTAAATGTTTCGACGCGACTCCGTTTTCATCCTTATTTTTTGCGCAGACGCAAACCTGCAATAACCTTTCAGGAAAACCCCACGAAAGGAGCAAGCACTATGGCCACGTATGTCAGTCTTATTCAGTTTACCGATCAAGGCATCCGCAACGTCAAGGACACCATCAAACGCGGCGACGCCGCAATGGCCGAGGCCGAGAAAATGGGCATGAAGATCATTGAGGAATTCTGGACGATGGGCGCATTCGACGTGGTAGTCTTATTCGATGCGCCCGATGACGAGACCATGACCGCTTTCGCCTGCAAGGTTAGCTCATTGGGAAACGTCAAGACCCAGACGATGCGCGCCTTCCGCAAAGAAGAGATGGAAGGGATTCTTGCGAAGATCAAATAGGCATCCTGCCACGCTGTAGTCCGACAACGGCGGGTCACGTCGTAGTTTTCGTGGCTGCTAAGACAAAGACGGAAGCAATGCGACGACGGGTCGATCCCCGTATGTATCATAAGCCGCTTACGATGCATGAGCGAGCAGCGTGGGTTGTTCTTCGTGCGAAAAGGCGTCGGTCACGCCCTGCACGTCGCGCACAGAAGTCATCGACAATGGAGTTCGCGGGAGCGGGCGACATGGACGGGAAGCCCGAAGGGTGAGCGAGAGGGAACGAGCGAATCAATCTTTGACGGGCCGCTGACCGTTGTGTGAACCGGAGCGATACGGCCTAACGAAGAATTCGAATGTCAAATGCCCTGCTCGCGAAGACTCCTGCTCGCGAAGAATTTCGGAGTTCGGAGTTCAGACACGACCCCATTTCCTTCTCATCCTAAAAACCACAGACTTACACCTGACGACATTAGTTGTTGGCGCGGGGGATGCGGAGCATACTGACGAAGTCCATGAAGGATTCAGTCGTCAGAGGATGCCTGCTGCAGCTTCTCTATGAACGTCGAAGCGAAGGTTCCATTCCGTTCGGCCATTCTGAGCAGGCGGTCCCGCCGCCAGCAGGTATAAGTCGCCGTGACTGGCTGCGCGCCGTGGCCCAGCTTTCAGAGTATCGCCTCATCGACTGGACCCCTGTTGAAGATCAAAGCGGGATGGGGCTGCTGTCCGGCTTCGCTAAGATAAACGACTTTGGAGTCAAAGTGCTCGAAGCTGGCGTCGCGTCCCCGATCCAGATCTCTATCGATAAGAGCCGAGGAACCACCGTTCCTGGGCAGAAACAAGCGCCGACCGAAGCGATCACTCCGCAACAGCAGCTCATTAGTGAGGCACTGGAGAAAGTGATCACCGCGATCAATCAAGCTGATGTGTCGGAGCAGGAGAAAAATGAAGCGAAATCTTTGTTGCGGAAACTGCTGGGTAGCAAAGCAGCGGCCGGTGTGTTAGGCACTGGCGCGCAATCCCTCGCCGCGAAGTATTTCGCGGGATAAAGCAGGTATATCAGACGCGGATAGGAGCGCCCGCTTGCGGCGAATGTCAAAAGTTTAGATCTGACCCCGCTTCTTCGTTCGGGTCGATCCTCGTTGCATCATAAGCCGCTTACGATGCATGAGCTGTAGTGGCGGCTCTGTCAGCCGCAGTTGTGGCCGCTGTCGCTGACTGCGGTTTACAAATTTAATCACGCCCTGCCCTGTGAAATTGCTTCAATATTTATCGTTCCTACGAGCAATTTTTCGCGGGTTACTACAAAAACTTTGCCGAGCTTTGCGTTGAGCATCATTTGGACCGCCTCCGCGATCGTCTGGTCTTCGAAGCAATAGGGATTGTTTTTTTCGATGTGTGCTTCTACCGGTTCCGTCTTGGGGTCGTGTCCGAAACCACCCACGTTCCGGTTCATTTTATTCTTCCACAGGATACCCAATAATTCGCCGCATTGATCGACTACAGGTGACGAATCGGTTGCCTGCGCCTGCATTTGGTCTAAAGCCGCCCTTACAGAAACCTTATTAGAAATGCTCTTCGCAGGCTCGATGATGTCCTTGACTGTGCGGGCTTCGAAATTCGCGCCCCCGAAGTAATTAGGTTTTATCTGCTCCATTGGTGAGAAAAATTTCTTGTTCAAAAGTCTAGGGTGTCGCTGTTCGCAAAGCTGGATTCAAAGCGCGAATCCTGCCCTAAAGGGCGAGATTCGGTTCCCCGAAACTTTCGGAATCGGGTTGTTGACGTGCACGTATTCGACCGAAGCCTAACCGAGCGATGCTAGTCTTCCCTTTTGGACCAGTAACTCCTGGCAAGTCCGGAAAACCACCGTGCAAGTCTGGACAATTGGAGAAGGATTTGGGATTGGAAGCGAGTTCTTTCAGACATGCTGCGCGGCTAATAATTTTCAAGATCATGATCTGACGTGGCCACTTCAATTCGCTTCCCTTACCCGACCCGACCCACGCTCTGTGGATCGGGTCCGATATTTTCCCGATTTAACTTAGGCTTTGGCGCCGACCATTACCGGATTCGCAATAAGGAATGAATCCAACTGCGCCGCGATTGGTGTCGGCAACTTGGTTTTTAAGAAACCAAGCGTTACTTGCACAGACTTCTGCGCGTTTTCCTGACTGATTCCAGTTTTCTGGACGATTATGTTAGTTAGTTCGTTCATAGTGCTGTGAAGATCGCTCTCTTAACGTGCTCGCGCGCGCAACATCTTGCCAAGATTGGACCGTTTCTTGCACCGTCGAGCGACATAGAAGGTGAAGCGACGAGGGTAGGAGCGAGTGAGCGTGGGTAGCGAACGAGTTTCAATGGAGCTGATGGGATCAGCGACATGGCCGGTAAAGCCGCAAGGGTAGCGGTCGGGCCGAGCGGGGGCGAGCGAGATGCAATTTCGTTCCACCGGCAAGCCGTGGGCAATAGGGCAGAGCGTAGATGACGGAACACTAGGGTTTCGAGCTGTACGCTGTCTGTTCAGATTACCCGACGCGGCGGGCGAAGAATTTCCGAGTTTAGATGCGACCCTATTTCAATTCGTTTCCCTTTCGCTCCTTAGAAGATTCCGGCACTTGCCAGTTGTATTCGCAAGACAGGGCCGCTCACATAGAGTGGGCCCTCTGCCTTGACGAAGGCCGGGGCCTCGCCGCCGAGGACCCATACGTGCGTGTCCGCTGGTTGCTTCCCCATCAGGCGCGCCAGAAAGCCGGTGATACCTGGGATTTCCGCTTTCACAACAAAGCGCATGGCTTTATGACGGAACCTCCCAATCGTAAACGGTTCCTCGCCGTGCGGGAGGATCGCAAGCTTGACTAGCCGCGGCTTTGGCGTGGTCGCCACCCATGACACTGTCGTCCGCGGCACCTTCGGGTTTACGTCCTTTATCAGCGTGAAAAGCAAACCGTTGGAGACGTCTGGCGGCAGCTCCATCCGCTGGGCAATGACTTTCTCTTTGCCCCTGGCCTCGGTGTAACGGACCTTAACTTGGCCTGTAGAAGCGTCGATCGAGATGTCCATCGGTTGCTTGAACGACGGACCTTTTTGAATGAGGTGGTCGCTCACGAGTCGAAATGTGCCGCGTTGAGAGAATATGGTCGTGTCCTCATAGACCGAACCATCTTTAAAGCGAAATATCAGATGGTTGGTTACGCGATCGCCCCGTGCGTCCTGCGTCATCTGACCATCGGCGACGGCTTTGCCTTCAAGGCTCCGCACCACAAGAAATCCATGGATCAGGCCTTCCGTGTGACGCACAGGGATCAGCTCTGCGAATAGCGCGCTTGGCTGGAGCATGGCGGCACAGGCCAGCAGAATCGCGATCACTCTGGACCGGGCACCCGCGCGTTGTAGTTGCATGGGGAGACCATGGCGGGCGCGCCGTGCCTCTTCCATCCCGGCGTTCGTCTCTGCGTCATCGCGGTAGATCGGTGTTGTGTCGCCCATGTCGAAAGTTTCTGTCTAACGAGAGCAAGATCAACCCTGTGTCATCTCAGGGTCGCGCCTGAACATTGACATTGAATGGCCAGGGTTCATGTCGCGAATGTTAAATCTTGAGATTTGACCCCCATTCATTCCCCGGAAAAGCGACATAGAACATGTCGCGATTGGGGATCGCGCGGGTAGACGGCAACGCAGCTAGGGTAGCTGGCGCAAGCACTGGGCAGTGCGAGTGATCAAGGCAAAGCCGCGTAGGGTAGCGGCGAGAATGGAGCCGCGGGGGACGCCTGCGACATAGATGGGCAAACCGAGAGGTCGAATGGAGCTTTTGGGGAAAGCGACATAGAAGGTAAAGCCGCGATGGTAGCGGCGAGAGAGTTGGGAAAGGAGCGAGTTTCAAAATGGGCGGGAGCACATGAGTCAAAGCTGGGAAGCAAACGAGTTTCAATCGCGCGGGTAGACGGCAACGCAGCTAGCGTAGCTGGCGCAAGCACCGGGCGGTGCGAGTGGTCAAGGCAAAGTCGCGAGGGTAGCGGCGAGCGAGTGTGGACAACGAGCGAGTTTCAAACCGAGCGATACAGCCTAACGAGATCAAATGTTAGATGGTTTTGACTCAACGCCGTTTGTCCCATTCGCCATTTGGCCATTTCCACTTCTACGTTGGCGCTGGACCAGCGATCGCAATCGGCCCGACGTTTTTGACCCATAACTGACCGTTGTCGCTCCAGATGAATTTGACGGCTGGGCTCTTTTCGAAAGTAAGTGTTGCCAAGTGATAAATGGTCAGCACGATTTCCTGTAGTTCCGCGTCAGCTTCCAAGTCCTCAATATTCAAACCTTGTGACCTTGCCTCTTCCCGATCAATGCGTCGACCATGACTGCGGTGCTGTTCGGCGCGATTGAAGTAAGCAGCGACAGCATTCGCTTTTGTAGTATCCCCATTGAACATTCGTTCGCGGAGCCATTTCGCAACCATCTGCTCGCCGTAATCCAAGGCGTTCTTCGCTTCCACTAGGAGCGCCGGGCCCAACGATTGAAGCACAGCTGCCCAGACAGCGGCGAGGCGCACGTCCTGAAGAATCTGAGATCGGGCTTCTTCGAACTGCTGAACGATTGCTCGGGCGGATACGGATCTCCCGGCGACCGGCATCTGTGCATCAATAGGACCCAATTGACTCTGGCGGCCCATCACGATCTTATCTGCGGCCAAAGCGATCATCGTTCCACCGGACATTGCGAAAGTCGGTACAATTACCTCGATTTTGGTAAACTTTTGTAACAAATACTCGACGATCGTTTCGGTGGCATTCGTGAGGCCGCCAGGTGTGTGCAGAACCAGCGTCAGGTGTTTGCCCCAATCCATTCCGCGCATCACCGACATCAGCCCGTTGATATCCTCCGGGGAAATCTGCAGAAACATTGCAGGCGCTGCAGGCTTCTGCAAAAAACCGGACGCGTACAAAATTACGTTACGATCGTCGCGCCTTGCCCGAAGTCGTCGGAGCCACTCGTTGACCTTCGATACCAACCATGGCCCTTGCGCTGGGCCGGGAATAGGCTGCAGCTGGTCGACCAGCTCGTTCCATGCTGGCATGCGTTCAGTGGCCGCTCGTGCAGATCGTTACCGGATGACGCCAATCATAATTCCCGATGTCTTCATTTTGGATTTCATGAGGAAGCGGGAATTGGACGACGGTAGATAAGTAGCGCTCATACTGCGAACGCGCTTCTTCGACCAAGCGGTAGACCTCAGCTTCCTGATCCGTTAATTCAGGCATAATGATTCGCGGTACCTAGTTTGGCGTCCAAACTCGGGGCTGTCGAGAACTTTATGTAGGATATCTTCACAGCCTATATCGTGCAGGTCTGACGGAGTCAGCTTTGGGAGTCGTGACGGCACTCCTGATTCGCTCCAGCAAAATGGAAGCGGGTTCGTCGTTTGGATCTTGAGGAACGAGTTCGCCGCGGAAGGCTTTGGTGAGAATCGATTGCGTGAGTTTTTCGACGTGCGCTTTGGCTTTGGCACAGCGCGCCTCAATCTGGTCGGCCAGCGCAAGCAACGCTTCTATTCGATGCACGATTTCCTGTTGTTCAGCAAGCGGCGGCAAATCAAATTGGAGCTGACCCAACTTCGTTGCGTTACAGTTTGGTTGTGCGTTACCGGCTAGGTTCTCAGAAATAGCCTCCCAATATGCTGGCGTCTGAAAGAATAGGTGCAAGAACGCCGGCAAAACTTCTGAGCTTGCTTGCACTCGAATCAAGTACGACGCGAACACCGCCGGCGGACATTTGCGAATCAAGAAACTCTTGCCAGTTGTGGCGCCCGTTCGTGCAAACACGATGTCCCCTGACTTCAGCGCGTACTTCTTGGATAACGTTGCGCTGATATCACATGTTGGCACGTCGTCCCATGAAACACGGCCTTGCTGGATGTCAGTGATGCGTAGGAATCGCGGTCCGCTTCCACCTTTTTTGGCCGATGCCGTGTACCCGTATTCGATTTTTTCAGTCACGTCCTTTACGCTGGTACGCTGCCACTTATCGTGAGTCGTTCCAATTTTCCCCCGCCAATCGGCGGTGAGACGGCCGGAGCAGGCGGCGGCGAGTACGGATTGGCGAAAGCGTCTGAGCAGGACGGGAATCTTCGCCAGCCGGTGCTGAGAGATATCAACTTTGCCTAGCAAGTTCTCTAGCTTGGCCACAATCCGCCGCTGCTCGTTGAGCGGAGCGAGCGGGAATGGAATCTTCAGAACATCGCGCGAAGACAGATGGCCAACCGTCACAGACGATGTTGCATCTTGGATCGCCTTCAGATAGCCGTTAATGCCAAACAACAGGAATTTCGATAAGAGAAATCTCTTGTCCGGCACGATCTTGCACACGCGCTGGTTGAGACCAGCGTTTCCACCGCGCCATTCGACACAACGAAAGATGCCATCCATGCCGATGAGCAGATCGCCGTCACGGACCATTACCTCTCGCGGCACCGAGCCGTTGTAGCGGGTTTCCGTGTGATTCCTTTCAAGGTCCCGGATACGAACGACAGGAACCCCTTTGTCTCGATTGAAGTTTTTTGATGGGAATGCAAAACCATTTACGACCCGGCACACGCTGCCAAGCTCTACGTGCTTCCAACTGGAATGCTTGGAGAGCAATCCCTCGTCATTGAAGATCTCGTCGAAGGGAACAACAAGACTCATGCCTCAGCAGGTTCTTCGTTTTCAACGGCTGCTACGATCTCGCGTAGATCATCGACGACTGTTTCCAATTCAGTGATCGCTTCACTCGCGAGGTCTTGCGGGTCGGGCAGTCCGTCACTGTCTTCGAGTGATTCATCTTTCAGCCATGTTATATCGAGCTTGTATTCGCGCTTCTTAATTTCGTCGACGCCAAAACGGCGGAAGCGTTCTGCTTCAGTGCGTTTGCTTCGGCCGCTCGGATCTGTCCCGTACGATTTTTCGAATTGAGTGAAGTGTTGAGGCGCGAGCGGGCGTTCCTTTTTTGTGATTCCCGGCACGTTTGATCGGCCGTCGAAAATCCATGTCTCTTCCGTCGGCGTTCCTTTTTGGAAAAAGATGACATTCGCTTTTACGCCTGGGCTGTAAGGCGTAAAGGTGCCGCGCGGTAAGCGAAGGATTGTGTGGAGATTGCAGTCCTGCATAAGAATTTGGAATACTTCTCCGGCTTTGCCTTCGAACAAACAATTGTCCGGCAAAACAATCGCGGCGCGCCCGCCGGTTTTGAGCGCAGTCAGAACATGCTGAACAAAATTCAGCTGTTTGTTGCTGGTTTCGATGGTGAAATCTTCGCGGTCTGGCGCTTGGTTTGCGCCTTTTGTCCCGAAGGGCGGATTCGTTAGAATCACATCGTGCCTGTCCCCGCTGAATGGTTCATATATTGTGTCACCGAGATAAATGTGCGGCTCAACTCCATGCAGAAATAAATTCATTAGCGCGAGTCTGCGCGGGCGTGGCACGAGATCCTGGCCGTAATACGTTTGCGTTTTGATCCGTTTCGCGTCAGCGCGATCGAAGACACCCTTCGCTTGATGAATGAGCGATTCGTAACTGCAAACGAGAAAACCTCCAGTGCCGACCGCAGGATCGCAGATGGTGAACTCGGGTTTGCCGCGAGGATCAGGTTTCATCACGCGCACAATCGTTTTGATCAGAACCCGCGGTGTAAAATATTGACCGGCGCCTTTCTTCCCTTCGCTCGCTGCTTTCTCGAGCAACCCCTCAAATGCCGCGCCTTTCACATCGACATCCATCGCCGACCAATCTTCCTCATCGATCATCGCGATGACGCGCTTGAGATTGACGGGATTGTTAAAGCGCGGCGTTGCCTGCGCGAAAATGTCCGCCAGCAATCCTCCAGTTTCACGAAGTTGCCGAAGAATGTCGGCGTAATGATCGGTGAGAGCTGTTCCCGATAGATTCTTCAAACTCGCCCAGTCGTATCCTTTCGGAACGGCCGCCGCCCGTTCTTCTGCCATCTTCAAGAAAAGCAGGTACGTAAGCTGTTCGATGTAATCGCCGTAATCGATGCCGTCATGGCGCAGCGTATGACAGAACCCCCAAAGCTTGTTTACGACGTCAGACATAGTTAAGCAGCTACTAATGTGTAATTGAGCCGGTCAATCAGAGGCTGGAGTTCGTTGCCAAATATTTTCCGTGCCCGCGCGAGACCACCGCGTTGAGCAAATACCGGCTGATAATCGAGATCCTGTTCGCTAATGCTGAGGTTTTCTTTCAGATGCTCCGCGATGAAACCGAGCCATTTTTTCTGCTCTGGTGTAAACGAATGAAACGCTTGCAACTCTTCGACAGCTTTTGTGACTCGCTCTTGTGCTGTGAGAAGTGGCGCCTGCTGATCGGCAGCGTGTTTGATCATCGAGATTACATCCGCCAACTGTTTGCGGTAAACTTTCTCGTGTGCTGTGCGAAGTCGCTTCTCGTCGTAGTCATTTGCGCGCAGATCATGCCTAAGTTTGCCGAGGACTTCGGGATTCCAATCCTGCGGGCGCTTCAGCAGAATCCTTAACGCCTCGAATTGGTTAACGTTCTCTCGGACGAACTTCGCGAATGCTTTCAAGTAATCCTCAGGCTTCTCCCATTTACCAAATAATTGCCGGGAAGTGACTTTGTCTTCCACCTCATATCCGACCCAAAACATGCGTTTGGCCCTGGGATAATCCGTCAGCAATTGCTGAAAATTCTTATTCCGCAATAACTTCATCGTTTCATCGAAGTTATCTCGAAGCCGCTTTGGAAGCTCGGTTGCGAACTTCGCGACGTTGCCATCAGCGATCCAGCTGTTGAATTCGTCGCGCGCATCGGCGCTCATTTCTTTCGCGATACGGTGCAAACGTTTTACGAGAATCTTGCTGTGGTAGTTACGATCGATGTTTTGCCAGATGTTTTCAATTACGTCCGCGATGGGCAGAGGATCGGCACGAGGCTCTTCGATCTCAAAGTTCGAAACGTCTTTGAAATAGCGGAAAAGCGTCCCGTCGAAACAATCGAACACGACGAACTTAGATTTGTTGATGTCCTCGCACCGACGCGTGCCGCGTCCCAGCATTTGCTCCCAGAGAATGCGCGATTTAACCGGCCGTAGAAAAACGATGAATTCCAGCGCGGGGATATCCACACCGGTCGAAAGCATGTCTACAGTAACAACAATCTTGGGGATCGGGCGGTTGCGAAACTCCCGTATGCGTTGAAGCGGACGATCCACGTTTGGATTGCCCGTGATTTTTTGGACGAAATCATCGCCTTGGTCAAAAACATCGCGGCATGTGCGGACGAGTTGATCTGCGTGCGACGTATGCGGCAGATCATTGACGGCAAAGATTAGAATCTTCGGAAAACGGCCCGTCGCTTCCTCATGCTCGTATGCGTGTTTCGCAATTTCCTGGATGATTTTGCGATTGCTATCTGGCGCGGTGATGTCGCGCTCGATAGCAGAGGCATCGAACTCGCGCTCGTCTTCAACATTGTCAAGCGCTTCAACGCCGGTTTGTGTATCGATCTTCCCGATTTGCTCGCCTTCTTTGAGAAACACTCCTTTGATCCGCACGTTAGAGTGGATCGCGACAGGGTCGTAGTCCACGAGCCAGCCGTCGAGAATTGCTTGCTCGACGCCATAGCGGAAAACCGGTTCGCCGAATAGCGCGACGGTATGAGCGGCCGGTGTTGCCGTTAGGCCAACGCGAATCGCGTCAAAATGCTGGAGCGTGTTACGCCAAATACTCGTTGCCTGTGCGCTGTAGCCGCGATGGCATTCGTCGGCGATTATCAAATCGAACGCATGAATCGGAATGTCGAGGCGGTCAGCATCTTCTTCTACATCAGGGTCGCCGGCAAGTTGTCCGAAAGAGGCTTCAGCGCCGAACAGGTTCCGGGCCATTCTTTGAATCGTCGAGATGTAAACAAAAGTATGACTCGCTTTTGGTGCGGTCAGGTATTCGTTCGGTAAAACTTTCGGATCGAATGGATCGTCATCACCAAAGTCTTCTTTTTGGAAACGCTGGCTATAGACTTCATATTCCTGGGTGAACTTGTTCCCTTTCGGGGTATTGAAGGCATTGAATTCACGAACGGCTTGAGCCGCGAGCGCTTTACGGTCAACGAGGAAAAGAATGCGCCTAACAAGTTTCGATTCCAGCAACCGATAAACCTGCGCGACCGTGAGATAGGTTTTCCCGGTGCCGGTCGCCATCGCGACCATCATGTCATGCTTGTTGCCTAGGATGGCTTTTTCCACCTCAACAATGCATTCCCGTTGATATGGTCGAAGCTTGGCGATCTGCTCCCGTGGTGTATCAAGTAAATAGCTTCCAGCGGCTGACGCGTCGTGGGCAAAGCGCGCTTCGAGAGCCTCGGGAGTGTTGAAGTCGCTAAGCCGCCGGGAAACGAGTTTCTTCGTTCTTGTATCGAGATGCCAGATAATCGTTCCGTTGCTCGCGTAAAGGAACGGGACGCGTAATCCGTTCCATTCGCCAACGGCGTCGAAAACGCCGGCAGCGTACCGCTTTGCCTGCTCCAGAACATTTTGCGGATTCACCGTTACCTTTTTTGCCTCGATGATTCCGAGCAATTGACCCTTTACAAACAAAGCGTAATCCGCAGGGCCATTCGCGGTCGGAAGTTCTTCGACAGCAATTTTGTCCAAGGTTTTGAGATTTAAGTCAGGAGAAAAACGGACTAGATGCCAGCCTCTTTGTTTCAGCCTCGCATCTATGCGGCTCTTCCGCGTCAGCCATTCAGCTTCCATCGGCATGGAAGCGCGGAAAATAGCAGAAAGGGAAGAAAGGTTGAAGGAAGAATTATGAAGGAGGAAGAAGGGGAGTTCGCTGCCTACTTTAGTGCTTCGATCTTGCCGTTCACTCTCACGCTAAACGTCGCACCGCATTCCGAACGCATGGCGCACTCGATGATTTCCGGGAAGCATTTGGTGAACTTGTTCGCTTGCTCCCAAAATGTGAGATCAGTCCATCCTGGTTTGAGAAAAAACACTGTGTGCCCGGCTTCTTTCCAAGCTTTGACTTCATGCGGGTTACGACTGATGGCCACATCTGCGGTGATGATGACTAGGTCCTCTTCCTTGGCCAATGCGTTCATCCAGACCGCGTCTTCCACATTTGGGAGAAACTCGTCTCGCAAATGAACGACGCGATGATGCGGCGACACCATCTCATCGAGGCCGTGAGCGAGCTTGATCGCGAGGTTGTTGTCAAAGAAGAACTTCACGCCGCCAACGCTTCTTCGAAATCAACCGCTGCATGGACGGAGGCAGGACTGATTTGGAACCATCGGGCAACTTCTTCGACCGAGTCGTTCGCGCGCGCGCTACGGGCCAAAACATTAGTGGCTATGCCTTCTCTAAATATGATGGGATGGCCAAAGCTTCGTCGCGGGTCGAGCGCAACTTTGCGGCTCTTTCCGTGCGGCCACCATCGGCGCGGGACTTTTCCGCTATCAAACTCAACGTTCTTTAGGAAAGGACGAATGACCTTGTCGAGTACGCGTTGCACGTCGCGCATGTCCCAAAGCATGACTCCATGATTCTTCTCCCGTACTTCCATGAAGATAGTGTGACCGTCCGTGGCGAAGCGATTGGTGCAGAAAGGATGCGCCGTACCGAGCCATTGGCGTGCTTCGCTGTGAATTCGCCGCAAATCTTTCCAGCTGACGCCCGCGGATAAGAAGGCATCCACAGCGCGGATTTCCAGTAGATCAAGAAAGCCAAGCGCCATCGTGTGATCGATTGGGTCAAGTTGGCTGTTCCAAACGGCAGGCGAACGGTGGCGCCCGTATTTCACTGGGAATTCGTAGCCTTTCAGCCACCGGCGAATTCGCTGCGGTGAGACGGTGGTCAGCCGTGAAGCTTCGGAAACTGTGTAGATCCCAGTCTGCAGTAATGGTGTGGTCACAGGAGGTGCGATCCGATTCTAAGCTCTTAAGAGGAAGCAATGCAAACGCGCAAGGCTATCCGGAACTTTTTCCGATGAGAAGCGCAGAAAATAGCAGAAACGAAGAAAAGTAGGAAGGAAGACTTAGGAATTAAGAGTCGGGAAGGAGAAATTTTAGAGCGCAAGGTATCAGAGTTCGGAGCGGGGGCATTTTTGACATTCAAGTCTCATTGGCAGACGAAGAAAACGTTATGTTTGCAACGAAAGGGTATGCCGCTCACTCGGCGCACGAGCCGTTGAAGCCGTTCTCGTTCGAACGGCGCGAGCCGACGCCGACTGATGTGCCCAGATCGCAGGGCCTGTTTACTTACCCGTTGTCTTCCTATCGTTTCGTGGGCGCGGGCTTATATCCAGCCTGGATTGCGTCCTGCTGGGTCATGTATTTGCCCTTCCGCGTCGTGCCGTAAAAACGCGAGCCTGTCCTGTGGTAAACACCTGTCTCGGGGTTAACCCACACCTGGCCGTGGCCCCCGCCTGGCGCGGGCGGGTTGGCCGCTTCGTCGATCCCGCGCCCTGCAGGCGATGGGCTTGCGGCCGGACGCGGTGTCGGCTTAGGCTTGGCCTTCTTTGGAGTTGGTGTTGCCTTGGGCGAAGCCGCTGGCGACTCGGCGGGTGAAGGCGATGCGGCTTTCTCAGCCGGTGAAGGCGACGCAGCGGGCGACTCGGCCGGGCTGGGTGATTGACCTTGCACAACGCAGACGGTGGCAAGCGCGATTACAGAAATGACGGCAAGAAATTTTGTATTCATAGTAATAAGTATAGCGAAACGGTGGGATTATAGTCAACGCGTTTCCGACGCAGAGAGAGATGCGAACAATTTGCAACCTGAAGTGCGCCGTGCTCAGTAAACGCGTAGGGGAGAGTGCGCTGATTTAATCTCTCAGGGGAAAGAACCAACGCTGGCCGCTGTTTTATGGCGCTCAGATCGGTGAACGGAAAGGGCACAAGAACAACATCGCCTAAAGCTTGTCGTAGATGGCATCCTCGGGGTTGTTCCAGAACTCGAACGCCGGCTCGGCGGCTTTGAGCCATGCGACATCGTCCGGCCTGATTTTCAAATGCGCCGGCAGATCGGAAAGCAGTCGCATTTGATCGTGCACATCCAATTGCTCGATCGCCTCGCTAATTTCCTGAACCGTGCTCATCGAAGCAATCTAGTTGAGATTTTTTCCAATGAGAAGCCAGAAAGCGGATGTGAGTAGTTGAGAGCGTAAAGCCGCGTAGATTTGTTTTACGCGGCCACACTCCTTTACGGAGTTGATCCGCCTTCGTGCGCTTCGGCGTGACCTGCCTTCGTCCCACTACGGCACGGCAAGCAAGTTGTTGAGAATTGATAAATGGTGCCTAAGGCAGCTTACTTCAGATGCGGAGTCGATCTTTCAGCGCATTGCGGACCCGATTCATTTCTTCAGTAGTCAAAACGCCAAGCCGCCGCTCTAGTTTGACTATAGAAATGGTCTGGACCTGTTGCAGGTGAAACGCGCCGGGTTTCAAGAACGGCTTGGGAATGTTCAGTTCCCAGCGGTTGCCGCGCAGCGCGGTGGTATGCGGCACCACTGTCACAAGATCGAGTTCGTCTGCCGCGGGTTCGCCAGTCAGCAGGAGCGCAGGACGGACCTTGGCGGCCATCCCGAAATCGATCATCCAAACTTCACCCGGATTGATGCCGCGCATCTTCGTCTTCCATCTGGTCAAGCATCAGCGCGCCGTCGAGCGCGGCCTGGTTGCACAGAGCCACGTCGCCGTCTTGATTGGCAATTTCCAGCAAACCTTCGCGAATAGCCCGGCGTTCAGCTTCGCTAAGCTTCGGCAGTTCCTTGATGATTTCAGATGCGCTCACAGCGAAATTATAACGTTGGTCCGCAAATTTGTCAGGCGAGAGCCTATCCCAAACTTTTTCCGATGACCAGCCTTCGTTAAATCGAAACTACGGCTTGGCAAGGAAGCGCGGAAAATAGCAGAAAGAGAAGAAAGGATGAAGTAAGAATTATGAATTAAGAAGTGGCAGCTCTGGGACGAGCCGGGATTGTCAGCGGTCACGGTCCAAGATTAGCAGTTGAGGTCCGCGCTATCCGGGCGATAGTGGGAGGTCAAGAAGTACGAAGGAGGAAAGTCAGCCTCCAGTGCGCGCCAAAGTCGGTGCGACGTTGGTGCCGGGTAGAAGTCAGTCAGAATCAAATTATGAATGCCGATCTCCTTACAGCCGCCTCCGAAGTAATCACTAATCAGCAAATCCTGGTGAACATGGTTTCACGCCGTGTGCGACAGCTTTCACTCGGTCATCGTCCCCTGGTGGAATATGCTCCGGGGCTCCGTGAAGCCGATATCGCGTTAACCGAGATCGCTAACGGAAAACTGACGTTCGAGTCGACCTTTGGTCAGAATGGGAACGCTGAGCCCGTCCCCCACGTCGTGCAGTTCCCAGAAGTCATCGTCGCCAAGAAAACGGTGACGAAGAAAAAGGCGGCGTAAAACGCAGACTTGCCCCGATAAGGCGGGCAAAGCGCCAAAGGCGTTGGGGATTCGTGATCAGTCCGTGCCGCAGTCGCGAGGACCTTGATTAAGCTCCGAGCTTTCGCTCCCAGCGGAATGTGGCTCGTGACAAGCTCGCGCAAGTTCAGCTTTTGACTGGCGTGGTCGATGTCGATCCCGACTAAATTTCCTTCAGCGTCGTAATCCAACACCACTCCCTCAGAAACTTCCTGGCTCTCGGCGCTCTGGTGGAGAGATCGATGTAGAGGGAATCGGTATCTGGGAAATAATTTAGTTTCACGGCCTAAATCTCCAATCGAGGAACGCGTTGTGTCGCTTTACGGCAAGCCGGAGCGCTCAGCGCTTGGAGGCGTCTCTTGAACAACGGCTTTTCTTGGCGCGCCGGTATTTGATCCCCGGCGAATCGCCAGGATGCGTTCACGTAATGAATCGAGCAATCGTAATTTCTCCGCGATGGGCCGCGCCGCGAGCCGTCTTCGAAACTCTCGTTTACTTTCACCAATTCGTTCGAGATCGAACCTCATCTTACATCAGGAATTGTTGCTCGAATTGCTTCCATTTACCATCTAAACCATGGCGCGCGAGGATTTCTCGTAACTGGCCAACGTCCAGAGCTTCAGCTTCGATGAATTGAAGCACGCGTGCTTTATCTTTTGCACGACCGGTCTGCAGCGCTATAGCGGCAATGTGCTCAGCGGTAAAGACGCGAGCAGGCGTTCCGTCCACATTCTTTTCGACAGCCGCGACTAACGCTTCCTGGAGAAGATCGCTATGAGCCGGGAGAAATTGGACTGGCCAACCGGCAATGACGATGTGTTCACCTTCGGTAGTACAGCCACGATCGCGAAGGTAGTTGAAGATCGGCTGCAAACTTACCAGTCGTGGCCCGGCCTCGGTGTGGAATTCAATGAAAACAACTACGTCCAGCGTAGCCACCGGTTCCAGATAAAAGGTTGCTCCAACAGCACCGCCGATCGCATAGCGCTCGATGACACGGTCGGCCTGCATACGGTTGATTGTTTCGATGACTTCTTTTATGCCCACGTTCCGAGAATGTCGGTGAAAAGTTTTGGCAGAAAAAGGGAGAAAAAGAACAAATTAGGAATTAAAAACACGCGCTGACGCGCTGATGTTTGACGTGAAATGTTTAAAGTAGAAGCCATGATTCAAAGCGGGCGTATTCGAGGCGTGCTGGCGCCGGTTGTTACTCCGCTGAAACTCGTTCGCTGCCCGCTCGCTCGCTCCTACCCTCGTCACTTTACCTTGATCACTCGCACTTCCCGTGCTTGCGCCAGCTACCTAGCTGCGTTGCCGTCTTTCCGCGCGATTCCCAATCGCGACGTGTTCTATGTCGCTGGTCCCGTCAGCTCCATTCAAGGCCCATCTTTTGCACGGCGTACTTCGCGCCGGTGTCGGTGGGGTCGCGAATTGCGATTTGCGCACTAATGTTTGTGAGAAACCAAATGCCAGAACCGATCCGGGGCGTCTTGGCCCCTGTTGTCACCCCGTTCAAGGCAGATCTCTCGCCTGATAGCAAACGGTTCATCGCGCATTGCAATTGGTTGCTGTCCCAGAACTGCGGACTTGCCATGTTCGGCACGAACAGCGAGGCGAACTCGCTGTCGATGGAAGAGCGCGCGACGTTGCTCGACGAGCTGGTCGCGGCCGGGGTCGATCCGTCGCGCATGATGCCGGGAACCGGTTGCTGTTCGATCATGGAAACGGTCAAGCTCACCAAGCAAGCTGTCGGAAACGGTTGCGCGGGCGTGCTGATGTTGCCGCCTTTCTACTACAAGGATGTGAGCGAAGAAGGGCTTTACCGCTATTTCAGCGAAGTTGTGCAGCGCGTCGGTGATGCGCGACTGAGAATTTATCTCTACCACATTCCGCCGGTGGCGGTGGTCGGTATCACGCCAAAATTGGTTGAGCGGCTTCTTGCGGCTTATCCGGATGCAATCGCCGGGATGAAAGATAGCTCGGGCGATTGGAATAATACCAAGACTTTTCTCGACGCGTTTGCGGTCCGATATCGCCACGGCGATTCTGCGACCGGACGTGCGGCTCGTACCTTCGATGTTTTCGTCGGCAGCGAATCATTCCTGCTCGCCAATATGCGGAACGGCGGTGTGGGTACCATTTCTGCGACCGCTAACGTGAACCCGGCCGCTATTTATGAGCTGTACAAAAAGTGGAACACCACGGATGACACGGATAACGCGGATCAACAGCAATCAAAATTGAATGTCGTGCGTCAGGTGTTTAGTAACAGAAAGTTTCCGTCGATGATCGCTGCGTTGAAACAGGCCATTGCGATCTACGCGGACGATCCGGCGTGGCGGACGGTGCGACCGCCACTGGTCGAACTCACACCCGAGCAGGCAAATCTGCTCGCGGTAGAACTCAAAGCGATCGGGTTCACAATGCCGGGGTTGTAGGGCGTTTGTGTCAAACGCAACAGCTCAGACGGTAAGAGACCGTGATCAGTGATTCGTGACTTCTATTTCAGCAGCCTTTGGTATTCATCATGAGGGCCGATCCAAAACCAATAGAGCGTATCTTCATGCATGCGCCCGAGAGCCCGCCAGCCTCGTGTGATACGGACTGACCAGTATTCTCCCTTTCGCTCAAAGCGTAGCGAGGGATGGCGCGGGTTTTCTCTCCAGAGGTGATAAGCTTTACTCGCTTCAGCTCGGATTTCCGGCGGCAGCGAATGGTACGCGCGCCAGAACTTACTGGTCGCCGAGGACTTCATCGAGCGGCTTTGTTCGTCCGGCCTTGATATCTTTCATTGCCTCTGTCCAGAGATGGTCAAGTCGTCCCGCCTTCGCGTCGGCGTCGATCTGACGATCCCACGCATCGTCGAAATCGACTTCGGCCAAGCGAGCGAGGAACTCAGATTTGTCTCGCTCAGGCAATTTCTTAACCGCTTCGATGATGTCACTCACCGTGCTCATGACGGTAAATTAATCGAAAGTTTCTGTTATGTGAAGCGGCAAAAGGTTGAAGTGAGAATGGAGCGAATGAGAGGAGCGATATAAAACGGTCCGAGCCGGACTGGCATTAGCTGCGAGGGTAGCGGCGAGTGAGCGTGGGTAGCGAACGAGTTTCAACTCAAAGCGATCGGGTTCACAATGCCGGACATTGCGACGTGATGCCACAGTCATCGCCAGCGGGTTGAAACTCGGTCGCGTCCCCACTTCCTCGCCGCTACCGTCGCGGCTTTACCTTCTATGTCGCTGATCCCATCCAGCTTCGTTCAGTTGTCAGCGTCACTTCTCGGGATGCACTTTCTTGAACCCGTCCCTGTACCCCTTTTCGAAAGCCTGTTTCCGAGCCTCTAGCCCGCCTGGTGGCGGAGGATTTTGGAGCTGATCGCCCGATCCCTGTTGCTCAAAATACTTCTGGGCCATCAAGTTCAACTCGTCATCGGTCGGCAACTTTGCGTCGCGCGGCGCTTGCTCTCCCGCCTTTTCGCCAATTTCATAAGCCGCGCGTTCTTCAGCGGTTCGGCCGTGAGATCCTCGATGAGTACAGAACACCGCCACACCGCAAACGACGACCGCCGCTAATCCGATCAACACAGAAAACCGAGCCGGTTTGAATTTTATGGCCATGTCCACAGTAGACACTCACGCAGCGCGTGTATTAACGCTACGCCAAAATCTCTCCACGCTCCGATCGCAATAGCGATCTCGTTCACAACGCCGGGAGTGGGGAGGTAGAGCGAGGAAGCAAAAATTAAGCAAGCGAACACCAGGGGCAGTTGCGAAGTACAAGAGGAGGAACCCATGAAGGCCCCTCCTGCGCATGAATAGATTGCGCACATTGGACGACTAAACATTATTATTATGAAAAAACTTACTAGTTTACTGATAGGCTGTTCACTGGCGCTGGCTGGAGCCGCGTTGGCGCAAGAGCCGACACCATCAAAGGGCAAGCGCGCCCCGGAAAAAGCGCGCACGACTGAAGCTCAACAGCCGAAGGGGAGACCGGCGAAACCTGAGACCCCGGCCGCGAAGCAACCCGGAGCGATGAAGGAACGTGGCGCGACGACCGAGCGCGGAGCTACGACTGAGCCTGGTGCAGGGAAGGGCCGGAAAACTCCAGCGAGCGTGGAATCTGCGACCAGCCCGAAAACGAATGTTTCCGGTCAACCGGCCGGTGCGCCGTCGCCCGGTACGAAGCAGCAGGCTGAGCAGCGGAAGAAAGGGATGAAGGGCGCCGGCGCGGGGGCGAAGACATCTGCCACTCCGGCAACATCGCCGGCGGGGGCTGCGGCAGGTGTAGCTCCGTCAAGTCCGGCGGCCGGCCAGCAAAATACGCAGGCTAATGTGGGGGCCAAGGCGAAGAAGCCGGATCCGCAAAAGGTGCAGCAGATCAAAACTCAGCACGCGACCTTCCGTGCGCAGCCAAAACCGCAGCAAGTTCCGGCGGTTACGTTTAACCAGAGCCGTCGGATTGAGGGAAGCGAAAGCTGGCAGGGTCCGCAATACGAAGTATTCCGCTCGTATCGTCCGGAACGGCACGACCAGGGATGGTATCGATCGCATTACAACCGCGTGGAGTTGATCGGTGGCGGTTATTACTTTTGGAACAACGGCTACTGGTATCCGGCATGGGGTTACGATCCTTCTGCCGAATATTATGCCTATGACGGACCGATCTATGTGGGTCACCACGCGGAGCCGCCGGATAAAGTGATCGCCGACGTGCAGGCCGTGCTGCAAGAGATGGGCTATTACAGGGGCGACGTGGATGGATTGCTCGGGCCGTTGACCCGCGAGGCGCTCACCGCCTACCAGGCCGATAACGGGCTCACCACGACAGCGGCGATCGACCAGCCGACGCTCGATTCCCTTGGGATGGGATAAGAAGAAAGTAGAGGGTAAAAAGTTAGATTCGAGAAGCCGCCGAGGCGCATGAATGCCTTGGCGGCTTTTCTGTTTTCGGGGTCATGAGCTCGTGCCAGAAAAGTAGGAATGAAGAAGTAAGAAGTAGAAAGTAGGAGTGCGGAGTCCGGATTCCGGAATAGGATCGCTGACCGATGACCAAGCGGCATCAAGAAATCGCGTCAGCGCTGCCGGCAGACTTCGATACGCTGCCGCGGCTTCACGGGTTTCGGTTGCGCGGGATGGAGATGACGCGGCTGGAAACTTTCATCGACGCAGCGTTCGCGTTTGCCATTTCGATGCTGGTGATCGCCGCGCAGCAGATCCCTGACAACATCCAGACGCTCCTGGCGGCATTCAAAAATGTGCCGACCTTCGTCTGCAGCATCGCCGTGCTCGGCATCTTTTGGCGTGGCCATTGGTTATGGAGCCGTCGTTACGGTCTCGAGGATGGTGTGTCGATCTTCATCAGCTGGGCGATGATTGTTACGATCCTGATCTTTATCTATCCGCTAAAGGCAATTTTTGGAGCGATGTGGTACCTTTTGAGCAGTAGACAGGTCGGTCAGCCGTTCTCGCTTCACACTACCGAATCACAGGCGAGAACGATTTTTGCGATTTACGCGCTGGGCTTGATTGCCATTTCCGCTGAAATCCTGCTCCTGAATCTTCGTGCATGGCAATTGCGTGAGCCGTTGCGATTGAATGTGCTGGAAAGACTGGTGACGCGCGGTGAGCTGACGGGCTGGAGCATTCCGGTAGGCGTCGGAATCGTGTCATTGGTCTCTGCACTTACTTTGCCGGCACAACAGATCCAATGGAGCGGCTGGGTTTATTTTTCGATGATCGTGCTGGTTCCGCTACACGACTATTACCTCAAACGAAGCATAAGGGAGGCGCAAAAAAGTAAGAATTAAACAATGCGATTCAAACGGTCGCTGATCCATCTGACAGTTACGAGGGCAAGCCTTTGCGCGCGATCAATTGTATCTCGGCAGCTCCCGCTGCGCTCGACCACATACCCTCGTGGCGTAACCGGCCATCTCGCTCATCCCATTGACTCTTTCGCTCCCGCTCTCTCGCCCTCTCGGGTTTGCCCATCTATGTCGCGGCTTCCCCAGCACGCTCCGTTCGCTCGATTCCATTTTGTTCACAGAATCGATCCGGTTGACTCGCGATCTCCCGATCGCTCGGTCGCCGCGCCGGGCGACCAATGCAGTCCATCCACCGCCTCCCAGCACGGCGTATTCGTTCGCTCACTCGATCGCTAGGAAGGCAATCCCTTTTTTGCAATCAATTCCATTTGATCACAGAATCGATCCAGTTCGCCTAAGGTAGTGTAAACGTTGGGCGTGATGCGTATGCCCTGGAATTCTTCGTGCACGATCGGCACGGTGAAGATGTGGTGCTTGTCGAACAAGTATTTCGTCACAGCGTTCGGATCGGTGCCGTCGATTTGAACGTTTCCTATCGCGCACGATTGGTTGGGATCGAACGACGTGTTGAACCGGATCTTGGGCACGTCTTTGAGCCGGTTCATCCAGTAACGGGACAAGTAGCGTAACCGCGCTTCCTTGCGTTTGCCGCCGATGCCGTTGTGAAACAGGAGCGCTTCGCCAATAGCAAGTTTCGGCGCGGCCGAGTGGGTGCCGATTTCTTCGAATTTGCGAATGTCCGATACCTGCTTCGCCTCCGCGGCCATGAGCGGCCAGAGTTTTTCGATTTTATCGCGCTTAACGTAAAGCATGCCGGTGCCTTTCGGCGCGTAGAGCCATTTGTGCAGACTGGTGCCGAAGTAATCGCAACCGAGGTCGCTTTGTTTGAAATAGAACTGGGCGAATGAATGCGCGCCGTCGACGATGGTCTCAATGCCGCGGGCGCGCGCCCGGTCGCAGACTGCCTTAACGGGAGTGATCTGGCCGGTGATGTTGATCATGTGTGAGATCAGGATGATGCGAGTGCGGTCGGTGATTCCTTTTTCAAACGCGGCGGTGATCTCGTTGAGGTTCTTCGGCGGAATCGGAACTTGAATGAGCTTGAGCTTGAGGTTTTCCCGTTTTTCCCGCTGACGCAATGTGGTGAGCATGCGCGGATAATCCTGTGTGGTAGTGAGAATTTCGTCACCGGGCTTGAAGTCCATGCCCATGAGAAGAGTCTCGAGCGATTCCGACGCGTTACGGGTGATCGCGATTTCTTCGCGGTCGCAGCCGAACAGTTCGGCCAGGCCGGTGCGAATGGTTTCCGATTGCGGCTCGAGAATTTGCCACATCGTATAAGCGGTGGCGTCTTCCTGTTCCCAGATATAACGGACGAGCGCCTCGGTCACGATCCGCGGACTTGGCGAAACGCCGCCGTTGTTCAGGTTAATGATGCCGCGTGTAACGCTGAAGGAGTTTTGGATCGTCGCCCAGTAATCTTCGTCGGTGGCCGCTTCTTCCGGCGTGAGATGCGCGACGTTCTTCGAAGCTGCTTCAACATTTCTCAATAACGACGCGACCGTTGCCGAAGAAAGCGCAGCCAGACCGAGGCTTTTGCCGGCGAGAGAGAGAAAATCGCGTCGCGTGCGCATGTGTGTCCATCTTTGCGAATTCACTGCAACGTGACAAGCCATTCAAAGGGTTCTGGTGCCGCGCAATCATTGAACCAAAAAATAATTTTCCAAGCGCACGAGTCAGCGGCAGCGGCGCGAGATTGAGTTATTCGCAGGTCCAAAATTTTTTGGGACACGAATTAATAGGGAGAAAGGGGAATAATGAGAATACTGACATTAACGGTAATATTAGGGTTACCGCTCATGGCGCTAGGTCAGCAAGCGGAGCCGCAACAGACGCAGGCGCAGGGGCAGACGAATCAACCGCAGACTACTGCGCCGGCAAAAGGGAAGAAAATGCGTCCCGAGCAGGACGCGAATAAGCCGCAGGCAAAACCTGAGACCGGCACAAACGTACGTGGACAGACGACCGTTAAGGGTCGCGCTCAGGAGATAAAGAAGAATGAACCTGGGGCGCGTTCGAGCACGAACGAGACGAACGTGAGAAGCCAGACGAACGTGAATCAATCAACGAAGGTGAACGTGCAAGAGTTCAAGTCGCGTCACAGCGAAGTGTTCAGTCTTGGACGGCATCCGAAGGAGTTCTTCGTCCAACGATTCGGGGCGAACCATTTCCGGTTGATCGGCAACACGTACTTCGCGTTCGTGGATGGCTGCTGGGTCGCGGTTGACGTTGACGGCTTTGTATATACGGAGCGGGTGATTTGCCCGGGCGATCCGGAATTTATTGAAGTTGATTAGCGCGACCTCTGCGCTACACAAAAGCGCTCCGCTGGAAATGCGGGGCGCTTTTTTCTGGGATCGATGGGAATCGTGCACTTTTCCCGAGGAAATTGTTTGCCGACCGGCGCAATGCGCGGTCCCAGCAATCAACGCGACACCTTCTACGCTTCTTAATCAATCGGGCAACTGCACGCTTTGCGGATGGTGGATGCGGTTCTTAGGATCGTACCGCCGTTTCATTTGCTGGAGGCGCGCATAATTTTCTGCGCCGTAATAAGCCGTTGGCCAATCCTTGAAAGCAAGATCCGGATAGTTTGCGTAGTGGCGTGTGATGCCGGCTTGCGCGATATGATCGCGCATCCGACCTACCGCCTCTTGAAGAGCCGCCGCGTGCGAGGGCGATGCCCAGTATGCCTGGGACTACTCGCCCAGGTAAGGGAAAGCGCGATGCGGATAGGCCCCTTCCACCTCGGTGGAAATGGCGCCACCCAGGGTATTAATTTGAAACACCAGACCGGGAACACTTAAGACTTCTTCGAAAATACCGGGCAACGCAGGCCCGATGTCGGCCATTCCTTTGTAATATCCAGCGCTGGCGTTTTTAAAGTAAACCGGACCCGGATCTCCATAATACCAGGATAACGATTTTTTTAGAGGAGAGGGGACCGCAGATGTGGCTTTCTTCGTTAGGCCGGCGAGCCGGCGACGGAAAGCTACCAACCCTTTTTGCTCTCGGGAACCGATGGTGGTGACAAGCACAGTGACCTGGCTGCCGTTCATGATCCAGGCCGAAAACGCCTCGTTAGGCAAGTCGACGCTGGCTTCGAACCAGGTCTCCAGCAAAACTGTGGCGCGTTTCGAATCGAGTCTGTAAGCCCGAAACTTCCATGCCGAAAACAGTGCGGGGGCGGGGCGCGTATTGAACGTCAGTTCGGTCACGATTCCGAGATGGCCATTTCCACTGCCGCGCGAGCTCCAGAGCAAATCAGGCTCCTCGTTTGAGTCACGGATTGTTCCGGCGCCATCCACCATTTTGACTCTGCGCAGATGGTCGCAGGTTAAACCCCATTTTCTGGCGAACATCCCATAGCCGCCGCCAAGTGTAAGACCTGCCAGACCGACTGTTCCGCATGATCCAGCTGGAAGGAAACGGCCCTTCGCCAGTAGGAACCGGTTCACTTCTTCCAATCGACAACCCGCGCCTGCGGTCAAGATGCCGGTCTCCGCATCAAGCTGCATCTGGCGCATCGGCGAAACATTCACGACGAGTCCATCGTCGTTTAGACAAAATCCCTCAAAGGAATGTCCTCCTGCTTTTACCGCGACCGGACAATTCTCTGTGTTTGCCCGTTCGAGGGCGTGTTGAACGCCAGTCTCAGACGTGCAACAAGCAATGACTTTGGGCTGGGTTAAGATCCCAGCGTTGTAAACCTTCCGGGCAGTCGCGTAATCAGGCGCCTCCGGCGTGAGAAATTTGACGCCGTCAATGGATGGGTCCGACGGCGATCTGGATATTGTCGGTCTCTCACTCCCGACAATGCTCGAGAGATCGGCAAGGATCGCGGTCGTGGCCGCAAGAGATGTGCGGAGAAAAAACCGGCGCGTCTGCATGAATCGCTCCCGACCATCCTGCACAGATAAGCTGGCGATTGAAACTGCGAAAATACAAATGGAGAGCAGTCGGCCCATCGTCGATTTGATGTTTGAAGGAACGCAGATAAGACGAAAGAGATGAAAGCAATTCGGGTGCATGAATTTGGAGGTCCGGAAGTTCTTCGGCTCGGAGAAGTGCCGACGCCGCGGCCCGGTCCGGGTGCAATGCAGCGCGATGTCGATCTTCGCGGAATGGTGCTGCCGAACACGCCGCCGGCACAGATGGCAAGCATTCACGCCGCGCTCGTGGCCGGTTTGGAAAATGGGACATTGCGACCGGTGATCGGCAAGGAATTTCCACTGGCCGAAGTGGCCCAGGCGCATCGCGCAGTCATGGAGCCGGGAGCGATTGGGAAGATCGTCCTCGTTCCGAGGACGTAAGAATTAAGAAGTTGGCGGTCGTGCATGCAATCTGAATTGTTTTTGCAGGCGACACGCCTGCCGCTACAGATTTCTGGGGCGCCGCGAGTTTCGAAGTTGCAAGGCTGGGGCTACCGTAAGTCTCGTTTCGACAGGATTTGTCTATGGAAATTCATCAGTTGCGTTATTTCGTCGCGGTGGCGGATGAGGGAAGCTTTTCGCGCGCGGCGGCCAAGGTGCGGGTCGCTCAGCCTTCGCTCAGTCAGCAGATTCGAAAGCTGGAAGCGGAGGTCGGGCAGCCGTTGTTTGATCGGCTGCCGCGTTCAGTTGTACTAACCGAAGCGGGCCGTTGTTTGATTGATTATGCGCGGCAAATATTGGCTTCGATCGGCGATGCTCGCCGGTGCGTGGACGAACTCAAGGACGAAGTGAGCGGCAAACTGACGGTGGGCGCAATTCCTACTATCGCGCCATATGTGTTGCCCGAATTGGTGGTGACGTTCCAGAAACATTATCCCGAAGTGACACTGGAGATCGTGGAGGATGTGACCGACGGCATTACACGACGAATTGAAGCAGGCGAACTGGATGTCGCGCTGGCGTCCACTTGCCGTCCAAGTCCCACCCTGCAGCGCGAATCTCTGGGTACCGAACCATTGCTTGCATTGGTGCCACAGGGACATGCCCTGGCAAAGAAGGACATCGTGGAATTCGACGATCTCAAATCGCAGAGATTTCTACTTCTCCACGAAATGCATTGCCTGTCGCAACAGGTGAATCATCTACTCGAGTCCCGTCGTCTTCGGCCGGAGGTCGCACTGGCCGGCAGCCAGCTCAGCACGATCGCGAACATGGTCGCGGCCTCGATTGGCGTTTCAATAGTGCCACAAATGATGGTGAAACACCATGCCACACCCGGCTGCGTCGTCTTGCCGTTCGCACCGCCGGTTCCCGAGCGGGAGCTGAATTTTCTGTCCAATCCGCTCCGATTTCAGAGCAAAGCAGCCGCAGCGTTCCGTCGGGAAGCTGCGGCTGCCTTGTCAGAAAAGGATTTGTCGATTACTCCTGTGGCCGAGGAGTGATGTTCTTATCTCATTCTTTCCAGCGCCATTGCTACCAGCGATAGCATCGGCCAGACGGCGAGAATCAGAAGTAGTCCAAAGCCTGCAAGCTCGGGCCCATAATGCGGGCGCGCCCTGTGCACGTATCGTTCCTCGAGGAACCGCGAAATCCGCTGTCCAATCGGCATTCTAGTTTCCATGTGATCTTTATTCTCCTCTAATGGTTGTCTTTGTTGGTTTATGAAAAAGTGAAATCACGGGCGCAGGTTTCCTACAGGGCCCCATTGGGGTGGGACCAAGAACGTCGAAGTTCTTAACGGCGCGTTGCAGATCGCCCGGAACCTGGCCGAGCTGATCGGCTAATCACGTTCCAAGACCGGTCGTTTCCCCTGGGTCTTCCCATCCCTAAACCTGAACCGTTCACACAGTGAACTGGCCACATCCTGGTCGCCGGTTGAAATACTTTATGCGTCTAGTTGCGATAGGATTTGCCTATTCTGGACCTGAAAGAGGGGCCGCAGTCACCGACCCCGCCTAGGGCGGGCCACAGATGGACGCCGGCTACAGGTTGCGGGGGCGACAGGCGATCAAAAGTTCGAATCAAGAAGAAGTGTCGAGCATGGTGCCGCGGCACTTTGAGCTGCCGCAGTGGCAAGTGTATTTCTTTTTTGATTCTTCCGTGACCGGCTCGTCGATCTCCAGCGCATAATCGTAAAAGAGTTCCTCTCCGGACTCGATATCACGGATCGCGTCGATGAATATGCGGTCGTCTTCCTCGGCGGCTTCGCAGTTTGGATCGCAGGAATGGTTGATCCAGCGCGCGTCGTTGCCGCCAATCTCTGGATTGATTACTTCGCCATTATCCAGGCCAAAATTGAATGTGTGGGGGTCGTTTTCGTCGTTGGGAGCGGCTTCCCAGGAGGTGCGTTCGCCGGTGTATTCGATAATGCGAGTGCCTTTGAAAATGAACTGCGCAGCGTAAACGCCGCGTCCGTGCACAGCGGACTGGCGAACCTCGATTCGTACAGTCCGCTTTTGAGTTTTGCCTTTCTTCGTCATCGAAGGAATTAAGCAGGAGAAAGTGAAAACTAGGAAGGAAGAAGTAGAAATGGAGCGACTGGGACGAGTGACATAGAAGGTAAAGCCGCGAGGGTAGCGGCGAGCAAGCGTGAACGCGAGCGAGTTTCAATTCAGAATTGGGAAACGCTATTGATGGTGAATATTCGTGGAATGACACCGGAAGAACGCACGCGTCTTGAATCGATCGAAGTGGTCTTGCGATCCGACACTGTGCGCGAACAGATTTGCCCGATTATCGAACGGGTCCGCGCGGAGCTGGCTCTCAAAGACGAGGCGCTAATGACTTGGGAACCGATTCCGTTAATCGTTTTCGGCGACGCGTTACCGCGTGAGATCCGGTCCGCGTGGGTATTCGTCCTGCGCGCCGGCGCAGATACTGGCGCGGAACGCCATCCAAATAGTCATCAGCGGATGATGACATTCGAAGGGAGCGGCGATATGCAAACCGAAGAGCGGGGCCAGTGGCAGTCGAATGTCCTGGTCGGCGACCATGAGGCGCCGCTGGAGCGGCGCTGGATTTCAATTCCGCAGAATGTTTGGCATCGTCCGGTCGTCGGCGCGGACGCTGATTGGACGGTGGTTTCTTTTCACACTATCCGCGCCGAGGAACTGATTGAAGAAAAGCCGGATGACAGCGGCAAGAATGGAACAAAGCAGAAGAAGTATCTGGAGAAGTAAAAGGATCGTGAATGGCATAACATTTCTCATCGTTGCGCTGACCACTGTTGCCGCATGGAACCCGGCTTGCGCAAACCTGGGCGATGGTTCCGACAGAATTGAGGATTTATATGGCAACCCGGTCCAGCGACGGTTGCGCGATGACGGAACTGTCAGCGTCCTCTACCATAAGGATAAATACCTTTACCTTGTGACCTTCGCCAACGACCGGAGCGTTTCGGAAAGCTATTCTCATATGAAGGGGACGGATCTGTCCGAAAAAGAGATCGCAAAATTCCTGAAACTAAATTCCGCGGGCGGGACATGGATTCCTGCCAACACATCGAAAGAACGGCGCTTCAAAAGAAGTGACAACGGAGCCGAGGCGACGTACGGAATCGCGAGCGGACGCCGCGCGCTGACGGTGCGAGAACTTCGGGGCAAAGACACGCAGAGCGATCAGTGATTCGGGTGCGCCAAGGCGCGCGTGAAATAGGATCGCCTCCGCTTTTACCAACGTGTTAGCCTCTGGGGCTTAACCAAAACAAGTCTATGTTACACATCGTTTGGTACATTATTGTCGGCTTCATCGTCGGATTAATCGCACGCGCTGTGATGCCGGGCGTTCAACATCTCGGTTTCATCATGACGACCCTGGTCGGTATCGGTGGCTCGATCGTCGGTGGGCTGATCGGACGCCTGTTTTCCAAACCGGAACCGGGCGCCACGTTTCATCCAGCGGGATTCATCCTGTCGATCATCGGCGCAATCATTCTGCTTTTTATCTGGGTAAAATTGGCGCCGGCCTAACGAAAGCGAACGACCTGATTTCTATTCCTCGTCTTTAAAGTTCCGACACATTCCTGCGCTCAGGCAAATGCAGTGTGCTTTCGCAGCACCAACGCGGCGACGATTCCTACGCAAAGAAATCCAATCACTTGGATGAACATATAGCTGCCGACGTAAACAGAAGGGAAGCCGTACCAATTCCAAAAGGAAACATTGGTGGCAATCGCGGCCAGGATTCCGGCAACCAACACGAATCCGACTCGACCGCCGAAACTCGCAATGCGTGTTTGCGTAAGAAGGAACACGACGAGGATCGCTTCGAGCAGTTCGGTCGCGAACTCGATTCCAAGTGATTTGCCGAGTGTGAATGGACGGCCGGGCGCGTGATACATAAGAATTCCCGAAGGGTTCGCTGCGATTTTTTCAGCCATGTGCTTCATCGCTTCGCTCTTTTCCTGCCGGGTTGGATTCTTACCGACGCCCATGCCGGGAAAAATGTAAAGACCGGTCTGGTCGCCGATGTTGCTTTGCATCACGCTGAGCACGGCTGATTCATTTGGAATTTCGCCGATCCCAGCTTCGCCCAGCGGCAACGCCATGTGCGCAATCGATGTCCAGATAAACATGGCGAGTCCGCCGAGAATGCCAGCACTAAGAATTTTCATAAGCGGAAGGATGAAGAGTGGAGGAGGAATTTAGAAGGAAAAAATCGGCAGTGAGTCAGCGATTCTAACCAACGCGCCCGGCGAGTAATTCAGAGGAGTCCGGCATTCCCCCACAACTACAAACATTACAAAAATATAAGGTTAAAAGCGTTGACCTTTTTGTTGTTATCTTGGCAATCTTGACCCTCCCAAGCTCTCTCCCTCTCCTCCGGCTTGGAATCAGCATTTCCATACATATGAAAACTCATCGTTGGTTTACTCGTAATCGTCTCGTACCGCACCTGCGCATGGCAAGTGTCGTAACCTTAATGTCCGCAGCGGCCGCAATGGCGTTCGTCGCGGTGAAACCGTCCGGCCCGTTGCAGGTGACAAATTCAAACAGCAACAGTCAAGCGATCGCCAAGCTTAGAGAGGATCGCGAAGAGTTGTTTAGAAACAAGCGTGCGCTGCCCGGCCCTGAAAGAGATGGCGGGCCGCTGCTTGCCGCTCAAATAGAGTATGCCAATCGTGCCTACCCAGCGAAGGACATACCCTTTTCTGTAATCACAAACGCGACGACGGCTTGGGCGAATCTCACGGCGACGGGTGCGAGAAGGGGCCCGAACGCGCAAACACCTGGCTGGACACTCGTGGGACCAAGCACGGCGGACGATCCAAATATATTGACCTTCAGCGGGGCCGAGTATATCACCTCTGGCCGTATTACCGCGCTTGCGGTCGATCCGGGTTGCAGCGTCAGGACGTGCCGGGCATGGGCGGGAGCAGCAGGCGGCGGAGTCTGGCGTACGGACAATGCGCTTTCGGGGAGCGGTGCCAGCTGGACATTCGTGTCAGGCAGCTTTGGAACCAACGCGATTGGAACGCTTGCCTATACAGGCGGCGTTCTCTACGCCGGGACCGGTGAGGCGAACGCGTCGGGCGACTCGGAAGCGGGTATTGGCATCTACAAATCGACCGACGGCGGGAATTCATGGACAGCGCTCTCCGCCACAATTGGTCCGATTACGACGTTCTCACCCGGCACGGGAACTAACGGAACATACGGGCCGGGAAATGCGTTCCTCGGTCGCTCAATTAGCTCGATGGTTGTTGACCCAACAAATGCGAGCCATCTCTACGTGTCGTCTTCGCGTGGCGTGAGGGGGGTGAGTTCGGTTACTGGCGGTGGAACTACAAATCCGCCGACTCCTAGGCCGCCTTTCGGCCTTTTCGAATCGACGGACGGCGGCGCTACGTTTAGCTTTATCTGGGATGGCGGTGACGGTTGCCCGGCAACGTGCGATGGAACCAACCCCAAAGCGACTATTCGCGGCGTTAACAAAGTCGCGCTCGACCCAGGCTGGAACGGGACGACGAACAAAATCCTCTACGGGGGCGCATTCGGTCCCCAAAATGTCGCGGGAAGCGGAGGCGTCTGGCGTTCCACGGACGGTGGTGTGACTTGGGCTCAGATCAAAACATCGCTCACGCTCAGAAGCGATGATCGCGCCGAATTCGGAGTGACTCCGATCACGGGCGGATTCACCCGCATGTACGTAGGCGAGGGCACCGGGAGCGACGGGGGCGCCAATCGGGCACGATTTTACCGCACTGACGACGCCGCTGGAGCGGCAGTCTTTGCTGACCTAACAACGTCGCAGAACATTGGCTACTGCACGGCCCAGTGTTGGTACGATAACGTAGTTTATTCTCCGCCCGGTAAACCTGATGTGGTCTATCTCGGAGGATCGTATTCGTATGGTACCTACGGCGGCAGTACCAATGGCCGCGCGTTTATCCGCTCAGCTGATGCGGGGACATCGTTCACTGACATGACTTGGGATGCGACGACGAACCCGACTCCGCCCGGCAGTTGTTGCCAGCCGAATCCGATCGCGCCGAATGGTATGCATCCGGACAGTCACGCAATCGTGGAGATCCCGGGGACCGATTCAGCGATCTTCGGTTCGGACGGTGGGCTGATGCGCTCGAGTGGGGCTTTTGCGGATATCTCGTCCCAATGCACGACGTACCGCGGGCTCAGCGGCGCGGACCTGGCGCTTTGTCAGCAACTGCTATCGGCGGTTCCAACGTATCTCTACAATCTGAACAAGGGACTCTCGACGATCCAATTCCAGAGCCTTTCGGTCGCAGCCGATAACTACAAGCATTTGCAGGGTGGGAACCAAGATAACGGCACTTTCCAAACCTTCGGGTCGTTCGTTACTTGGCCACAGGAAATCTATGGCGACGGCGGTCAATCCGGTTTTAACGTGGCCAACTCGTCTATCCATTTCAATTCATTTTTTGGACAGAACCATGACGCCAATTTCCACAACGGCGATCCGTCCAAATGGGTAATTATTTCGGCGCCAATCGCGGGTAGCCCTGAAGGGTCCAACTTCTACGCCCCGATCATCGCTGATCCGAATCCGGCCACTGCTGGGACGATTTTCGAGGGCTCGCAGAGCGTCTGGCGAACTCAGGACTGGGGCGGTGACCAGGCGTACCTGGAGGCGAACTGCCCAGAGTTCACGACATCCGGAACGCAGCCCGGCTGCGGTGACTTTATCCAGATCGGTCCTGCGGGGGATACCGATCTGACTCTGACGACCAATGGCGGCACGACGCGCGCCGGCGGCTTTGTCGCTGCGATCGCGCGCACCGCAAGCAACACCGGTACGATGTGGGTGGCGACGACGACTGGGCGCGTGTTCATTTCGCAGAACGCAGACGCAGCCGCCGGGTCGGTCACGTACACTCGGCTCGACACACTTCCGTCAGCGACCGCGGATCCCGGCCGGTTCGTTAGCGGGATCCACGTCGATCCGGCGAACCCAAATCACGCCTGGATCTCCTACTCCGGATATAATTTCAACACGCCGGCTCAGCCTGGCCACGTGTTCGAAGTCACGTACAACCCCGGCACGCCGGACGCAACGTGGACGGCTCTCGATAATCCAGGCGGCACCGCATTTCCCGATTTTCCAGCGACTGGTATCGCTCGCGATTCGAACGGCGACCTCTACGTCTCGAATGACTTTGGCGTGATGGTGCTGGCAAATGGCTCGACAAGTTGGGCAACGGCTGGCACTGGGCTTCCCATGGTCGAGGTCGCAGGGCTAACGATAGTTCCTGGTTCGCGTGTCCTATACGCGGCAACGCATGGGCGCAGCGCTTGGAAACTGACATTGCCGTAAAGTTTAGTTTTTGTAGCTTGGGCGGGATGGTGAGAACCCATCCCGCCCACTTTTTTTGATACATGCTTCGAGCTTACGGCTAGGCTGCGTCTCTCTGCTTTCGGGATAATCAAATTTCGCACGCGGTCCGCCCAATGAACGGATTCGACCTCAGGTGAACAAGGATCCAGGCTCCCAACTGAACACCATGACGCGGTTGTGCATCTAATCGTTCATGGAGGGAAATTGCAATTAGCTGCCGCCATGTCGTCGTTACATAAATATTTGATGGCCGTTTCTATCTCCTTGCTTGTGACTGGCACAGCCTCGACTAGCACTCCTTTGCCCGGCTTTGTGGAAGGACATTTAAAGATCGTGTCGCCCAAGCCTGTCGAACAAGCCGATGAAAATGTAGCCGCCGAAACGGCGAAAAACTATGCCGACTATCCACTGCTCATCCTAAGTCGGGATGGACAAAAAGAGATTGCGCGGGTTACTGCTGATGGGGAGGGAAACTATCGCGTAGCGTTGCCCCCGGGCGATTATGTTCTCGATGTGCAAGGGCGCGTACGCAGGCATGTGCGCGCGAAACCGCAACCATTCACCGTTGTGTCGAACCAGACCGTCCACATCGATATGCATATCGACGCAGACCATTCGCGAAGCGGCTAGGCTCAGTCGTCCCAACCTAGTTGACAAACGGTTCGTGTTGGGATTGAATATCGCGCGCTAGTTTCCTTCCTTGCCAGCTATTCTCTCGGCAAGGTGTTGTTCGGAAATTCGCACGGTCAATCAGTAGTTGCATAACAATCCCCATCCATGTCGGGACATAGTAAGTGGTCGAAGGTCAAGCGTTTTAAGGGCGCGATCGACGCGAAACGCGGCAAGATCTTCAGCAAATTATCGAAGGAGATCACCATCGCGGCAAAGCGCGGCGGAGGCGATCCCAATGGCAATCCGCGCTTGCGCAGCGCGATCCAGGCTGCGCGCACCCAGAGTATGCCGAACGATAACATCGAGCGTGCGATCAAACGCGGCACTGGCGAGGGCAAGGATGCACAACAATTCGACGAGATCGTATACGAAGGTTACGCGCCGGGCGGAGTGGCTATAATTGTCGAAACGGCAACGGACAACAAGAATCGCACAGGGGCGGAGATTCGGAGCATTTTCAGCCAGCATAATGGCAATCTCGCCTCGACCGGAAGCGTTTCGTATATGTTCCACAGGAAAGGACAATTTACCGTTCCGCGATCGAGCATCGACGAGGATCGGTTGCTTGAAGTTGCCCTGGAGGCTGGCGCGGAAGAGTTGACAACTGATGACGATCAGTATGTTATTATCACTTCCCACGATCAGCTATACGCGGTAGCTGAGGCTCTCAAAAATGCGGGCGTAACCACCGATGGGCAAAAGTTTACATTCATTCCCGATACGACTGTTGCGGTGCCCGACGAAGCCGCGGTACGTCAGGTGCTCCGCTTATGTGATGCGCTTGAGGACGACGACGACGTGCAAAACGTCTATTCAAATCTAGAAATTCCCGACGAATTGCTGGCCAGATTGCCGGCCTGAAAAACTATTGCTTCCAGGAGACGTGTTAAGGCGGTGCTGCGCCGCGAAGAATTTTAGCTTATGAACGAAGAAAACGAAAACCAACCTGTGCCCACTGAGTCCGCCTTGCCGGAGCAACGGCATCATCGCCCCCGCCGCCGTTTCCCGCGAAAACGCTATCGGGGCCGGGACGATCGGTTCAGGCGCGACGACTCGGAAGAGTCGCCAAATTCTTCGTCAGTTAATGCCGATTCTGCCGGTGCGGTTACAGAGGTCGAGACCCTTGACCGGCCCGCCTCAGGCGGGCGCGAGGGGGCGGAAGCAGGTGCCGAAGGGGGCGAACAAGTTCAGGCTGAACCGGAATTCGGCGAAGGCATCATCGAAATCTCGGGCAAGGGTTTTGGGTTCCTGCGCGATGCGAAACGTAACTTCGTGCAAACGCCGCAGGATATTTTTGTAACGCCCGAGATCGTGCGTCGTTTCGGCTTGCGCGATGGCATGTGGATTTACGGTGAAACCCGTCGCGGCAGCCGCGGCCCGCAATTAGTGAAGCTGCTCAAGATCAATGGTGAAGAGCCGGCGAAATATCAGGGTCTCACGCCATTCGAGGAGTTGACCACGATCAATCCGAACAAACGAATTAAGCTCGAGACCGTGCCGGACCGTTACACGACGCGGATCATGGATTTGATGACGCCGCTTGGAATGGGACAGCGCGGTTTGATTGTTGCCCCGCCGCGCACCGGCAAGACAACGCTCCTGCATCACATCGCCGAAGCAGTGGCCAAAAATCATCCGGAAGTCATTCTGATCATTCTCCTTGTCGATGAGCGCCCAGAAGAGGTGACCGATTTTCGGCGTTCGCATCCAACGGCAGAACTGATGGCCAGCTCAAATGACGCCGACATCAAAAGTCACACGCGCATTTCGCAATTGGCGATCGAGCGCGCGAAACGCCTCGTCGAAGCAGGAAAACATGTATTTATCCTGCTCGACTCCATCACGCGGACCGCTCGCGCATTCAACAATGCAATGGGCGGCGGGGGCCGTACCATGAGCGGCGGTATCGACGCGCGCGCCATGGAAATTCCGCGGAAGATTTTTGCAGCTGCGCGTAATACCGAGGAAGCGGGTTCTCTCACGATTGTTGCTACGGCATTGATCGAAACCGGCAGTCGCATGGACGAACTGATCTTTCAGGAATTCAAAGGTACCGGAAACATGGAAATGGTGCTCGACCGGAAAATCAGCGACCAGCGGATTTATCCGGCGGTGGATATTTTTCTCTCTGGCACACGGCGAGAAGAGTTGCTCTTGCAACCGTGGGAACTGGAGAAAATCAATCTCATTCGGCGCGGCCTGGCCGGACACAAACCAGAGGAAGCAATTCAGCGACTGTTGATGTTTGTGAAAAAATTCCCGACCAACACTGAGATGCTCAAAGGCATCCCGGGCTGATCGGCCCACAGGCGATTGCCGGTCTTAACGCGATCGGACACGGTCCACAATTCGCTGTGCGCACTCGAAGGCTCTCCAAGATTTTTTATCGAAAAATCCTTGGGAGAAAGCGGCGGCGAGAGAGTTCCGAGCTCAGCACTTCGAGGATTCATCAAGGTGTCCTGCGCGCGATCGCAGGGGCACCTGCCATGCCATCGAGCGGAGACCATCTCGATGTCGGCAGCGGAACGGGGGAATTGTTGCGACTGGTTCGAGCGCATTATCCCTTTCGTTCTTTTGGCTGCGATTACACGGATAAATTGCTCTCCGTTCCCGGTCCCACGATCGACACGGTCGATCTGAATCGCCAACCGCTTCCGTACAGCGATAATCGGTTCGCGCTGGTTACATGCATCGAGACGATTGAGCACCTGGAAAACTATCGGGAGGTCATCCGGGAAATTTATCGTGTTCTGCAACCAGGAGGTGTCGCGGTATTTTCGACTCCAAATATCTTGAATCTGCGCTCCCGTCTGCGCTATCTGTCGTCCGGCTTTTACAACTTGTTCGGCCCTTTGTCGCCGGATGAATCCGACATTCACACCACGCGCGGCCACATCAATCCGGTGAGTTGGTTCTATCTTTCGCACGCCCTTCTCAGCGTTGGTTTCCGCGATTTGAAACTGACAGTGGATAAATACCAGCGCCGCTCTCTTCTGGCATTTCCTTTCCTGATCGTGCCTCTCCGCGCCACAAACTGGATCGTTTATCATCGCGATAAGAGCACCTACGGCACGCTGGACGAGCGGAATGCGTGGGCTGTGCGAGCGATGAATTCACCGGGCTTGCTGCTTGGGCGAACGTTAATCGTTACCGCTGTTAAGCCGGGGTAATGTGCTGTTGGTAGAGTGCGTGAATAGCCTCGCGAGCGTCGAGATAATGGCGACGGAAAGCATCGAATTCCTGATAGGCAAGACGAATGGCAAACTTTCGTTGTTCGCCTGGATCGCCCGGCAGCGTTGAAATGCTTCTGTTGTCATATCGACGCAACACAAGTTCGCAGCGGCGCAGGAACGCATAAGCGTCTTTAAGCTTCGTAACGTCCGACTTGTCCAGACGCCCGTCCTCGTGCAATCGATCGACGGTGCGCTCCCAGTTCTGTTCCCAGATGCTTCCGCGCATCTGCAACGCTTGAACGAGAAACTCCGCTTCTATGATGCCGCCCGCTCCGGTCTTTAAATCGAGAAAATCCGATCCGCTTCCGCGCTCGCGCCGAATGCGCTGGAGCATGTCATCGATTTTTATGAAAAGGCCGGCATCCTGGCACGCGCGAAGCCATGCGCGTTTTGCAATCTCGATGAATTCGTTTTGCAATGGTCCGCTACTGCTGCGTGCGCGAGTCAGAGCCTGCAATTCCCAAAGCTGCGCCCGGCTCGCATAGTACGATTCATAGGTTTCAAGGGAGCAGACAACCGGCCCTTTTTCGCCTTCAGGGCGCAGCCTCGCATCCAGAGTCCAGATATTTCCCTCGGCGGTTGGCTGCGCCATGGCGATCATAAGATTCTGCGCGGCGCGAACGTCCTCGCCCACGAACAGAACGTCCAGGTCCGCGCCGTAACTGATCTCGCGTCCCCCAAATTTTCCGAGCGCGATGACGGTTAGTTGCTCACTTGCAAGGAGCTTGGCGACAACAATCAGACACGCTTCTGCGACGTCCGAAAGCTCGGCAAAAGTTGCCGCTGGTTGGATAAGTCCCAGCAGGTCGCGCAGGATGACGCGCAACAGTTGCCTTTGCCGGTAGGTACGTATCGGGTCCAGATTGTTTGCATCTGCGCCTAACGAATCGAGCCGCCTTACATTTTCCGCTACCGATCGCGGTTCGCCAAACGTCGGGTCCCGGGTGATGTCTTCCAGAAGCTGCGGACGACGAATCAAAAGTTCGCTGGCAAAGTGGCTGACATCAAAAGTCTTCACAACCAGCTCCAACAATCGAGGATTTGCGACCAGAAGTTCAAAGAACAAACTCCGCAAACCGTAACCCTCCACGAAGCGAACGAATTGATTGAGCGTCGCATCCGGGTCTGCGGTCTTGGAAAGCCATTCTAGCAATGCCGGACGCAGCTTGCGAAAGATCTGCCGTGTTCGTGGCGCGATATGAAAACTTCCAGCGCCCTGCGCGAGATCCGATAGCGCCTTGGCTGCTCGTTTCTGGTCGCTGAAAATTTCGAGGTCGTCGGCTTTGGGCAGTCTGACCGGGGATGCGGATGTTCCTGAAACGATCCGTTCAAAAATCGGACGCACTGCGCGCATCCTTTCTTGCAGCGCCGCAGTGAAATCTTCACTGGATGAAAACCGGAGACTCAGTGCAAGGCTTCGCAAAGCTTCCGGGTCTCGAGGAACAATGTGCGTTTGCTGTTCGCCCTCTATCTGCAAACGATGCTCCACGCGACGGAGGAACCGGTAGGTGTTGTCGCAAGTCAGCACGTCCTCGCGCGGAAGAAGATCCAATTCACGAAGCGCTCGCAGCGCCTTGAGCATACTTGATTCCTGCAAGAACGGATGCCGTGCTCCGTGGATAAGCTGCAACGTCTGCACGATGAATTCGATCTCGCGAATGCCGCCGCGTCCAAGTTTCACGTCGCGTTCGAGCTTGTCTGCGCCGACAATGTCGCGCTCGATGCGCCGCTTAATGCCCGCAATTTCATCCAGCAAATCGGGCGATGCGCTTCTGGGATAAATGAACGGCTGATGTTGCCGCAGGAATTCGTAAGCCAGCTCACGGCTGCCGCCGATTCCGCGCGCCTTGATCAGCGCAAGACGTTCCCAGGTTTCGCCGAATCCGGCATAATAATTTTCCATGCTCTCGAGCGAGCGGGCCAATGGCCCTGCCGAGCCTTCCGGTCGCAGACGCAGATCGACGCGGAAAAGCGAGCCAGCCGGATGCCTGGTCGAAAATGTTTCGAGGATTCTTTTTCCCAGCCGGTTAAAGAATTCGTGATAGGAAATGTGCGCCGTGAGCTGGCCTTCCTCACTGTAGAGAAAAAGAAGATCCACGTCCGAACTGTGATTCAGTTCTCCGCCGCCGAGCTTGCCCAATGCAAGAATGGCGAATTCCGCCTTGGGCGAACCATATTGTTGCCGCAATTCAGTGTTCCAATGTTCGAACACATTGCGGATACAAATCTGCGCCACCTGCGAAAGCTCGCCGGTGGTTTCCTCCAGTGACGCCACGTTTGCAAGCTCGCGAACGGCGATGCGAGTCATCTCACGGCCCTTCCAAAAACGAAGAGCAGAAAAACCCTGGTCTGCGATGGAATTGCCAGCCGATCTGAGCAGGTAGCCCAGCATTTCCGCATAGCTGCGCGGCGCGCCGCAGATTTGCGCCTGACAAAGCCACACAAGGCTGTCCGGGTCGTGGGTGAGGCGCGCGGCGCAAATACTGGACACAGCGAGAAGATGAAGCAGGGCAGCTTCGCCCAGCGGAAATTGTTCCACCACATCGACAAGTGGCTGGGCGGTCTCCGGCCAATGTTCCTCAAGCTGAATCAGAACAGTTTCGACCTGCGCCGGATTAATTGAAGCGGCCGCTTTTTCGCGAATCCAACGATCACCACGAGCCATCGCGCAGAACATCACGCGGATTTCAGCGAAGGCCAGCCGGTTAGGGCCGCTCTCCGATCAGGATCAGGGCGAGGGCGCCAAAACGCGAAGCGCTCTCTTCCGAATTCGGAAATCAACCGGGCAATTGCCCGCGAGCTCGCCATCAAGCTCCAGGGGCACGTCCTGTTCGCTCGTGATGCGCAGCTGCCGCGTTTGAAAATATTCGATTTCCGGAGCTTTAATGACGGAGCTGAATACAACGTCCTGGAGATATTTGATGATTTCGAGATAGCCGAGCCGTTTGAAGACGACGACGTCAAACAAGCCATCATCAATGACAGCGTGTTTGAAAAACGGGAAGGGCCCACCGTAAAGGCGTCCGTTTCCGACAAGAACAAACGATCCTTCTTCCACTGAAGAATGCTCCGACTCGATGATCAGCTTTGGCGGTTGCCGCGCCGCGATGTGCGCTGCGGAGATGAGATAGCTCAGCGGACCGAAACTGCGTTTAAACGCGAGGCTGGTCTCTTTCACTACCTGCGCGTCCAATCCCACCCCGGCAAGCTGGACAAAATATTTCTCATTTGCGCTTGGCAGATCCACCAGACGAACGTTTTTGTCTTCGATGATGTCCCAGCAGCGTTGGAGATTGTGCATGGGCAAGCCGAGCTCCATCGCGAAAACGTTGACGCTGCCCATTGGAAGCACGCCCAATGTGGCATTGCTGCCGGCGAGTCCATTGGCTACCTGGCTGACTGTTCCGTCGCCGCCCGCAGCAACGATCCGCGTAAATCCCTCCTCGACTGCGCTCCGGGCCAGCGCCTCCGCTTCGCCAGAATGTGATGTAACGCGGACCGGGCAGTCGCCTGCGAGTGATTCGGTGCGCTCCTGCCAACTTCGAACGTGTTCAGGGCTGCCCGCCGTTGGATTGAGAATGACAATCGTATCGGTCACAAGGAAAAGTAGCAGAGGGCTTTGGTCTTTTCTTCAAACTCGGGCTGCGTAACGTCTTACGGTGAAAAAATTGCGCAGGGTTCCATTGATCGCCCTCGGGGTGGTGGTTGCGCTTGGCGCGATTCTTTTGACGGGCGTGAATCTGTACGTGCAATCGCAGGGTACGCACGCGAAGATTCAACAGGAATTGAGCCGACGCCTCGGCACCACGCTCGCAATTCGCAGCATGAGCGTCACGCCCTGGGGTGGACTGGAGCTGAGCGGCATCACGATTCCGCAAACTTCGCCGGTTGGTCCGAGGCATTTCCTCGAAGCAAAAACATTTCGATTGCGCGTTCGTTTCCTCTCTCTTTTTTCTCGGCGCCTGGTGATCAAAGAGGTTTCGCTCATCGATCCAAACGTAGTTTGGCCCCAAGATGCCGGAGGAAAATGGAAATTACCCGGTTCACACAGGAAAAAGACGGCTGCTCCAACTGTGTCCCAGCCGAAAGTACAAAGCGAACCCACTCCAACCTCGCAAACACAGGCCGCTCCTGTCGTTGCCATTTCTCCGGCGAATCTTCCTTCTCCGGCTCAGGCGATAGTCAACAATCCATCTCCGATGCCGGAACCGAGACTGGCGATGCCTCCGGAGGTTCGACGCGTAAGTATCAAGAATGGCAATTTCAGTTTTCTCGATCACGCCGGCAGGCTGCTTGCGAGTTTTGCTGGAGTAGATTTTCGCACCAGTATCCGCAGCGCCCTGGCACTTCACGGCGATACGAAGGTGGCGAGAATTTCCCTGCAGGACCGTTTTTTTCTGGAGCAACTGCGCTCCCCACTGCGTTACGAGCCGGACGTGCTGGAGCTTTCCAAGATTTCCGCGCGCGCCGGTAACGGTGAGATCAACGGTTATTTTGCGATGCAACCCGAAGCGGAGGACTCTCCGTTTACCACGAGCGTAAAGTTTCGCAATGTGCTGGCAGATCAGATTATAGGAGACGCAGGCGGACCCAAGGGCATCGTGCAGGGCAAATTGGAAGGAAATTTTCAGGCTTCCGGCAAAGCGGCGGATCCGGAAGCGTTCATTGGAAAGGGCGAGATTTCGCTGCGCGACGGGCGGGTCCAGCAATACAGCCTGCTGGTGCTACTGGGGGAGCTTCTTCAGATTGAAGAACTCAGAGAGCTTCATCTCGAGCAAGCGGAGGCGAAATATCATGTGCGTCCAGGCTTGGTCACAATCGACGAATTGATTTTGCGCTCTCCAAATATTCGTCTTACAGCGTCGGGAACAGTTGCGTTTAACGGCAAGCTGAAACTCGATTCGCAGCTCGCGATCAACGAAAAAATTCGTAGCCAGCTTTTTAAAGCGATTCGTCAGAATTTTCAACCGATCAACGAACCAGGCTATTCTGCCATCGACTTTCAGGTTGGCGGGACCATCGATCGGCCGAGCACAAACTTAATGGACAGATTGGTCGGCCGCGATCTTAGCAGTATGATAAACAGCTTCTTTGGCGGCGGAAAAAAGGAGCGAGCAAAAAAGAAAAAGAAACAGATGGAAGAAGCCGCGCCGGCAACGGCTGAGCCTGGCGACGCGGCCAGGGCAATGCCGGCCGGGCCATCAACTTCTGCTTCCCCCCAGGAGGCGCTGCCTGAGGCTAGCGCGACGCCAACACCAGCCGCGTCGCCATGAGAGTGAACGCCGGCAGCGCCGGCGGAATCCGCCTGGCAGTTCCAAAGCGGGGCGTCCGACCGACGATGGATCGTGTCAAAGCTGCTATCTTTTCCAGTTTAGGCGACGCTGTGGTGGGGGCGCGCGTGCTCGATCTTTTCGCGGGCAGCGGTGCACTCGGAATTGAAGCGCTCAGCCGCGGCGCGTCTTCTGTTGTTTTTGTTGAGGAAGATCGACAATCGGCGCAGATCATCGAGGGCAATCTCGCCAGGACAAAGTTGAAAGGACGAGTTCGACAGCAGGATGTTTTCGAATTCCTCCGGCATGCTCCCGGCGCTGAAATGTTCGACGTCATCTTTGCGGATCCGCCGTACGAAAAAACGGAGGATGGTGAGCGCTTCACCGAAAAACTACTGGTAAACGAAGCGTTGGCTCGATTAATGGACGCAGATGGGATTTTCGTTTTGGAGAAACAGCCGACAGAAGCTCTTCCCGAAATGAAACAGTGGCGTTTGCTTCGCCAGAAAATATACGGGGCAACTGAAGTCTTGTTTCTGTCCCAAAGCGGTGCGAGGACTCACCGCACTCCAAAGCACTGTGTGCGAAATTATTGAAAACTTGATTCTTGTTTAGCGAAGCTTTTGGAGTGCGACGCGTCCTCGCGTCGCTTTAAAATTTTGAAACTGTCGTGATCCGCTTTGTTTACAATTTGTTTTGGCCAATCGGACTGTTGTTCTTTTTGCCGGGCTATTTGGTGAAGATGATTCGTCGCGGCGGTTACCGCGAAAAGTTCGGGCAGCGCCTGGGAATTTACGATGATGAACTACGCGTTCGCCTATCGAAGCGAGAATCGACATGGCTGCACGCGGTAAGCGTTGGGGAAGTTAATATCGCGTTGAAACTGGCCCATGCATTGCGCGCGCTCGAACCGGATTTGCGCTGCGTTCTGACCACGACGACTACAACTGGTTTCGCACTGGCAAACAAGAACGCACCGCCCTGGATCGAAGTCCTATACACACCGCTCGATTACTGGCCGATCATGCGACGTGCGTTTTCGGTGATCAGGCCGACACGGATCTTGCTGGTGGAAGCTGAAGTTTGGCCAAACCTTGTCGCGCTCGCGCACGAACGTCGAATTCCAACAATATTGGTGAATGCCCGCTTATCGCCGAGATCGGAGGGGAGGTTTCGGCGATTCCGATTTTTTGTGACGCCCACATTTCGGCTATTGGATCTGGTCTGCGCACAGGAGCCGGAAGATGTCGACCGATGGGTTGCGATCGGGGTTGCGCGCAACCGGATTCGAGCGGTTGGAAGTATCAAATACGATCCTGAAGGGCGTGACCAGGGTTTGGAAGCGCAAGAAAGCGCGCAGCGACCCGACTTCAATCATTCGGATCGAGAGAGCCCGGTGTTGTTCGGCGGCAGCACCCATCGCGGCGAGGAGGAAATTCTGGCCGGCATTTTTCTGCGCTTGCGTCAGCAATTTCCATCGTTGCGGTTGTTCATTGCGCCGCGGCACGTCGAACGGCTCCGCGAAATTCGCGCGCAATTCGGCGCTATGCCAATGCGCGTGACGCTTGCAAGCGAAGTGGCGATCGGTGGTGGATCAGACGCGGATTGTATTGTTCTCGATACAACAGGTGACCTTCATCGCTGGTATGCTATCGCCACCATTGTGTTCATGGGGAAAAGCCTGACTGCGCACGGCGGGCAAAATCCCGTGGAGCCGATTATCGCGGGCAAGCCAGTCGTGTTTGGTCCACACATGGAGAACTTCGCAACACTGGCGAAGGCACTGGTATTGAAGAAAGGCGCGATCCAGGTTGCCGATATGGATTCGCTTGAACTGACGATCACCGAGCTTTTGCGCGATAGGGAAGCGCGTCAACGCCTCGTGCAAAGGGCACGCGAGGTTTTAAGCGAGCATCAAGGCGCGACCGCGCGCGCAGCGGCGTTGATTCACGAACTCAATCCCAGTCTTTAGCCACGGCGTCACTCGTCACGTCGAAGTCCGTTGTGGCGACCGAAGGGGATGCGCCGTCTCAAAACTAAAAGAGTGAAAACAGTTCGGCGATTTGCCTTGCGTGAGAGAGCAGCAATTCTGATATTGCCCGGCTTTTGTGACCCTATCGTCTAGAGGCCCAGGACACCGCCCTTTCACGGCGGTAACACGGGTTCGAATCCCGTTAGGGTCGCTTCTTCCCTCTTCGAACGAGGCGACGAGGTCCCGGAACGCGAGAGGACTCCGGCGAAAGTTGTCGGCAAAATAGAATTTCACGCAACTTTCACGCGTTCGCCATTTGGTTGTTACGGTCCGCTGCTTTGGTCTGGGGCATGTCCCAAAAACCTCACCACTCCAGATGCAAACCCACCAAGAAACGCGGAACGATCAGTCTTTTGATTTTCGCCGCGCTCTGCGCGAGCGCCTACGCAACACCGAAAACGGTGATCATCTCCCTGGATGGCGCCACTCCTCGGATTGTTGATCAACTCAATGCCAGCGGCCAACTCAACCCGAACGAGGGAATCAATCTCCTTCGCGCGAAAGGTTTTTCGGCGCAGCAAAATATCACCATCGCGCCATCGCTCACCGCCGCGGCGCACATAGCGATTGCCACAGGCTCGATCGCGGCGGCTAATGATGTTGTCTCGAACACATTCCATCTCGTCGCCAGTCCGTTTACATTCAATATCAGTGGTTTTTCCGCGCCGATCGGCGGCTATTCAATTGACGGGCCGGCGGAGAGTCCGTCTCTGACGGCTGTTCCGCTGTGGCGACCGTTGCTGGAGAACAACAAAACTGTTGCGACGGCGACGTGGCCCGGCGGTGACGGTTTGGACGTAACGGTTCCCGGGCTGAACCCGAGTCCAATCGTGCAGCCGGCTGCGGAGCGCACAGTCACCTACACCGTGCCGTTTGGCGCAGCGACAGCGCCGTTTCAAAAAGGGTTCCCCCTGAACGCGGCAAGCTTCAGCCCCGCACCGCCTGCGACGGTCGCCGATCTCATCGCGGCCGGGCACACGTCGTTTAGTCCCGTGCTCCAGGCGGACCTCGAGGCCTTCAACTCCGGCGGTCAAAGTTACTCTATCAAGGTCGCCGCACTGGACACGACGGATGACAACGCGACGAATTACGACACCCTCGTGATTTTCGATGCAAACCATGGCAGCATCCTCGGACCGTTCACTGCAACGCCGCTGGGCACGGGTCCGGCTTACATCCGGCCGAGCACAAAGATTTCCTCGCTCTTTTATCTGGAAGGACATTCGAACAAAGGGGGTGTCCGTTACTTCGTTTCGCAGCTCGCGCCCGATCTTTCCACTGTGCGGATTGCGCGCAGCTCGGTCAGTTTCATTCCGCGCAACGCAGCAGTTCTCGCCGATGTCGACGACATCAATAACAGCGTTGGTTTTTGGCAGCCGCAGGCGGACTTCCGAATCGTCGAGCGGATCGACGCGGTGCCGTCCACTTTCGCCAGTTTCCCCGATACCGAGCTCGAAGCGATCTACGAAGAGCTGGTGCGGGAGTTTGTCACTTACCAGACGAACGTCGCCCTGCGCGCGATCTCGCGATTCCCGAACGTCGATATGGCGATGATTTACATCGAGCAGCCGGACGGCTCCGAGCATCAATTCCTGGCGATCGATCCGCGGCAGGCGACGAACCCCAGCGACCCAAACTCGATCGGCGCGAATCAGGATCCCGTGAAGCTGGCGCGCTACCGCGGTTACATAGCCACCGCCTATCAGGTGGCGAACCAGGCGGTGCAGCGGGTGATCAACGCCGTCGGCATCGACGCAAACGGAGTGCCGAATAGCAACGTCTTCGTCGTGTCCGACCACGGGTTCGATCCGTTCCACACCGCGGTTAACGCCAACGCGTTTCTCACGGCGAACGGGTTCGACACGACAAAAATCCGCGCCGTCGTATCCGGGCCTGCGGTTAACTTCTACATCAACCTGGCAGGTCGCGAGCCGGGAGGCACCGTCACTCGCATGGAATATCTTGCCTTGCAGCAGCAGCTGTTTAATGCTCTGGAAAACGTCACCGACACGAACCCGAATTACACGGGCGGCCCAACTGCCGTGTTCGACAAAATCTACACGCGACCGGTGCCGGACGACATCAACGATCCGCAGTTCGGGCGACTGACCAACGACTTCATCGGACAGGATTCCGGCGATGTCTTCGCGATGCTGCGCACCGGCTACAACTTCGACGGCGTGCAAAACCCCGTGGTGATTCGCAAAGATGATCCAGTGGTCGCAAATCCTGTTCTGTCGGTTTCGAACTTCTACGGAGCGCACGGTTACGACCCGAACATTTCGAACATGAGCGCAATCTTTTTCGCCGCCGGTCCGGACATTGGCCGTGGCACGCTGCGTCAGATCCAGACAGTTGATGTCGCGCCTACAATCCTGAAGCTGCTCGGCGTGGAAGCGCCAAGCACGGTGGATGGCAAAGCTCTAGCAGTGCGGTTGCCGAAGAACTTGCTCACGGGATTGCGCGACCAGCTAAACGCACTCGTTGGCGGCGATCCAGAAACGCAGCGCCGCTACAGAAACGCGGTCGACGCGTTGAATCGCGCGATCGACAGCAATGCGTGGCTGGATGGTTCACACCTGCGCAACAATGGCGACATGGTGTTCGCCGCGGTCGCGAATGCCGCGCGTGAGCTGCTCGAAATCGAGAACCCTTCATCTTCGGTGACCGCGATCGTTGCGGCACTAGCCGATACCGCGCGTGAACTGGCGCAGATTGCGATCGACCAGGCAGTCGTCGCAAACGTAAATGAGCGGCAGATCGCAGCCGCGCAGCAGAAAATTCAGGAAGGCGACGCGAGTGTCGCGAGCGGGGACTTTGTCGGCGCGATCGATTCCTTTAAGCACGCATGGCAGGGTGCCTCACGGCGGTGAATAGCCATTGAGGTCAGGCATTGAGACCGGGGGAGGTAGGCACCCGGATCGTAAGCTGCTCGCCGTCGGTTTACCGGCCGTCGCTGTGCAGGCTGGGTTCAAGAACTCTCGTCAGGTTTATGATAGAACTGGCAAGCTGATCGAAGCGCATTAGAAAATAGCGGGCCCGCTTGTCATGGCCTTCAGCTCTACTCAATTCAACTTCTCCGATAAAATCGCGATCGTTACCGGGGGCGCTACTGGAATCGGTCGCGCAACATCGATCCTTTTTGCGCGCCATGGTGCCAAAGTGGTAATTGGAGACGTAAATGCTGAAGGCGCTAAAACCGCCGAGTTGATTCAAGAGCGACGGGGGCGAGGCTCTCTTCGTCAAAACGGACGTCCGGAAAGCCGAGCAGGTCCAAAATCTGGTCGCGACCACCGTGAAGACGTACGGCGCATTACATTATGCGTTTAACAACGCTGGAATTCTTCCCGACGCCGCGCCGTTGGCTGAGCTTGAAGAGGCAAGCTTTGACGAAGTGATTGCCGTCGATCTGAAGGGCGTGTTTCTCTGCATGAAGTACGAGATTCGGCACATGCTCGAGTCCGGTGGCGGTGTGATCGTGAACAACGCGTCGATTGCCGGCATGATTGCGGACCCAGGCATAGCCCCCTACGTGGCGGCAAAACATGCTGTGATCGGATTATCGAAAGCGGCGGCACTCGAGTACGCGAGACAGAAAATCCGGATTAACGCGCTCGCTCCGGGGTTAGTCGAGACGAGGATGACCAAATACTGGTTTGACGATCCTTCTATCCGCGGGACGCTGATGGCAAACTCTCCGATGGGTCGCGCAGCCCAACCGGAGGAGATTGCCGGGATGGTGCTGTTTCTCTGCTCGGACTTCGCATCGTTCGCCACCGGTCAAGTTTTCGTGGTCGATGGCGGATATACCGCGCGGTGAGAGCAGCCTCACTCGGTTACAGACTCCAACGAGCCTATTCACTCTTCCCCATCACTAATAAAGTCTGATGTCATTTTCGCTCGGAAGAGCGCTTGAAACTCCGGCGGCCGGTCCACGCTTGCATACCGGTAACAACAAACGTTGAGATTGACGTCCATTTCGCGATGTCACGTCCCGCAAGACCAGATGGTTGTCGGAAACCCGTTTTAACGTATTCGGCAATCTTGCACGAGGTAGGGCATCGAGCGCCGATACAGTTACGTCATTCTCGACCGGCAAATCATGATGCGAACCGCTGGAGCCAATCCAATCCCGTTAGGGTCGCACTGGTTGATGCTCGCGATCACCTGCATCCTGCTCCTGTCGGTGGCGGTGTTTGTGGATCTCAACCCGGTGGTAGATCAGAATTTTTTCTTTTCAACGAATGATCCGGGAATCCAGCAAACCAAAAAGATCGAGCAACGTTTTCCGTCGCAACCGGAAGTAATTCTGGCGGTGTCGTCGCGCGACATTTCTTTGCCGCGATATCTCGAACGAATTCAAAGACTCACACAACGGGTTCACGCCATTGGCGGCGTAAGCGCGGTTAAGAGCCTGGCGGAAGGACCAAAAAGTTTTGAGGATGCATTAAAGAGCCCGTTCTGGAGCCGGTTACTAATCGCGCCCGATCGGAAGTCCAGCAACGTGATCATTTTCATGAAAGGGAGGCATACCGAAAAGCCGATTCAACGACTAGAGCAGATTGTACGTGAGATGGATGCGCGCGATTTTCGGATCCACATCGCCGGTCCACCCTACGTGGTGGAAATGATCAGGCGCAGTCTCGCGCACGATTTCCGCTACTTCACTCTCACAGCAGTCGCGCTGTTTGGTCTGACTATGGCCGCTCTGTTCCGGTCGCTCCGGCTGTTTGCGGGAATGCTATGCACGTGCATCAGCGCCGTTTTGTTGAACTTGCTTCTGCAATCGATCCTTGGTCACAAAATCGGCATTCTGACGGTTAACCTCGGCACGATCGTGTTCGTGATTGCGTTGTCGCACCTGGTTTACATGACGTTCAACTGGCAAACGCTCGCTGATCGCGCGCACCGCATGGGTAAGGAAACTCCGAATCTCGCAACGGCGGCACGAAGCATGACTTTTCCGCCGTCGTTCTGGTCAATGGTCTGCGCCTCGTTGGGTTTTGCCAGCTTGCTGATCGTCCAGGCAAAGCCCCTGCGAGAACTCGGATTCGGCGGTGTGCTTGGCACAGTCGTCGCATTTGCGTGCGCCTATTTGATGTATCCGGCATTTCTGCGGTGGGCGGTGCCGCGCAAGACCAGGATTATGGAGGCAGAGCCTACTCGTGCATTTTGGTCGCGCCGCTTTGCGCCATTCTCGTTAGGCGTCATCCTGGTGAGCATCGGTTTGGGATTCGGTCTGACGAAGGTGAACACCGACCCGAGTCTTCTCGATTATTTCAAGCCGAAGCAGGAATTACGTGACGGCTTGGAATTCGTAGATCGCACCGGAGGCTGCAACCCGCTCACCCTGGTCGTGTCCGCGGCAAACGGCAGCCGCCTGAATACGGACCAAGCTTACAAGAAGATGTGGACATTGCATGGCGCCTTGGAAAATCAGAAAGACGTTGGGACTGTGATTTCCCTGCCGACGCTCCTGGCGGAAGGCGATCGCACTCCGTTTTCGTTTCTCATCAGCTACGAAAAGATGATGGAGATCATGGCGCAGCCGAAGTACGCGCGCGTCTCCAAGAGTTTTGTGACGGATGATCGGAATGAAGCGGTATTCATGCTCCGGATGATCGAGGCTCGCCGGACGAAATACCGCGTCGATGTTGTGAACGAGCTTCGCTCCATCTGCCGGAGATATGGGTTCAAAGCTGACCTTGTCGGCGGCATTTATTACCTGCAAGGACGACTCGCCAAACTCGTCGCCGAAAGTCTGGTGACGGGCTTGTTCTGGTTGAATTTGTTGTTTGTCGTGATCGCGTGGGTCGTTGCAAGATCTGTTCGCGTCGCGTTCGCAATGATTGCGAGTCTAACTCTCGTGCCACTGTCGATGCTCGGTGGTATCGGTTGGTTCAATGTTCCAGTCGACATCATTTCGGCGCCGGCCACGAATGTCTGCATAGGTATTGCGATCGATTCGATGATTCATCTCGTCTTTGGTGTTCGACGCGCACAACACGATGGCAAGAAAGAGTGGAATGCGTGGGTCTTCGCGCGCGAGGAGCAATGGCGCGGGATTGTTTATTCGGATGTAATCATCGCCGCCGGCTTCGCCATTTTCGTGTTGTCGGATTTTCCACCGACGCAGCGCTTCGGCCTGGTCGTTCTTGCTGGCTGCATCATCGATATCCTGGCAAATCTGTTTGTATTGCCGTTGCTCGGTGGCGCGCCATTGAAAAAGCGCGTTTGAAGATGCGGCTGCGATCTGGTCGCAGGGATCGAGGTATTCATGGACGGGCGAAGGATCCATTCTTCATTATTTTGTTCGATGGGCTTCGACGCGCACGAACGGATGCTCGAACGAACAGTAAAAGAAGAGCCCCCAATCGGGTGAATCGGAGGTCAGCCCGATAGGCACGCCCAGACCAACGACCAATTGCGCATCATTTGGCAGATTGAACGCGTAACGCGCGCCAGGAGAAATAAGCGCAGTAGTCGAGCGGTTCGTAGTCGCCTCAGGTGAGAGCACGCCTTCGTCGATATCTTCGTTCCATCCTGCAACCGTTTCTAACATGAGGTTCAGGTCGCGGCTCACTGTGAAGATGGCGCTGGCGCCAAGATTGTAATTCGTAAGGTCGTGGCTCCGTGCGTTGGGAAATACCGACATCCCGGCGTTGAAATTTAGAGTCCAACGGTCGCTCACGATCTTGCTGAAAGGCAGATTGGTTTCGTAACCCACGCTGTCGACGCCCAGTCCCTTGTCTGGATCACCAGTTGGAAGGACAAGAGAGAAACGTGGGGCGAACGCTGGAATATGTTCGTCTTCTGTCAACGCCTGCAGGCGATAGTTGAGGCGCATATCTTCCATGCCGTGGTCGTCTTCCGTGAAGGCGTACGGAATGGTGTAAGAGAACTGATGCAGCTGACTGAAGACCGGCCACTCCTGGGTGAAACTCGGGGTGATTTCACGCGAGCCGTTGATGAAATTGATCGGAACATTCAAGATGTCCTGCACCACACCCGGCTCCTGGTTATATGCTTCTTCAATGAAAAACGAGTTGTCCTGGATTCCTTTGGCGAGAGGCTCGGAGGCGATCGAAGTAGCGACCAGCGGCACGGGGCTTGCCACAACCAGAAGATGATTAATGGCAGCAAAGACGCGCGGTTTCGATTTTGTACAACGAATCGAAAACTGCGGATGTTTCATACCAGGCGAGGTTATTCGTCCAATCTTTCCGCAGGAATCGCACAAAGTCGCGAGATATTGAAAGTGAATTCGAACCCGGCTACGGCCGTTTTTAATTGGCCAGCCCTTGAAAATACCCAAGGGTGGTTGTTGGTTTGGCTTATTGACCAAACCGATGCAGGCCGCTTTTTATCAGTCTGAATCTGACCAGCCACATCCGGGGCGTGCGCGCGAGATCATCAAAGCGCATCCGGAAGTCCGGCAATTAATGGTGCGCAATCCGTGGACGGCGCTCATTGCCGTCTCAATCGTGGTTACGCAAACGGCGATCGCGTACGGAATGGGAAGCCTGGGATTGGGTTACTGGTGGCTCAGTCTTCTCATCGCGTATTGCGTTGGCGCATTCGCGAATCATGCCAATTACGTCATCATTCACGACGCAACTCACAACCTGATTTTCCGGAACAAAAGCTGGAACAAGATGGTGGCCGTCATCGCCGATCTTCCCAATCTCACGCCCGGTGCGATGGGGTTTCGTGTCTATCATTTGAAGCATCATTCGCATCAGGGGGATTACGAATATGACGCGGACCTGGCGAACCACTGGGAAGCGCGTCTGGTCGGGAATAGATGGTATCGCAAGGCGATCTGGCTCATGCTCTTTCCCTTTTTTCAGCTAACGCGCCCGCCGCGTTTAAAAGCGATCAGGATGTGGGACCGCTGGTTCTTTATCAATTTTGCGTGTGCGGTGCTCTACGACGTGGGAGTCGTTTATTTTTGCGGTTGGCCGGGGTTTCTTTATCTCGTGTTCGCATTTTTCTTTTCAATTGGATTGCACCCGGTTGGTGCTCGCTGGATTCAGGAGCATTACACTTACGATTTCGACCAGGAAACCTTCAGCTATTACGGCCCTATCAATCGTGTTGCGCTAAACATGGGTTATCACAACGAGCACCACGATTTGCCCTCGATCCCGTGGAACAACCTGCCAAAACTGCGCGCGATGGCGCCGGAGTTTTACAGCCAACTGAAATATCATTCGTCCTGGAGCCGGTTGCTGTTTCAGTTCGTTTTTGACAAGCGATACAGTCTGTATTCGCGGGTTGAACGAATAAAAGAAAAGACGGACTCACAACGGGTCATGGACAGCACAGCCAACTACGCTGGCGGGCTTGATCTGAGTGCGAGGCCCATTAGTTTTTAATAATGGCGGAGCGATTGTACGTCTCGAACAAGAACGAAACGGTGCGCATGTTCGAGAGCGATTTCATGGAATTTTTTTCGCGGGTGCATCCGGTGATTCCGTTGGTGCTGTACCTGCCGGTCATTGGCTACATGCTTTACGTCTCTCTGTGGCAACGCCAATTGTCGATTATAGCGGTAACGGCGCTGTTTTTGTTAGGCGTTTTGCTCTGGACGCTGATCGAATATCTCATCCACCGGTACGTATTCCATTACGAACCGAAGACTCGTTGGGGAAAGCAGTTGCACTATGTGATCCACGGCGTGCATCACGATTATCCCAACGATGCGCGACGGCTCGTTATGCCCCCGATCATAAGTATCCCTCTCGCGTTTCTTTTCTATGGTCTGTTTCTTCCGGTTTTTGGAAGCCTAACGCCGGCCGTGTTTGCCGGATTGGTTTTCGGTTATGTCTGCTATGACATGCTCCATTACGCAACGCACCATCTCGCCATGAAACGCGGCGCGTGGCTCTGGCTGAAGCAGTATCATCTTCGTCATCATTTCAAGGACGATCACGTTGGATACGGCATCAGCTCGCCGCTTTGGGATTACGTCTTCCGAACAACGCGAAAATAACGCCCCGGCGACGCCCCGGGGGGGCCGTGAAGGGCGGCTCCGCCATCTCAGCAAAAATCTTGTCCTGAAATCGGAAACCCGCTAGATTGGCTGCCCCGACACGAAACCGCCGCGGCGGAGAACTTCGTAAGGAATCTGTGAATTACCAAAACTCTCAATTTTGCCGGGACGCGCCGTCCGTTGAGGCGGGAGCGAGCGAAAGGCAGTGTACCATTTGATGAACAAGGACCCGGCGAAACTTAGTCTGAGCAATTTCCTGGCGGGCGAAAGCAACGACCCGCTGCAAGCTCCAGCGAGCTTTACGAACTGGATGCGCGTTGGCGCGTGGGCGGTTGAATTGTATGAGCCCGAGCTGCTTGCCACCGCGGATGCACGCACACTGATCAGTTACGACGGAAAACCGCGCCCCGTAATTAATCTCTGCTCCTATAATTATCTTGGTCTCGCCAATCATCCGGACGTGTTGATGGCGGCGCACGAGGCGCTACGCACTCATGGATTAGGCGCATGCGGATCACCCATGCTTTCCGGGATGACCGATCTACATCGGGAACTCGAACGGCGCGTCGCGAAATTTCTCGGACGCGAGGACGCGATGTTATTCAACAGTGGATTTGGCGGCGCGCTGGGCACAATCTCCGGGTTGCTTCGCAAAAGCGACGTGGCCATTTTGGACAACCGCTCTCACCTCAGTTTGCGCGATGGCGCTGTGCTGTCCCGATGCCACACCGAGAAATTCGAACATAACGACGCAGCCTCGCTTGATACGGCGCTGAGTCGTCAAAAAGGGCGCCGCCAGCTTGTGATTATTGAGGGCATTTATTCAATGGACGGCGATTTCGGCAACCTGACCGAATTACTTGCCGTCGCAGAGTCTCACGGCGCAAGCGTGTTCATCGATGAAGCGCATTCCATGCTGGCATGTGGCGAGCACGGTCGTGGGGCGGCTGAGAAGTTTGGAGTGGAAGAGCGCGTCCCGCTCGTTTATGGGACGTTCTCCAAGGCCTTCGGAGCGCTGGGAGGTTTCGTTGCCGGTTCCAGGGAGACGCTGCAATATCTCCGCTTCTACGCGCATCCGTATGTTTATTCGTGTGCGCTGCCACCTGTGGTGATCGCGGCGATTCTGAAAGCGCTGGAGCTGGGTACCAGCCAGCCGGAACTGCGGACCCAACTTTGGGAGAACGCTGATTACTTCCATGCGCAACTCCGAACGCTTGGACTGGATACTGGAGAATCGACGACCTATGTAATGCCCATTGTCATTGGTGATCGGGAACGCATGTATCGGCTGGGGCATGAACTACGACGGCGTGGTCTTTGGGTTGCCCCGGTTGATTATCCGGCTGTGCCACAACATCGAATCTGTTTCCGTGCGTGTGTGACGGCTAAACATACGCGCGCAGATCTGGACGAAGCTTTGAACATTCTCGCCGACACGCTCGTCCCCGCGGCCCTCCAAAAGCAAAGCGCCTGAGCGCTTGCTCAGACAAGGTTAATGTCCGGCTTGTTTTTGGATTCGAACACGTCTGCTAAATCGATGCCGGAACGAACAGAGGCGCCGCGCTCGGACGTAGAGGCCACCTACAAAGCGCGCGAGGTCGAGGGGGTTTTCGATCTTTATTTCTACAGGCCAATAGGGTTTTGGCTAGCCGGGTTGTTTGGGCGTCTCAAGATGACGCCGACGGGCGTGAGCGTGCTGGCCGGTATCTTTGGCGTCGCCGCGGGGCACCTTTATTTCTATCGCGACCTAAGCATCAATGTTGCAGGGATGGTCCTCCATGTTTGTGCGAATGCATTCGATAACGCGGATGGCCAGCTGGCGCGCTTGACGCATCGGGAGAGCCGCGAGGGCCGTATCATTGACAGCATTGCCGACCACCTGGTCTTCGTCAGCGTTTACTTGCATTTGACTCTCCGTTATCTGTTCGAAGGCTCGTCGCCAGCGATCTGTCTTCTCGCGCTTGCCGCCGGGGTCAGTCACGCATTGCAAGGAGCAGCGGCGGATTATTATCGCAACACCTATCTTTACTTCGTAACAGGGGGAGCGCGAGCTGGCGTAGATTCCTCATCTGACCTGCGATCGGATTACCGGAAATTGACCTGGCGTCAGGCACCGTGGCAAAAGCTTCTGCTTGCGTTGTATCTGAATTTTACTCGCCAACAGGAAATGCTGGCACCACGCCTGAAAATGTTGCGTGATGTCGCCGGCCAATTGTTTCACAACAAAATTCCTGACTGGCTAAGAACGCGTTATCGAAATTTAGCCCGTTCAATGCTCAAATGGTGGGGACTGTTGATGACGAATATCCGGATGCTGGTCTTGTTTGCCCTTCTGTTCATCAGCCAACCAGTTTATTACTTCTGGTTCGAACTGATTCCGCTCAATTTGCTCTTCGTTTACCTTCTGTTTCGCCAGGAAAAAATGGCCGGATCGCTGCTGAAAGGGTTACAACCCACTTGACAGGCCTTTTGTCATGATGAGCCCTTCGACTTCGCTCAGGGCAAGCTCAGTGAAACATCTCTGTGTATTTCCGCGGGAAAAACATTGCAGAAATGATCCGAGATTCTTCTCCCGCGACTGCGGGATCAGAATGGCAGTATAGGGTTTGCATTCGTGTCGAACATTGAGATTTCAGAGGTTGGCTCTCGCCAGGAGCGCACCGCGTTTATTAAATTTCCATGGGGCGTTTACACAAATGACCCCGCCTGGGTGCCGCCGTTAATAATCGAACGCAAAGCGTTCCTCGATCGTAAACACCACCCGTTCTACAGACATGGCAATGCCGTGTTATTTCTGGCCCGAAAAAACGGCGAGGTCGTTGGCCGAATCATGGCGAGCGACGATCCGAACTACAATGCGCTGCATCAATCGAATGTCGGCTGCTTCGGCTTGTTCGAGTGCATCAACGACCGGGATGTAGCTGCAGCGCTTTTCGAACGGGCTGCCAGTTGGCTTCGGGAAAAGGGACGCACTGAAATCATGGGGCCGATTGACTACTCAACGAACTATGTCTGCGGTCTTTTGATCGATGGGTTTCAGTTTCCTCCAACGATACTGACCGCACATAACCCGCCGTACTATCGGGACTTGATCGAGAGCTGCGGCTTTACAAAGGCAAAGGATTGGTACGCGTGGTGGTTCGCCGATCCGGCAAAAGCTGTGACCCAGTTGCGGCGACTCACTGCTCGCTTCCACACACGTTGTCCAGCCACTATTCGTTCGGCAAATCTGAGGAATCTTCGCGATGAAAGCAGACGGCTTCGCCAAATTTACAACCAGGCGTGGAAAAAGAACTGGGGGTTTGTGCCATTCACCGAAGAAGAGATCGAGTTCATGACCAATGAATTAAAGCCGCTGCTGGTGCCGGAGTTTGCCTGGATCGCCGAGATCGGGAACGAGCCTGTTGGGTTTACGCTGTGCTTGCCCGATATCAATGTCATACTAACCCAACTCAACGGACGGCTCACGCGGTTTGGGCTTCCAATTGGTTTGATTAAATTGCTCCTCTACAAAAGGCGCGTTCGAAAGGGGCGGTTGATCGCTCTGGGTGTAATCGAAAAATATCGCCGCGCTGGAATCGCCGAGATGCTGGTGTTGCGCGTGATGGAAGAAACAATGGTCAAACGCGGAATCACTGGCGAGTTGAGCATGACGCTTGAAGACAATTTCATGATCAATCGTTTTCTGGAAGCAATCGGAGCGGATCGCTACAAGACTTATCGAATTTACCGCAAACAGTTACCCTGCTGACAACGACTGCCAAATGAAGCTGCGGCCGCCGGGGCTTCGTAAAACCGAGCGTCGTCTTGCTGGGCGGCCGTCAGATCGCGAATGCGCTCGGGCTCGCCGCGCCGCATCCTTGACACCCGACTTGCCAGCATCCCCGCCACTTCCCGGCCGGCGTATTGCAGGGGATGGCTCACGGCCAGTGAGGCCTGTGCCGTGCAATAAACGCCGCATCTCGCCTGGCAATCCTTCTTCCGGTTGTAGCCCAGCAAATCTTCCCGCGTGATCTCGAGAATGTGCCTCTCGGTTCGCACCTGACTGCAGAGCCAGAACTTGCCGGTCGATGAGACGAAGAAATATTTATAGCCCGCGATGCATGTCCATTCGACCGGTTCCTGCCGTAGCATTTTCTTTTGGTAAGCGAAAAGGTTCCAGCTCGAGTGAATCTTCTCGCCGCTGCGCTTCAGTTTCTCCTGGTGTTCGAGAAAGCGGAGCAGCGGCTCGCTCGCACTTGCATCGCGCAAGGCGCGGTCGTGCACGAGATCGTCGTGGACCACGCGCGCATGGACCGGGATGCCCAAGTCGAGGCAAGTGTCTATCACCTGTCCCATCTCATCGAGCGTCTCTTTGAAAAGGACGCCACTGACATTCAGCTTGACCTTCGAATCTTTGAACCAGTCGAGCTTGTGCACGATCGACTTCATCGCTTTGCGTGTGCTCGCGATCGGCGTCATCCGGTCCACGGAAATTTGTAGTTCATGAAGGCCCGCTCCTTCAAGGTCCTTGAGGAGCTGGCGGTTCAGGAGAAACCCATTTGTGGACATGCTCACTTTGCAAAAACCGAGGGATCTTGCGTAACGCACTACCTCC
>WNGK01000229.1_pt1 | contig 58016 bp, 54 predicted proteins | sample 5400601 | NCBI WGS metagenome assembly WNGK01 (sample SAMN13153376, study PRJNA577476) | soil metagenome | isolation source: 60 cm soil or saprolite under Garry oak tree replicate 1 | place: USA:California | collected 2016-06-15
CCCGGGTCCCGCCAAGGCGACGCCGCAGTCCGGGCTGACGCCGGCTTGCTGACCGTCCTGGTGACCAGCCCGCGGGTCGCACCCGGGCTGCTCAGCTGGCCGGCCTGGCAGGCCCTGCGGTCCGCGGCCGTCGTGCTCGTCCCGGCCGGTCATCCCCAGCTGCCCGCCCTGGACGAGGCGGGGATCACGTACCGGATCGTCGAGGACGGCCCGGCCGAGGCCGACGGCTCCGGGGGGCCGGTGGTGTGGCTGGCCCCGCCCGGCGCGGACGACGGCGCCTGGTCCGGTGCCCAGGTCCTGCACGGCTCCGCTGACCTGCCCGGCGCCCGGCTGATCGACCTGGTGGCGACCATGGACCGGCTGCGCGTGGAATGCCCCTGGGATGCCCAGCAGACCCACCAGTCGCTGGCCCCGCACCTGCTGGAAGAGCCCTACGAGGCTCTCGAGGCTCTTGAGTCCGGTGATGAGCAGGTCTTCTGCGAGGAACTCGGCGATGTGCTGCTGCAGGTGGTGTTCCGCGCGCGCGTCGCGGCCGAACGGGACGACGGCACGTCGTTCATGATCGACGACGTGGCCGACGGGATCGTGGCCAAGCTGGTGCGGCGGCATCCGCACGTGTTCGCGGATGTGGCGGTCTCCGGGGCCGATGAGGTCAAGCGCAACTGGGACGAGATCAAGAAAGAAGAGAAGAGGATCAGGGCCGAACGATCCGGGGTGACGGCCACCCCGGCCGTTCCAAGCGCGCTCGACGGGGTGCCGTTCGGGCAGCCTGCCCTGGCGCTGGCGGCGCAGCTTCAGCGCCGGGCGGCGCGGGCCGGGGTTCCTGCCGACCTGGCGCGCCTGGAGGCGGATGATGACGTCAGGGAGCCGGACGGGTCCGGCGACGACGTCGGTCGCGAGCTGTTCCGGCTGGTCGCCCGGGCCGCGAGGCGGGCTGTGACCCCGAGATGGAGTTGCGCGCGGCGGCGCGCCGCTACCGCGATCGCGTGCGAGCCTGGGAGCGTTCGTAGGGTCTGCTGCGAAGGCTCCCAGAGGCGCCCGGTGAACCGGCGTCAGCTGGTCTTGAAGGTGATGATGCTGGCCATCCACTCTCCGCTGGCCGTGCCGCTGGCGGCATAGCTGCCCGCGGCGGTGGCCATCTGATAGGCGGTGTCGAGGAAGTCGGAGGAGACGGAAAGGACCGGCAGCCTGGTCCAGCCGCTGGCCCAGGTCGGTGACTTCCCTGACTCGATGCCGACCACGCCGACGAGGACGTCCGTGGCCTGGGTGGTGGCTGGAGCCGTGCCGGAGGAGAAGGCCGCCGTGGTCCCGGTAGCGCCGGCGGAGGTGTCGATCCCGGTGATACTGGAGAACTCGTCGACGCTGACATGGGTCTCCCCGGACGACGGGTAGGTCAGCGTGATGCTTCCCCCGGCGGCTAGCGCCTTCACGCCGATACTGACCAGCACCACGGTGCGGTCCCCGCTCGATCCGTCATTGGTGTCGCGGCCCACCACATAGCTGTTGCCCGCCGAGTCCGTGGCCGAGACCGCGGTGGTGAGCTGCCTCGTGCTGGACAGCAGCAGGCTCACCACCAGGGTGTGACCGGCGGCGACACCCGGTGCGCCGACCGGTACCGAGATGGTCGTCAGGCTCGACGAGGCGGTTGCCGAACCCACCCGCCCGACGTATGCCGCCGCCGAGGGTATGTGCGGGGTCGCCGACGCCTCACCGGACTGCGCTGACATCCCGGCCGCGTTGACCGCCGTCACCTTGTAGTAGTACGTGGTCCCGTTGGTCAGACCGGTGTCGTTGAAGCTCGTCCCGGTCACGGTGGCTACCGCCGTGCCTGACTCCTGGCCGGGGCTGGTGCCCCGGTAGACCTTGTAGCCCGTGATCGGCGAGCCGCCGTTAGTGGCCGGGATGCTCCAGGACAGGCTGACCGAGGCGTTCCCGGCGCTGGCCGTCACCCCGAGCGGAGCCGAGGGCACGGTCGCCTGCGGGGTGGCCGACACCTCGTTGGACGGCGGCGACATGCCGGCCGAGTTGATCGCCTTCACCGTGTAGAAGTAGGTGGTCCCGTTGGTCACGGGGCTATCGGTGAAGCTCATGGTGGTCACGTTAGTGGCCACCGTGGTCGACTCATTGCCTGCGCTCGTGCCGCGGTACACGTTGTAACCGGTCACTGCGGCGCCGCCGGTGGATGCCGGGGCGGACCAGGAGAGCTGCACCGCCCCGTTGCCGCCGGTGGCGGTCAGCCCCTGCGGCGCCGACGGCACCGTCACGGCGGCCTGCGGGGTGGCCGACGCCTCACCGGACTGCGGCGAGGCCCCGACCGCGTTGACCGCCGCCACCTTGTAATAGTACGTGGTCCCGTTGGTCACGTTAGTGTCGGTGAAGCTGGACGTCACGCTGGTGGCCACCGGCATGCCGCCCTCACTGTTGGGGCTGGTGCTCCGGTAGACGTTGTAGCCCGTGATCGGCGAGCCACCGTCGGAGTTCGGCACCGTCCAGGACAACGTGACCGACACGTTTCCAGCCGACGCCACCAGCCCGGACGGCGCGGATGGCACGGTCGCCTGCGGGGTGGCCGACGCCTCACCGGACTGCGGCGAGGTCCCGGCCGCGTTGACCGCCGTCACCTTGTAGTAGTACGTGGTCCCGTTGGTAAGGCCGGTATCGGTGTAGCTCGTCGTGGTCACGCCGGTCTTCACCGGCGTGCTGCCCTCACCGCCGGGGCTGGTGCTCCGGTAGACGTTATAGCCGGTGATGGTTGTAGCCCGTGATCGGCGAGCCGCCATCGGAGGAGGGGGCGCTCCACGTAAGCTTGACTGACAGGCTGCCGGCGGTCGCGGTCAGTGACTGCGGGGCCGAGGGCGCGGTCGCCTGCACTCCGGCCGGCGTCGCGCTGGCCTCGCCGGACTGCGGTGACGTTCCGGCCGCGTTGATCGCCGTCACCTTGTAGTAGTACGTGGTCCCGTTGGTAAGGCCGGTATCGGTGTAGCTCGTCGTGGTCACGCCGGTCTTCACCGGCGTGCTGCCCTCACCGCCGGGGCTGGTGCTCCGGTAGACGTTATAGCCGGTGATGGGTCAGGCTCACCGATCCGCTGCCGGCGGTGGCGGCCAGCGATTGCGGGGCGGACGGGGCGACCGGGGAACTGGCCCCGATCTGCGCCCAGGGATGTGACTCGTCCATGCGCCCGGAGACGAACGTCCCGTTGAGGCAATGACCGCTGTCGACCCCGGCCCCGTTCAGGACCTGGCCATTATCCAAATATGTAGTCGTGGTTCCCGCAATGGTTATCTTGACCGTCGGTATAGCGCCAGAATTGGCGCACGAAGCCGTATTCCCGCCATTATAGGAATTGGGCGGGAAGTCGGATCCGTCGAAATTTTCAGAGTTTTTCGAGCCGCCGGTCTCGGTGAGCACGAGCATCCCGCCGGCCTTTATGGTCAGGTTAGATCCCCAGAGATGATAGGTCTTACTGCCGATGACGACGGTGGCGTCGACGCCAGTTACATCGGTGCTACCCGGATTGTCCAGCCGGAGCGCACTGGCGTCCCAGCACGTCGTATCGTTCGGGTAACTGGGGCACGGGTTCCGACGAAACTCGACGCGTCCTTATAGGGCCACGGGTTCGGCTGGTTCGAACTGAACGGGACCGTATGGGTGTCGAAGTACCCGACGAAGACATTCAACGGCGACGCCGCCGAGGCGGTGCCGGCCAGCCCGGGCACCAACGATGAAAGAGACAACCCGAGGGCTATGACGAGGACCGCGCGCACGCGCCGCAGTACCCGCCGGGCAGAATTCCCGCGCCGATCGGCATCGGTTATCCGCTGCCTGGCCCGGGCCGGTGCCGACCGTCGCTTCCCGGTCTTTGAACGAAGCATCACGGACCCCCCGCCCGGCAGAAATGATTTCTATCCTATGAACTGTCTATGCACCCGGATGCTCCATGTCAATAGGTTTCCGCGACCAGTTTGCCCGGCAGGCAGCATGCGTGCGTGCGCACACCGATCCGGCGTGACGGGGCCGTCGGTGCGGTACCGCGCTGGCCCGGCCTAGCAGGGTGAACGAAGGCCATGACGTAGTTAATGCGCAGCATGGTCACGGTGGGTCACCAGCGATGACGCTGAGTATAGCCACCGGCCGGTTATGTATTTTGTATTCGCCCGCCAGGAGATCACCAGCGGCCGAACACCCGTCGGCTGGCACGTCCAGCCCGATCCGGCCTGGAAAAGATTTTGGTTATTGCCCGGGGAAACTTGTCGCAGGTCACGCGCGGGTAATATAATCATCAACAATGGGGTGGATAGTCAGGGCCTGAGCCTGTCTACTTCTTCGTCCCCGGGAACCCGCTGCCCGGTAAGACCTTCGTGTAGGTTCTGCCTGATTTGGGGGGAGAGTTCCCGTGTCCTGTTTCCGATTCTCTGCTGCGCTGCCTCATGCCCGGTAAACGACTGCGGGCCGCCAGCTGGTCCGGCCTGTTCGGCGCGGTCATCGTCGTCGGCGTGCTGACCGGCGGTGCCGCGTACGCATCCACCGCCTACGTAGTGGACAACACGAATTCTGCCTGCTCCGACACGGGTTCGGGGACGTCCTCGCAGCCATTCTGCACGATCGCCGCCGGTGCGAATAAGGCCGTGGCGGACGATACGGTGGTCGTCAACGCCGGAACGTACGCCGGGACGTCGGTCAACCCGAAGAACTCCGGCTCGGCGGGCAGCCCGATCACCTTCACCGCCAATCCCGGCGTGACGATAAGCGGCGGGACGAGGGCCTTCGCGATCTCCAGCCGGAGCTATATCACGATCCGCGGTTTCACCATCACCGGGACGTCGTCCTACGGCATCTCCGTCTCCGGCAGCAGTAACGTGACCATCGCCAACAACACAGAGTCCTTCGCCGGCACGCCGATCACATCCCCGGCCATAGGGATTTACCTGAGCAACCTCAACGGGGGACTCGTCCAGGGCAATACCACGCACGATAACTCCGCCCACGGCATCTACCTAACCGGCGGGACGACCGGCGTGACCGTGCTGGGGAATACGTCCTACCACAACGCCTACCAGTACCAGCGGAACGCGAACGGCATCGACGACATCGCGCCGGGCAACTCCATCATCGGCAACGTGACGTATGCCAACGAGGACACCGGGATCAACATTTACACGGGCGGCGACAACGCGCTCGTCGCGAACAATGTCACATATGACAATGGCGATCACGGCATCGACGACTTCAACGTCACCGGCGGCCGCATCATCGGCAATACCGTCTACTTCAACTGTACGGACGGCATCAACGTCGAGGGCACCAGCGGCAACTACGACATCGAGAACAACGTCTCGATGAACAATGCGACCGGAGCCGTCATCAACCCGACCCCGATTCCGATCAACCCGAGCACCGGCCAGCCGTACTATACGAATAGCTGCAACCGACGGATCGGGAATATCGGCGTCTACGATTCGGCGCCGGCCAGCACCACGGCCAATTACAACCTCGTGTACCAGAGCGGCGCTGGTGCGTGGTACACCTGGGCCGGGGTCACGTACAACAGCCAGTCGGCGCTGCACTCGGCCACCGGGCAGGAAGCGAACGGCCTCTTCCAGAACCCGCGTTTCGCCAATGCGTCGGGCTGGAACCTCCAGCTGACCGCCGGATCCCCCGCCATCGATTCGGCGAATTCCCTCGCCTCGGGCGAGCAGTCAACCGACGTCCTGGGCAGTGCCCGCGCCGATGACCCGAATACTCCTAATACCGGCAACCCCGCGGGGTCGTATTACGACCGCGGCGCGTATGAGTACCAGCCCGGCGGCGGGGGCGGAGGAACCCAGACTCCGCCGACAGCGGCCCTGGCCGTGTCGCCGTCGTCAGGCACCGCACCGCTCGCCGTGACCGCCGATGCTTCGCAATCGACCGCGGGCAGCTCACCTATCAGCAGCTACAGCTTCGACTTCGGTGACGGCACCACCGTCGGCCCGCAGTCAGGCGCGACGGCTAACCACACCTACCAGAGCGCGGGAACCTACAAGGTCACGGTGACCGTGACCGACGGCAACGGCCTGACCTCGACGGCCAGCCAGAACGTCACCGCCACCGCCGCCGCCAGCAATGCGAGGTACGTCAACCAGATAGCCACGAACAACTCGACATCCTCGCATACCTCTGGCTCGGTGACCGTCTGGCGTACCGGAGGAGTGACGGCCGGCGACTTGATGGTCGTGACGGTCCAGCTCACCGGTACCTCCGCGACGGGAGCGGTCTCCGGCACCGACAGCAAGGGCGACACGCTGCACGTGGCGAGTGACGTCTCGGACTCGACCGGTGACCGGCTCGTGACGCTCTCCGGAGTCGCAGCCAACGGCCTGGCCGTCAACGACCAGATCACGGCCAGCTTCCCGACCGCCGCCAGTTACCGGATCACGGCCGATGAGGTGTCCGGCGCCACCAGTCTGGATCAACAGTCCGCCGCCAGCGGGAGCGGCAGCACGTTCTCGTCCGGCGCCACTGGCACGACCAGCCAGTCCGGCGAGTTCGTATTCGCGACAGTCGCGACGTTCGGAGGGACGTCCATCGGCTGGGCTACGGGCTGGACCGGCGTGACGACCTACACGGTGGGCTCCAACGCTCTCGGGCGTGCCTATCAGATCCCGGCCAGCACGGGCTCGTTCACTGCCACCGGGACCGCCAGTGGCAGCTGGCTCGCCGAGGTCGTCACGTTCAAATGACCGGATCGGCAGGCTTATCGATGAGCGGTGAGCTGGCCTTTTAGTGACGCTGCCCCGCCCGCGCCCAGCGGGCGGGGCAGTTGCTTGCCTGGACCCGATGGCAGGGGCCCGGCGAGCGCGATCACCGCGGATTAAGCCACGTTGCTCTGGCCCATCCCGGCCGGGCTGCGCTGTCGCGGCTTCCGGCTAGACGAGTGATTCCATATTGGTTCAGTGGTCGTGGCTGGTCAGGCGTTCCCTTGTGGTTTCCCGCCGACACCCCCCCTCTGGTGCGGGCCGGGGCGCGGGGATTCGTCATCCATACCTGCCGGTCCGGGGCGTGAGGGACCGGGGGTGCAGATGGTGTAGGCGGTGCGCGCCACGGCCCGGGGAGCAGGGCCATGGTTCACGTCGCGATGCTCACCGAATGGCTTGCGACCAGCGAGGCTGCCCGCCTGAGGCGGGCAGCCTCGCCCAGCGCTCGCGGTTGCGCGAGGATCTCAGTCGTCAGCCGACCTGGCCAGCGCCGCCCTGACGAACTCGGCGTGAGCTGTGCCCGGGCGCGGCTTCGCCGTGCGGACCAGATAGAGCAGGGTGACGACCAGCCAGCGGACGGTGCGGGCCAGCGTCGGGTCCTTCAGGTAATCAAGATCCATGTCCACCCGGTGCGGAACAAGCTCGGTCAGGTAGAAGTTCTCCACATCCGCGGCCCGGCCCAGGACCTTTTCGTCGCGTACGAGTACCTGGCAGGGACCTGTGACGCCAGGACGATAACGGAAGACGAACTGGAGTTCGTTTGGATAGCGCGTGGCGAGAGCGACAGATTCGGGCCGCGGGCCGACCAGCGTCATGTGGCCGAGCAGCACGTTCACCATCTGCGGCAACTCATCGATGCTCGTCTTGCGCATGAGCGCGCCGAGCCGGGTCACCCTGCGGTCACCTGGAGCGGTCACCTCAGGGCCCGCCTCCTGAGCCCGCATGGTGCGGAATTTGTAGAGCGTGAACGGGATACCGCCCTGGCCTACCCTGCGCTGGCGATAGATCGCCGAGCCGCTTGTGCTCAGCCTGGTCGCCACCGCGAGGGCGAGGAAGAGCGGCCACACGAGGCCGAGCATCGCGACGGCGACCATGACGTCGAGGGCCCTGCGGGCCAGACTGGGGCTTATCCCCTCATCGGCGGCCACCACTAGCTCAGGTTCCCGGGTCTGCTTTTCCCGCGTGGCCGTGTTCAAAGTGCCAGGCCACCGGGGCGCCCGTGTTCCGTTGTCAACGCGCACATCCATCAGAACCCCTCCATTTCTGGTGAATCGATTGCTTCACTGGGGACTCGCACAAGGCTCCGGGTGATCAGGGGATCGCAGCGGGCATTGAGGCAGGTGCCGGTGGCGAGGTCGAACTCTAGGTTGTGGCCGAGACAGCGAATGACGCCGTCGACGACGACGCTTCCGATCTCGAGGTCCTCGCCCGCGTGCGGGCAGTAGCGACTGATCTCGTAACGGCCGCTCGGGGCGTCGACCACGATCTTCTCGTCGGTCGCCCGTCCCCGTTCGTAGGCCTCCACGGCATGCAGGGCCTGCGGCTCCGCATGCTTGAGGAGGCCAATGAGGTAGTCGTTGTAAACGTCCGGTTTGCGCCAGGCCGAGAACCGCATGGACAGGAACAGGTCCTCCCATGTGATCCGGCCGAAGATCACGGCCGCGAGCCAGCGCGAGTCGAGCCGGAAGCCGTACTCGGCGGGACGGTGAGCCCGGCCACTCAGGTCGACCCGGACGCCTTCCGGCCGCAGGTCCACGTCCCACCGGCCCTCAACCGCTCCCGACAACTCGAAGCGCACGGTCATGTCGATCCGGTCCAGGAAGTACGGGCTGATCTCGCCTAGCCGCCTGAAGTGCTCGACGAATCTCTCCCGCAGATCCGTGCCTGGCTCCGGATATGTCGCGCGGACCGCCTCGATATAGGGTCGGCGGGCACTCGCGTATGCGTCCAGGTACTCATCGGTGTCGGCGAAGTCGAAGTCGCGCCAGATGCTGTCGGCAACATGTCGCCTGGACAGCGGCTCGTACTCGTCACCAGGCAGCCACAGACCCACCTCCTGGCCAGGCAGTCGGGCGGAGAGGAAATCGGCCGCCTGCTTCTGGTCGGGAAACAAACCAGGGGGCTTCAGCCAGCGGTTGTGGTGCTGGAGGTCGGGATCGAGAAAGCACATGGGACCCGCGAAGGGCACGGCGAGTTCCGGCTTCACAAGCCGAATGAGCCGCCCGACGGCCCTGAATTTCCCGGTCCGCTTCGCCGTGGCGATCTCTGCCATCTGCTCAGGCGGATAGTCATAGCAGATGGGATGCCAGGTGGCGCTGGCCATCTGGGCTGCCAGTACGTCCAGGCGCCCTGTGCACTCCAGGGCCGCGCGGCGCGCCTGGCCCACCGTCAGCCGGGCATCGTTGCAATGGAGCAGGGATGCGCCCCCGGCGTAGACCAGAACAGCTGAGTCATTACACATGGGCGATTGCTCGGTGATGAAGGTCAGCCAGTCGCCGCGCTCGTTTAGCCGGAATTTGCGCCACGCTGGCACCTCGATGAGGTTGGCCACTCCGGCCGCCTTGAGGCGGTCGCGGAAGTTCGGCGACGGATATTGAGGAATGAGCACAGTGGTGGTCGGAGCCAGGCTGGCCAGGACGGCGGTGTCCATATGGTCGAGATGCTCGTGCGAAATGGTGACGTAGTCGCAGTCCAGCAGGCCGACCTGGTCGAGATGGGCGTTAGCGGGAAACTGATACCAGGCCCCCTGGAAAGCGCCGGTCCTGGACAGCCAGGGGTCCATTAGCAGCCTCAGGTCCGCGCCGTCGACGCGCAGGCCGGCGTGGCCGAGGTAGGTGATCCGCATCGAGTCGCTGCTCATCCGGTACCCGCCGGCAGGAAGATGTCGGTAAAGACAGTCGCGATCCTGGCCAGGTCGCCCTGCACGCCGGATTGGACCGAGTGCGGGCTGAAGTGCGTGAAGAGCACGTCGTTGTCTTGCCGCGATCGCTCTAGCTGGTTCCACAGGGCGTTCGGCTGCATCCCGGGGTTCATCAGGCGGTACACCTGGCCTTCGTAGTGCTGGTCCCATGTCCAGATGTCGACGGCGCGGGCGCCGTTGGCGAGGGGGATGCCGACGTAGGTGTGCATGTCGGCGGCGGCCTGGGCTGGCGACCCCGGGTAGCGTCCCGGATGCGCGAGCGCCTTGCGCGCCTGCAGTCGCACCAGGCTGGGCCAGCCGCGCCTGCCGGCCTCCTGCCAGGCCGCGGTCTGGGCGGCATCGGCGGTAGTGCCCCATGCCTTGTAGGTGCTGTCGGACAGCAGGTAGGTGCTGAGATCCAGCACATCGATCGCGTGCAAGCGCAGGTACTGGTCGACCTCGGGCAGCGCGAGCTGCGGATAGGCGGCTTGCTCTCGGCTGGCGCACGCGGCGGCCTGTGAGCCAGCCGCCTGGTGGCCTGGCAGGCAGCCGAGCTGCGGCACCACCATGTCGACCAGGATCAGCTTGTGAGGCGCGGCGGAGTGCAGAGCCTGCGTGGCGGCGGTCAGGAACTTACTGATCTTGCTAACGCTGTTCATGCCGTCGTTGTAGCCGAGCTCATCTGCGATCTTGATGCCGACGACGCCGGGCCGGTTGGCGAGCACCGCCACCCGGCTGACCGCGGCGCGGAACCAGGCGGGCCCTTCCTCCCAGCGCTTCACCAGGTCGGCCTCGATCCATACCTTGAGCTGATCAGTGGCGGCCACCTGTACGGCGGCCTGGTAATCGGCCAGCGGGGACAGGGGCTTCGGAATCGGAGGCGTCCAGCCGTGCAGCGGTCCGGACACCTCAGGCTTGGCGCCAGCTGAATGAACTCCGGTGCCACCGCATGCGGTGGCCACGATGACGACGACCGTCCCGGTCAATGCAGTGAACACGGGCCGGGAAATCCGCCGGCCGAGTCGGCGAAGGCAGGTCACGACGCATCCTCCGAGGCACTCTCCACAGCCGTGTCGCGCGGTGGCCGGGAGGCCAGCTTGCGCACGACGAAGTAGCAGACGACAAGCGCCGCGCTGCTGGTCAGGTAGGCGACCGCCGACGCGGCCGCGGCGCCTACCGCGTGATAGCGCGGGATAAGAGTCACGTCGAGCACGATCGTCACCAGCACCGAGACCCCGAGGGCAAGAGAGTTAGCCCCTGGCCTGCCCACGCCGTACAAATAGGCACTGACGAGGCCTGCCACGCCTTCGCCGACGAGTCCGAAAAGGAGGATGTAGGCAGGGATCATGGCGCTGGCGAACGCGTGCCCGTATACATACGGCAGCAGCGGAACCGCTGCCGCTAGCGGCAGCGCGGCCAGCGCGGTGAGCACCAGGGCACGCGGGAACAGCGCGGCAACGGCCCGGGCCGCGTCCTTGCGGTCACGCGCGGCCAGGCGCGGGTAAAGGACATAGGTGACGGCCAGCCCGGGCAGCCGGAGCAACTCCGCGTACTTGGAGGCGACGGCGTAAACACCTAGGGTGCCCGGGCCCACGAGCGCGCCGAGGATCGCCACGTCCAGCCGCAAGTTGATCAGTGACAACATGCCGCCCACCTGACCGCGGATGCCGTAACCACAGATCTCCCGGGCCAGCCGGTGGTCCGGCCTGCCCCAGCCTCGCCTGTACCCGCGCCTTGCGAGCCGCACGGCGATGCCCAGGGTCACCAGGACATCGGCGCCGACCAACGCGGTCATGAGCAGGCTGGTGCCGTGCATGACGGGCAGCAGCCCCAGGTACACCGGCAGGAAGACGGCTTCCTCGGCGGCGATAGCCCAGTTGGCGCCGCGCATATCGTCCTCGCCTTGCAGGAAGGACTTGCCTGTCGCCACCCAGAGCTGGGAGAACACCGGGACGGCGGCGGCGAGCACGACGCCCATGTGCCACGAACGGAAGAAAACCTGGTGGATAAGCGGGCTCAGCACCAGCCAGCAGCCGCTCGCGGCCAGCGCTCCGGCCAGCGTGAGGAGGACGATGGTGGTCCTGAGCCTGGCCTTGTCCCAGTCCTTCCCCGCCAGGAAGAACGGTGCGGCACTAGGCAGCCCGCAGCCCACCAGCACGCCCATCAGCCCGGGCAGGACGCGGAGCAGCGTAAGCTCGCCGAGCAACTTGGGGCCCCCGGCCCGCGCAACCAGAACCGTCGCGGCCGACAGCGACGCCAGGGCGACGACACGGGCGGCGACGTTTGCCGTCAGGACGGCCGGGACGAGGCGCGTGAGGCGGCCAGAGATCCGGTTCAGCCGGCCTCCGGCTGGGGCGGGCCGAAGGTCACCGGCCGGTCCGACATAGGCCGGGAGCTGCAGCGTGGGGTAGTCATCGCTGTCGGCGGTGATCTGCCGGTGCTCGTAGACCGATGGTAGCGACCCCGGGCTGAGCGAGGCGGGGGGCAGCGGCGTCCGCTGGAGCGACGGGCGAGACGGGCGAGACGGGCGAGACGGGCGAGACGGGCGAGACGGGCGAGTGAGAGGGGCCGGGCGTGGCGATGCTGGGGGTTGAGACGCGCGGGCCGCAGCTCCGGGGAGGCGTCCATCGGGGTCATCAAGCCAGGTAATCCGCCTGCCGCGATGTGACGTGATGCCATGGCTGGATACCGGCTCAATCGGGCGGCGGTCCACCTCCGGTTCATCGGCGGGAGTGCCTTGACTGTCCCGCCGGCCCCACAGGTCCACGGCGGCGACCAGCCCGAGCAGCGCCCACAGGTGCCGGAAATGCAGGACCTGATAGAACATCGCGGACATGAACATGGCGATGACGGCGGCGCCAAGCAACTCGGGCCGAGGGAAGATGCTGGCGTAGCTGGGCCGCAGGACCCGGGCCGCGATCCGTCGGCAACGGGCGAGGACGATGACGAACAGGAATACCAGCGCCGACGCACCTAGCAGTCCGCGCTCAACCAATGACGCAGCGTAGTCATCGTGAGCCATCTTGACGTAGGAGAACTGGTGTGCCTGGAAGGCGGCCTTGGTTCCGCCTGGCCCGATGCCGAGGGGGGTGTCCCAGCCCAAGTAGAGCTGTTCGGTCTGCGAGAGGATCATGCTGCGAGAGCCGCTGCTCTCCGCTTGACGGCCGATGGAGTCATGCAGGAACTGCGAGCTGGACTGGGCCCTCGCAACTATGCTCTGCACGCTCACGTGCGGGGCGATGAGCAAGACGGCCAATGCGAGCACGGCAGCGGTGATGATCGCGGGCGCGGCGCCGCGGCGCCGCGCCATCCTGAAGATCGCGCCGAGCACGGTGGCGATGATCAGCACGAGCGCGCCGCCGTTGGAGCCAGTGAGGGCGATGGCGGTTATGATCAGCGCGCAGCAGATCCATCTGAGCACCCGACGCCGCGGAAACTGTGTGGCCCGCAGCACCAGCAGTGAGCAGATGAAGTAGTTTGCCGCCAGGTTGGGGTCCCCGAGGGTGAACGCGGCCCGCACACCGTTCCTCAGGTCCTGACCGGACAGGAAGCTGATGTGCGCGAACACTCCGATGATCATGAGTGCTGCCCAGCAGGTGGCGCTTATCGCCCACGCGCGGCTGAGGCTGCGCAGCAACGCGGGATCACGGCCCACGTTCGCGATCCCGATGCACCAGGCGAGCACGAACCCGTCCTGGATCAGCGAGACCAGGCCGCCGCCGACGCTGACGTACGCATGCGAGTACGCGACCGTGCTCGCCAGCGCCCCGCCCATAATCGATAGGCCGACTGGGAACATGTAAGGGAATCGCATGACGTGCCTGCGACTGGCGAACCACATGGCCGTGGTCAAGATGGCAAGGCCGAGGAACAGGTCCGCCGGCGCGGTGTTACCCGGGCCTGCCGGGCGGAGCATCGGCAGGGCCCAGATGGCCACGCCCATGATCACTTTGACCATGTTGAGCCGACGGCTCACCCGCGGCCTTGCGGGGGTGGCCTGCTCGCGCTTTTGTGGCTTCGCGGGCGGAGGAGCCGGCGGCGACTGCCTAGTCGCGCGGCCCGGCGTCTCCTCCTGGGTCAGCACCGCCTGCGTCATAGGGCAGCCTCGCTGATCAACTGCAAGAGCAGGTCGCGGTGCTGGCTGGCGAAGTCTGCATGATCGGCGGTGGCGGCGATCTCGCCCAGCCCGGCGAGCAGCGCGGTACGCCACAACCCGGCCGGTGCGCCCAGGCGGACCAGTGCGTCCTCGGTGAAGCCGCGGACGAGTTGGCCATACCAGCCCTGGCCGGACATTCCGTAACGGATCCCGGCACCCCAGCCGTCCGCACGCAGGCCCGGGTGGCCCGTCACCGGCCGGCCGGCGCGGGTATGCCGGTCCAGGTACAGCGAGTAGCTGAGGACGAATCTGACGACATCGCGGAGCGGTTCGCCGGAGAGCTCGGCGTCCGCCCAGTCGACGACACCGGTGACGGTGTCATGGCTGACGAGCAGGTTCCCCGCCCAGAAGTCGCCATGAACCACGGTGCGCGGCGTGCCGGCCGTCGACAGGTGCGCGGCGAGCGGTCCGAGCCGCTCAGCGAGCGCTTGGGCCCGCGAGTCGTCTGGCCAGCGTGCGGCGATCTGCGCTGCCACACCGTCGAGCAGCGCGATCGGCGCCGCCGCCGTCATGCTGTCGGAATGGAGGGCCACGAGCCAGTCCTGCGCTGCGGCGAAATCACCGCGCACCGTGCCGGGCCGCGCCAGGTGCCGGAAGGCGTGATAGCTGGTCCGCATCGGTACTCCAGGCACCACGGAGGTGGCGCTGGCCAGCATCCCGTCCGCGTCGAAGACCCCCAGGTGGCGTGGCACCGTCCGGTCGACCCGGGGCAGCGGCCTGCGGCGCAACTCCACGAGTAGCCGGGCCTCCCGTACGATCACCTCAGCCGCGGCCGCGGTGGTGGCGACCTTCACCGCCATGTGCGGCTCCGTCGAGCCGGGCACAGTCAGCAGTACGGTCACGCCGGAGTTCGGGTCACGTGATCCGTCGAGGAGAACGACCCGGCTGCCCGGCGTGCTCAGCAGCGTGCGCAGGTCTGGATCGCCCGGCTGCGCCCGCAGGCTGGCCGGGCCTAGTGTGCCTGAGGCGGGCGCCTGGGAGGTCATGCCGTCCTCCCCACCACGACCCGTCCCGCGCCGACCCAGCCGGCTACCTCGGGACGACGGCGCAGGAGCTTGACGGCGGTGTCGACCAGCGCGTGTGCCCAGGTGATACCCGGCGGCGGGGCGACCAGCGAGCGGCACGCCCAGCCGAGCGAATCCCTGCTGTCCTCGGCCACCACGATGGCCCGTCGCAGCGAGGGGAGCGCGACATACTGGCGATCGACGACGATGACCCCGGCCGCGGCGATGCGGCGGGCCCGGAGCCGCCCGCCCGGCCGGTAGTCAAGCAGGACGACGGGTGTCCCGCCCGGCAGGGCTCGCAGCTCCAAGATGGCACGGCGGACGGCCCGCGGCCCAGAACTCACGTCAACGGCCACGGCTCCCTTGGGCGCCAGCAACCGCCACCGCTGTCCCGGACTGGTCCACTGCGCAATCAACGGCTTCTCCTTAGTGCAGTACCGCGAAGGGGCGCATCCTGGCCACCGGGCGGACAAGGCCGCCCCGGACCAGGACGCCAAGGACTTCGTCGATGCCCTTATCGTCGAAATGGACAGCCTCGGCCGGGGCCGCGTCGTTGTAGCGGAATCGCAGCGTGTTGCGCTGCCGCTCGTCCTGCTTGGAGATCCCCCGGTCGGCGAAATCGCCGACGACCGTGCCGGCGCCGTGGCAGGCGGAGTACAGCGCGTCAGCCGATCCGCCGGCTACGCACAGGTAGGACGACGTCCGGTGGGTGCCGGGTACCAGCACCGCCTGGCCGGTCTCGGCGAAGGTGGTGCCGGCAGGCATCAGCTCCGCTGGGTAGGCGCGGCACGAGTTGTGGCGGTGCACCACAGCCGGCTCGCCGCCGACCTCCTCCTCGTAGATCGAGTTGTGCGGGGAGTCGACCACCAGCTGCCCGGGCGAGCCGCCGAAAACGTCGGCTGCGATTGTGCGCAGCGCCGCGTAGTTGGCGATGCGGAACGCGAATCCGTAGTTCATCGCCGCGGCGTTGGCGAGCATCAGCCGCCGTCCCTCGTCGCTGTCAAGCTGCACCGGCGGGCACCCGCCTGCGAAATACAGCCGGTACCGCTGCCTCAGCTGCGCGAGCGAGCGGGCGGTCATGCCGTGATAGAGCGGCTTGACCACCGACATCGCTGCGCGGATCTGCTTCGGATAGTGCTTCCTTCGGCCGAACATCGCGCCGATCGCCCCGGGTAGCACCCCACCGCCTGAGTGATACTGCAGGGTCAGCTGCCCCTGGGCGATGCCGAGTTTCGCTGCGGTCTGCGGGTCGAAGACCTCTTCGACTTCCTGAAGCTCGATGAAGTGGTTGGTCGGGCCGACCGTGCCGAACCTCAGCCGCGCGAGATGCAGCACAAGCCGGGGCAGTTCGCGACGTAGCCGGTCCGCGCCGCCCCAGCGGTCGAGGTCGATGGTCCCCGACTCCTCGACGCGCTCCAGAACCGACTCCTCGGCACCGAACCGGTCGACGGCGAAAGCCCCGCCCTCGATCGCACAGCGAAGCACGTCGCCGGCCGATAGTTCGGGGCGGCGCGGGGGCGGGTACGGATACCGTTCGCGGACACGCCGGTAGAACTCTTCCAGCCCGGCGCGTGCCGGGCGGTCCGAGTTCAGCGCGATGAGTGCCATCCCGCAGTTGACGGACGCACTCGTCAGGGTGGGCCGGATGGAATTGCGGGTCGCCACGGCCACCGAGGAGGGCAGCTCCATATTGGACTTATGGTGGAAATCCGGCAAGACGACGGGAGGCGCCGCCAAGTCGGCCCCCCCGACGGTGGCGCGCAGGTCCGCTAGCGCGGCCTCGGACGCGGGCATTTCCGCGTTGTCGAACACCCGCGGGTCCGGCAGGCCAGCCCCCTGCGCATCCCGGGCGATAAGCGTGACATCCATGGGAACCTCCGGGATTAGTTAGGCGGGCTGGGCAAGCGCAACGGGCGGCCGGCCGGGAGCGCGCCGCCCCGGGCCGGTGCCGTAGGCCGCCTCGAGGACGGTGGCGAGTGAGGAAGGCGCGAACTTGTCGGCAATCAGCAGCCGGGCCGCCAGGGCCATCCGGGCTGCCTCGGCGGGTTCGTTCAGCAAGTAGTTGATCGCCCCCGCGAGCTGGCGCGGCCGCTCCGGGCTGACCAGCAGGCCGGTTTCTCCGGGAAGGATCACATCAGGCACGGCATTCACCGCGGTGGCCACCACCGGCAGGCCGACGGCCATCGCCTCGGCGACCGCGCACGGCAGGCCTTCGTACCGGCTGGCCATGGCGAAGACGTCGAATCCGGGCAGCAACTCCGGCACATCATCACGGTGCCCGGCACACAGGAAACGGCCCTGCAGTCCCCGGCGGGCCGCGCGGGCCTCCATGTCCTTGCGCATCGGCCCGTCCCCGATCCAGACCGCGTACACGTCGTCCCGGTCAAGCCCGGCGATGGCGTCGACGAAGCTCTCTGGCGCTTTCTGGTAGTCGACCCGGCCGACGGTCCCGACTACCTTGCACCCGACCGGCACTCCGAGCCTGCGGCGTGCCGCGGCGCGGGCCGCCGGGCTGGCCGGGCCGGCCGACGGCTCGATGGCCGGATTGATAACCCGGACTCGCTCGGGCACCGCGATGCCGCGGCGGACGGCCTCAGCCGCGACCGCGCCGCCCACGGCAAGGAAGACATCGGTACGCCGGGCAAGGTAGCGCTCGATGCCGACATATGCCGCGCGCCGCGCCCTGGACTGGAACTCGTGGAAAGGGAAGCCGTGGAACGTGTGCACGACCCGTGGCGTCCCGGCTCGCTCCGCCGCCATTCGGCCGAGCGCGCCGGCCTTCGCGCTGTGGGTATGGCACACGTCGTATCCGCCTTGTGCCAGGAGCTCGGTAAGCCGGCGCAGGGCGCGGCGGTCATCAGTCGGCGATATCGGGGAAACCAGCTGAGGAACGCTGACCACGTTCAGGTCGGCGGCCGCGGCGCGCGCGAGCATGCTGTCGCCGCTGCCGTCGGAGTCCGCGCCGCCGCCGGCGCCGCCCGCGATAATGGTGACCTCATAGCGCTGCGGATCCAGTGCCTGCGCCCCACGCAGCGCCACCCCGCCGGCACCGGCCTGCAGACGGGTAATCACAACGGCGACCGACAGCCGGCTCACAGGGCACCTGCCAGGCTGAGCAGCTCCCCGATCGGGGCCGGCGCGCCATGGGCCATGCGTACCTCGAAGCAAGGCAGCCGGTCAGCGAGCGAGGCGGCCATGCCGCACACGTCCGGATGTGCGGGGCCGATTCCCGTCGCCAGCGCGAGCGTCCCGGCGAACGCCCAGAACCGTCGCAACTCACCAGCCATATAGGTGCCCGCTATCAGCTCACGGGCCGCCTCAGCCGACGACAACGGTCCGGCAGCCGCCCTCGATCCGGCTGCCCGGCGGAGCACGACGAGCCGGCTGGGCTCCAGGCTCGGCACCCGGCCCGGCAGCGCGTATTCGCTGCGGCCGTGCGTGGCGGCGGCACGGCCGCGACCGCCGGCCACCCTGAGCGGCTCCACGACTCCGTAGGCGCGGTGCGCATCACATGCGCAGAGGTTGTCCGCGGTCGCTATCTCACCCCGCTCCAGCCCGGCAGACAGCATGGTCGACTTTCCGACCCCGCCGGGTCCGGCGATCATGGTCACGCCGTCGGCGCCAGCGGTCACCGATACATGAAGCGGCACCCGGCCGCGCACCGAGGCCCACCACAGCGCGGGGTAATGCAGCAGGGTCTGCGCTGCTAGCAGCCTGAACCGCGGGCCGAGGAGCATATTGGCGGCTCGAGTGCGCGGCGCAGGACGGTAGCGCGCCGCGACATGCAGCAGCGATCCGCGCGGGTCTACTTGCAGATCAAAACCGGACGAGCAGGCGTCCTCGATAAGGGCACGAGGCGGAGCCGCCCAGGCACCGCGCCCGACCAGCATCCATCCGTCCCGGTCGAATGGCCGCCGGTCCGCCTGGATCTTTAGCCGCACGGTCTCGCCGGCCGCGGCCGCCTCGGAAAGCTCTCCGGCCGCGGCATCCGTGAGCAGCCTCGACAGCCACGGGATGGCGCAGTCGACCAGCACACGCTCGCCGGCCGTCGTGACCGCCCGCATCAGAAGCCGTCCGGATAGGGCGCGCCGACGCTGACGAGCGTCTCCGGGCGGTCGGACGGGGCGTACTCGGGCACGAGCCGCTGGAATAGCTCCTTGACCAGGGCCGAGTCGCCGTCATTGGCCGCGGTGTAAAGGTGCTCGAGAAGCGCGGTGAGATCGGGTGGCGGCTCGGTGCACCGGGTCGCCCAGATCTTCGGGTGCACGCTCGGCACTCGCTCCTCGGCGTCGGAGAACACCTTCTCGGTGAGCTTCTCGCCTGGCCGCAGTCCTGTGTAGCGGATCTCGACATCCGGTATCTTCAACTGCTCGGCGTAGTTGCGGACCAAGTCCACGATCTGTACTGGCTCGCCCATGTCGAGCACGAATGTCTCGGCATATTCGGCCATGGCCGCTGCCTCAAGCACCAGGCCTACGGCTTCCTCCACTGTCATGAAGAACCGGGAGACGTCTGGGTGGGTCACCGTAACCGGCTCGGCCCGGGCTATCTGCTCGGCGAGGACGTACAGGAACGACCCTCGGCTGCCCAGGACGTTGCCGAACCGAACGGAGGCCAGCGTCACCGGGCCGCCGGCCGCGCGCTGGACGACCAGCTCGGCCAGCCGCTTGCTGGCGCCAAGCACAGAGGTCGGATCCGCTGCCTTATCGGTGGAGATGAGGACGAAGCGGCTGGTGCCATGCCGGATCGAGGCGTCGAGCACATTGCGGGTGCCGTGCACATTTGACTTCACGGCCTCGCATGGATGGCGTTCCAGCAGCGGCAGGTGCTTGTGCGCGGCGGCATGGAAGACCAGCTCGGGCCGGATGGCTGCGAACACCTGATCGATCCTGCGCTCGTCGCGGATGTCGGCGATGATGATTTCGTCGGCATCGAGCAGGCCGTTTCCGGTGATCTCCAACTGCAGCCCGTGCAGGTTGGACTCGTCGTGATCCAGCAGGTACAGCGCCTCAGGCCCGAAGCCGCGGATCTGGCGGCACAGTTCACTGCCGATGGATCCGCCTGCTCCGGTGACCAGCACTCGCCGGCCGGAGATCAGGGCGGCGGCCTTCTCGCTCACCACATGCAGCTCGCGGCGCCCTAGCAAATCCCCCACCCTGATCTGGCGCAGATCGGAAATGCGTGCCTCGCGCTCCACCGCGGCCAGGAACGATGGCAGGAACCTGACATGCAGCCCGGCGGCTCTCGCGGTCTCGATGATTTCGGCGAGCCGCCGCGCGGGCAGGGACGGGATCGCGATGACACACGCGTCCGCCTGCTGAGCTCGCGCTACCTCGGTGAGCGCCGAGAGCGGACCGTGCACAGGCAGCCCGGCGGCGCGGACGAGGCCGGGGGCGTCGTCGAGAAAACCGATCGGGACGAGCCCGTAGTTCGGGCTGCGCCGCAGGGCGCGGACCAGCGTCCGTCCCGCCTCACCCGCGCCGACCACCAGAGTCTTCAGGCCGCCCCTTCCGTTACGAGGCCGGTAGCCCGGCAAGTTGAGCATGTTCCCCTCCTTCGCTCGAGCTGGTTTCGCGGGCTGCGGCACCAGGGCCGACGATTCCGCGCAGCGCTTCAGCAACCTGGGTGACATCGGCATCGGCGAGCGCCGGGTACATCGGCAAGGACAGCACCTCCTGGGCAATCTGATCGGTGACCGGCACTGACCGGCATTCCTCGGGACCGAGGATCCGGCGAAAGCCGGAAAGCTGGTGCACCGGGATGAAGTGCACGGAGGTGCCTATTTCGCGGCGGGTAAGCGCATCGATCACGGCATCGCGGGAGATGCCGCACGCGGATGTCACCCGCACCTGGTAGAGGTGCCAGGCGTGCCGGCCTTCGGCTGGCCGCGACGGCAGGCCGAGTCCTGGCATGCCCGCCAGTGCCGCGTCGTACTGCGCTGCTAGCTGCGTCCGGCGTGCCTGCCAGCGCGGCAGCATGGCGAGCTGCGCCAGGCCGATCGCTGCCTGGATGTCGGTGAGGTTCGCCTTGAGGCCGGGCTCGGCCACGTCGTACCGCCAGCTGCCGCCAGGCAGGTACCGTCGCCACGCGTCGCGGCTGAGGCCGTGCAGCCGAACCGTGCGCAGGTAAGCGGCCAGTTCATCGTCGTCAGTGGCGATCGCGCCGCCTTCGCCGATCGGGAGGTTCTTTGTCGCGTAGAAGCTGAAGCACGCCGCGCGGGAAGCGCCGCCAAGCCGGATCCCGCGCAGTTCGGCGCCGAGCCCGTGTGCGGCGTCCTCAACCACAGCGCTGGCCGGAAGGCCGGCGGCGGCGGTCAGCTCCGGCACGTCGGCGGGATGGCCCGCCATGTGCTGGATGATCATTGCCGCAGGACGGCCTGCGCGGCGGGCGGCCCGGGCCACCGTGGCCGGGGTCGGCAGGAAGGTATCCGCGTCCACGTCGACCAGGACCGGGCGCAGGCCGGCCTGAATGATGGGGGCGACCGCGCCGCAGAAGGTCAGACTCGGGGTGAGCACCGCGGCGCCGCGGCCAAGGCGCAGCGCCCGCAGCGCGATCTCAATCGCCGCCGTGCAAGAAGCCACCGCGACCACGTGCCGGGCGCCCAGGTAGCCCGCCAGCTCGTGTTCGAACTCAGTGGTCCGCGGGCCCATCGTGATCCAGCCTGAACGCAGCACCTCCAGCGCGGCTTGCTGCGCCTCGGGAACGATTTCAGCCTTGGCGAACGGCACCGCGCACGCTGGCTGCGTCACTTGGCCAGCCGCCTCAGCAGGCCGCGCCGCGGACGCGGAACGCCGACAACGCCGAGGATGGGCCAGCCGGACGACGTGACGAGATCATCGAGCGCCATGACGCGAGACACTCGGGAGACCGGGCCGGACATGACGACCAGGCCGACGCTGTTCATCGTGCCCAGGTACTTGATCTGTGCCATCGGATAGATGTGCAGCGCCTGGTGGTTTTCTGAGATCAGCTTGCGGCCCTTGACGAGGACGGAGCCGAAAACGGATTCGCCGACGAGGGTCTTCTCGTGGTCGTCGTCTCCCCCGTCTGCGCGGGAAGCCAGGCTTTCGTCCGGTGGCCTGAGGCTCAGCTCGAGGCTGCGGGCCAGATCGGCCAGCTCATACTTTCCGTTGATATCGATAAGCGCAACGGTGGATACGTCAGCGTGGTTCGCGGCCAGTCGGAGCCGTACGGCCAGGTTCTCGAGGTCCGGCGTCGGCTCTCCGTGCATCTCGGCGCTTTTCAGCTGGCCAAGTGTTGGCGCGCCGAGCCGACGGCTGACTCGTCGTGCGCCTGGCACGGTCGGCCGGATGATCTCCAGGATGGAAGCGATCAGGATCCCGACGACCAGGCCGAGTACCCCGGCAAGACCGAGCTTCTGCGCGAGCGCCTTTGATTGCGGCTGCTGCGGTACGACAGGCTGGTCAAGGACCGTCGCCAGTCCCTGGGTGCTCGTCTGGATCAGCAGCCGGCTCCTGTCGCCGCTGAAGTTGGCGATCACCTGGTCAAGCCCGGCCACCTTGGACTGCAGTTGCTGATTCTTGGGGTCTGCGGTGGCCTGCGCTGTCAGCACGCCGTGCTGCTCGGAGAGCCGCACGATTTCCTGGTCGATGGCCTTGAGCGTGGTACTGAGCCCGCTCTGCCCGACGCTGTTCATCGATTGGGTGACCTCCGAGGCAAGCTCCTTGGCCACCGTCGCAGCGACCCGCGGATCCCGGTCGGTCACCGTGAGGTCCACGACCTGGGAGCCGCCTAGTCCGGAGACGCTGATGTGGCTGGTGACGAAGTTGGTCAAGTTCCGCGTGACGTGAATGGTCTTCAGGGCCTTCGCCGCCGCATCCCTGCCGGTAGCGATGCCCTGGACCTGGCTGACGATGGCCTGAGCCTGCGCGTTGCTGGCCGGGACCGTGCTCCCGGAGACGATGCGCGCGGACGCTGCGTACATAGGGGGCTGCTTCGCGACCGTCAGCACGATAAAAGCGAGGGGCGCGGCAATACACAATGCCATCAACGCCCAATACTGCCGCAACAGGCGTGCAGCTATCTCATCTATCTCCACCGGACCTCCTCGACTGCCCCAGCCAGCGCTTCCAGCCAGGAACACGACAACGCTAGAAAGGCCGCCACTGTTGGCGAATCATTCAATGGCATTAGTTTGGCTACCTACAATTAGTGCTGCGCGTTTCCTGATTACCGCGGCGGAGTCGCTGTAGCTGGTGATTCCGCACAGCGTCGGCGGCGCGCGCGAGCCACCTGATGGTGGCCGTCGGCTCTATAAGGTCATGACACAGTTCACGCAGCGACGAACCTGCCGCGGCAGAGGAAACGTCCCTGCCCGCGGACAAATCCGCAAAGTTAGCGTCAGGAACGCTCAAGCAATCCTGATAGACCCGCTCCACCCTTTCCCCACTCCCCTCCATTTGTCCTAGACAGCGCAGCTATCGAGCCCGGCGGGTCCCCACCCGCCGCGGCATCTCCACCACCTAGGACCGGCGCGCTACCTCGCGCTGCCTCTGTGTAATTTTGTCCGGTATACCGGCCAGGGAACATCATCATCTGGCGTAGGAATCCTGCGTCATTCCGCGATGCCGGCGACCGCGGCGCCGGCCCGTTAGGGCCCATCCGGAGGCACCAGCCAGGCACGTGTCAGCGCCACCGCTTCGAGCGTCGAATGGACGCCGAGCTTGGCCATGAGGTTCTGCAGGTGCGTCCGCACCGTGTTGGCCCTGAGGTTCAGCCGCTCGGCTACCTGATGCCGGTTGGCTCCCTCCGCCAGGCAGGCCAGCACCTGGCGCTCTCGCGGGGTGAGGAGGGCGAGGAGCCGGTCGCCGTCCTCCCGCCCGTCCCGCTGCTTCAGCAACAGCGAAAGCACGTTGCCTGTCTCCGCGGGCGGCAGCCATGTCTCGCCACGGGCGACACCCCTGAGGACCCGCAGCAGGTGCTCTACCGACTCATCCTTGCGGACCCAGGCGCGCGCGCCGACCTCGATGGCAGCCACGATCCTGGACGGCTCCGACGTGTGGCTGAGCATGATCACCCTGGTCGCATGCGGTGGACCTGACGTCGCCTTGCACAACCGCATGGACCCGGTGAGATCGACGTCGAGCAGGATGATGTCGGCTTTCCATCCCATGGTCGTGGCGGTCGGCTGGGCCACCGCCACCACGCTGAGATCCTCCTCGACGTTGAGCCGTATCGCCAGCGCGTCGGCGAACGTGCGTTCTTCGTCGATGACGACGGCAGTGATCCCCATGGCCCGAACCTGCCGCTAAGCCGTCTGCTCGCCGAGCAGGTTCTCTCGGGTCGCGAGGACAGCGGCCTCGAGCCTGGTGTGCGCGCCCAGCTTCGCGAGCATGTTCGTCACGTAGGTACGCAAGCTGCTCGTCGCGACATTCATCTCACGTGACATCTGCGTAGTACTCTGGCCTGCCACTATCCTGCGCAGTACTTCTTTTTCCCGCGATGTGAGGTGGCGGGCCGGATGGTAGCGGCGCCTGTCCGGGGACCGGGCGGGACGCGCCTTAACCCGGCCGTAGACAACCCCGCCGGAAGCGATTACATCCAGGGCTCCGGCGATGTGATCGACGTTCTGGTCTTTACGCAGGACTCCAGCCACGCCGATCTCCGTGGCCTCAGCCAGAACGGCAGGGTCAGCGAGACCGGAAAGCATGAGAACCGCGGTTTCCGGGTAACGCTGGCGGATCACCCGGGCGGCGCCAAGGCCATCAGGGGGGTCCGGAAAGCGAAGATCGAGCACGCACGCGTCCGGCCGGAGTCTCGCGACCTCGGCGATCCCGAGCATGCTTGTGGTCGTGGTCGCCAATACGCGGTGGCCACGTGCTTCAAGTGCGACACTCAATGCCTCGCACAGAATCCGATTATCATCACAAAGAACAAGCCTCATCGGCCCCGCTCCTCTTGGCCGATTTCCGATTTAAGGAAGCCATAGGCTAACCCGCGTACCGCCGCGCACACCGCGGCCGTATTCGATCCTCCCGCCATATTTGATGACGTTCCTGGCGACGGCGGACAGTCCCAGGCCGACGCCGCTAGGTATCTCGCCGAAGCCCGGCCCGTCGTCCTCTACCGCCAGCATTACGGCGTCGTCGAGTTGCTGGATCTCGACGCTCACCGTTCCGGTTGGCCCGGCCGCGCGCACCGCGTTGTCGAGAACGTTGGACACGGCCCGGCGTAGCAGTGCGGGGTGAAACATGCACCACACCGGTCCGGCTGGCGCGGCCAGCGTCACGTCTCCGGGCCAGGTCAGGCATTCGGCCGCCATGACCTCGCCGACGACGTGCACGATGTCGGCCAGGTCATGGCCCGGTTTCTCGATATCGTCGGGCTCTTCCTGATGTTGCGCTACCAGGCAGCCGTGGATCATGTCGGCCAGCCACTCGGCCTGTTCGATGATCCGCTCGAGCCGGTCGCGCGTAGCAGCGGGAAGAGCCGGTTCCGTCAGTGCCGCCGCCGCGAGCGCCATCATGTTCGCGACCGGCTGCCGCATGTCATGGAAGGTTTCGCGCAACTGCTGTACCATATCGGCTTTGTTTTCGACCCCGATGGCCAACGGTTACCCCCTTCGCGAGATCTGGAGCCCGGCCTCTCCCGTCTCTGCTCTGTAGATTATTCTGAAGTTAACACTCTTACAAAATTAGCGTAATAAATGATGACAAGGGTAAGACGCTCAGGTTATCTGGGTGGTTTACGCCCAAACGCAACGATTACCCTTAGTATTCAAGTTTATTCATATAGTTACTACTCAAGTCGCCGCCCGAGGATTCGTCGCGGAAATAAGTCATCGCGTCACCTTGAGTAGTAACGGCACCGTGCTATCGGGGTTGGATCGAATCCCCACAGGGGCGGGATCATCGGCGGTGTCGCCGTAACCGCCCTGGCCGGGTTCAGGATGCCGGGGATGGCCTGGAGGGTGGTCTCGGCGGACACGGTGGCATGCTGGCCTGGCTTGTTCCACTGGATCTGGAGGTCGAAAGCCTGGAACGGCTCGGCTTTCAGGCGTGGGGTCAGGCCGGGCAGGATGTCCCCGGCGAGCAGGGCTTCGTCGAGCAGCGCGAGGTCGGCGGCCTAGGGGTTGGTGGTGGCCATGGCGGCTATCAAGGTTTCGGCCTGCTCGCGTTCGGCGTGCAGTTCACCGAACCGGCGCGGATCCGGGCACGCATCGCGGCGGCGGCATCGGTGGGGTCGGCGGGCAGTTGCTCGAGTGAGAATGCAGGAGTCCTGCGCGGCCTTAATCTGTTTGAGCCGTGCCTGCAGTTCGGCGGCCTGGTGTTCCCAGTCGCTCAGGATGTCCAGCCTGACGACGGCGGGCGTGGCTATGTCAGGCGCGCTGATGATCAAGATCCGCGACGCCGACACGGTGGACAACAAGGCTGCCCACCTGGTCATCGGCGTGGACCTGGACGGCAACAAGCAGGTGCTGGGGATCTGGATCGCCGCCGCCGAGGGTTGTGGGACTCCCACAACCCTCGCTGTCGCGCCCGCCGTCGGCGGTGACGCCCAGCACGGTGTAGATGGGCCGGTTGGCGACATGGCCGTCTCTGATCTTGACGTTGATGACGTCGATGAACAGCACTGCTTAGACCATGTCCAGCGGCCGGGACTGCCATCCGGCCAGGCCGTCCAGCATCCGGCCGGTGATGATGCGGATCGTCTCCCTGGAGACCTGGGCGCCGTAGACCCCGGCCAGGTGCGCCTGGACCTGATCGGCCGGATTCACCGGGCCATCCCCGTCGGGCCGCGTCCCGTGCGCAGCCGCACCAGCCGGCTTCTTCACTGTCGTCATGCTGCTCCCTCCTCAGATGACCCTTCTGTCCGTCATGTCCCAGGAGTTACACCTTTGAAATTTCAGTCCCCGGACGGGGCGGTAGCTCACAAGCACAGGTGCTTGAAAGCTATGGCGGCGGGACGTACCCGGAATTGCACCTGGTGGCCGGCGTGGTCGCGGAAGACCGCCTCGGCTGGCGACAGCAGCGTCATCGTGCCTTGCTGGTACGGGTTTCCCCAGCCGGGCGGCGGGTTGCCCTGCCCGTCGCTGAGCGGGTGTACGGCCTCGAAGTAGCGGTTACCGATGCGTGCCTCGTCGATGCCGCAGTGGGTGTATAGCTGGTAAGGCCGTGGCGACCCCGCTGCGGCGGCCGCTGGAGTGGAAGGCCGGGCGGGGTGTGGTCACGGGCGCGGCTTGGCCGCTGCCGCACGCCGCGAGAACCATGGCCGTGACGGCGGCGGCCACCGCCGGTCCGCCCCACCGCCGCAAGCCGTGCTGCATTGCTCGCCTCCATGCCCGCGTTATCTCTGCGTTCAGCCTCTGCCACTTCGACGCGGCCTTTCGGTCTGGGGTTCCAGCGGCGGCCGTTGCTGGTGATTATGCTGGCACGCCGCCCGGACGTCACGGCAGCTGCGGCCCGCCACCCCGCGCCGCGGTCCGGGTTGTCTTGCCGGAAGCCGCCGTACTGCCGGGCGTGGCTGTCACGGCGGCCGGCTGCCCGGTGGATCCGCCGCTGGCGGCGGTGGCCGCGCCGGTCCCGAGGCCGGCGGCGGCCACCACCGCCACGCTGGCCAGCACGGCGATCCGGTTGCGGTTCATGAGATTTCTCCTCTGGCTGGATGCTGCGGACAGTGGACAGTTGGGTCAGGCGCCGGTGGTACCCGCGCTGGCTGAGCGCCGCTCGGGTGACTCGGCGGGCTGAGGCACGGCCGTGATGGCCGGCGCGGCCGGGGCCGGGCGGCGCATCTCGGCGAGCCGCCACCACCAGGAGATCTTCTTCTCCAGGTAGAAGTCGGCGCTGTACCGGGCCGGGCCGGCGTAGTAGCCCAGGGCCAGCAGCCCGGTGAAGACCACCACGTAGATGACCGCGGTGCCGATGTCGGCAGACCCGGAGGTGTACGGCCCGCCGAACCCCTCCGCGGTGGCCCAGATCAGCAGGCTCAAGACGATCGCCCCGAGGTAGGTGAGCTTGCGTGCGAACCCGGCGATCAGCGCCACGGCGATCAGCGTCCCGGCCGCCGCGACCAGGTAGGCGAAGAACATCGCCTGCGGGTGCTGCAGGTTGATCCAGAAGTCGAACCAGCCCTTGAGCCAGCCGGGCTGGCCCTGCGCCTGGCCCATGATCGTGCTCATGTAGTCGGCGCGGAGTCCCGGCAGCCACTTGAGCACGGCGTCGATCAGCCAGATGATCCCGAAGCTGATCCGCAGGGCGTCCTTCGGCCACGCCGGGCCGCACCTGCCGCTTGTTGTTTGTGTGCCTGACATCACGATCCTCCTTAGCCTGGCTAGAACCCCGTTTGGTCTCACTGATGCCAGGCTGCGCCCTGGCTCCCCCCGAGGGGCAGGGCCGTCCGCCCTGTCCTGCCGGGACCTAGGCCCCTACCCCCTGCGGGTACCGGCGGGCAGGCTGATCAGCATCGGCCCGCAGATGCCGGGCCACAGGGAGATGGTTGTGATGATGTTCTGGAACGGCGGCGGCTGGCCCTTCTGGGAGGTCGCCCTCATGTGGGTCGCGATGATCGCGTCCTGGGGCCTGCTGATCTGGGCGGTCTACGCCCTGGTGGTCAGCGTCATGCGCAGGCCCGGCGACGACCGCGGCCCGCACGAGGACAACGCGGCCAGTATCCTGGATGAGCGGCTGGCCCGCGGTGAGATCAGCGCTGAAGAGTACGGGCGGCTGCGGGACCTGGTCGGCTCCGGCCATGTCGGCAGCCCGGCTGGCACAGGCGGCCGGCGATGACCGCCCTGACCGCCCCCCGCCCCGGCCCAGCCTCCAGCCCCGGGTCGGCCGGGGAAAGCGGCCCGCCGGCGGCGATCTCCGTCCAGCGCCCAGCGCGCGGCTGCGCCCCGGGCCAGGACGACTACCTGACCCGGCTGATGAATATTAACGGGCTGCGCCGTCTGATGTGCTCGCCGGAGTGGACGCGGCTGAACTAGCCGGCATCGGGGGCCTGAACCGCGGGTGCTTCAGGTCGCTGCCAGCTCACCTTGAGGTGGTCGCGTCTGCCGAACCTTTCGAGGTTCCGGGTGATGAGATCCTGGATCCGCCGGAGGTCCTCCTCGCTGACGGCTTCGGCGCGCACCGTCAGCGTGTCCGGGCCGGCTTGCAGGCTGCACCGGGCCCAGCTGAAGATGAGGGTCCCGTCAGTATCGGACCATTCGACGTGCTGCACGTCAGGGCCCGCATGCGCCTGGCCGGCGCGGGGATGAAGGATCTTGTGGTTGATGCTGCTGGCGTGCCGGCAGAGCTGGACGAGGTACCTGCTTGGGTGCCCCGTCTGGATGCGGGCTTCGGCGGTCAGCATGGGTCTTCCTTTCTGGTGAGGGTGGCCACCCAGGCCCAGATCCCGTCCGGGTCGACGGGCTGCCAGGTGTTGCGGGCCGCGGACGCGACGTCAACGCCGGTGGCGTCCAGGCCGAGGACGGCGCGCGTGAGGACATGCTCGTCGGCGATGCCAGATGTCCGGTCATCATCCTGAAAACATCGGCGGCACCGCCTGCCCCGGGATCATGATCATGAGGGGTCCGCTGCCGTCCGTCTGGTGGCAGAGCCGGGCGCCGGGAGCGTCGGGGTGACCCATGTGCGGCTCTTGTTCTTCACGATCGCCGGTGTGAGGCACCTGTGCGGGCGGCGGAGGGTCGGCGGTCGTGCGTGGCGGCGGGTTCGGGGACCGGGGCCGAGGGGGCGACCCGCAGGATGCGCGCTGCGGGAGCGGGGAGCCACCAGTTCCAGCGGCCGAGGACCCCGATGAGAGAGGGCAGCAGCAGCGAGCGGATGATCACGGCGTCCAGGAGGATCCCGGCGCCCAGGGCGGTGGCCAGCATCTTGATGGCGGTCTCGGGGGTGGCGGACAAGGCGAGGAAGGCGAGGAAGAGGATCAGCGCGGCGCTGGTCACCAGCCGCCCGGTCCGGCCGATGCCGGTCACCACGGCCTCGTCGGTCGAGCCGGTGCGGTCGTATTCCTCGCGGACGCGGGACAGGATGAACACCTCGTAGTCCATCGACAGCCCGAACAGGAAGGCAAAGGCCAGCAGGGGCACATACACGGTGATCGACCCGGTTGCGGGGATGGACCACAGGGCGCGGCTGCCGTGGCCCTGCTGCCACACCAGCACCATGACCCCGTAGGCCACGCCGAGCGATGCCAGGTTGAAGATGACCGCCTTGGCGGCCAGCACCAGGGACCGGAACGCCCGGGCCAGCAGGACCAGGGTCACCAGGGCGATCAGGGTGAGCATCAGCGGGAAGCTGCCATACACGGCGCGGGTGAAGTCGGCGTCGCTGGCGCCCTGGCCGCCCACGCCGATGACCCCGGGCTGGCCGGTGAGGGCATGCTGGACGGCGTTGACGGTGGCGGCCCCGGCCGTGGTGCTCGGCTCGGCGGCGGGCAGGATCTCGACCAGCCCGGTGCCGGCCGCCGGCGGGTTCCCTGCGGCGGCGAAGGCGGTGTAGACCCCGGGGATCTGGCGAGCCCTGCGGGCCACGGCGCCGGCCCGGCCGGCGGTGGTCAGCACGTCGATCGGGCTGATGATGCCTGAGGGGATCCCGCGGTTTTCCATGCGGGTCAGGGCCGCCTGGGCCGGGCTGCCCGGGGCAAGGGCCTTGCTGGCCGGCTCGCCCAGGTGCAGGCTGGACAGCGGGATGACCAGTGCCGTCACCACGAGCAGCCCGCCGGCCAGGGCGGCGGCGCGGTGGCGCAGCACCAGCCGGGCCCACCCGGTCCAGGGGCGGCTGGCGTGGACCTCCCGGCGCAGCCGCGGGTGGTCCAGGGCGGAGCCGATGGTGGCCAGCAGCACAGGCAAGAGGGTGATCGCGACGGCGACAGCGGTCAGCGGGATGAAAAAGGCCGCCAGGCCCATGCCGCGCAGGAACGCGACGGGGAGCGCGACCAGCGCCAGCAGGCTGATGGCCACGGTGGTACCGGAGAAGACGACGGCCCGTCCGGCCGAACCCATGGCGGCTGCCACCGCCGCCTCGTTGTCCAGGCCGCCGGCGCGGTTCTCCCGCCACCGGGTGACGACCAGCAGCGAGTAGTCGATAGCCACGCCGAGCCCGATCAGGGCGATCAGGTACTGCACGATGAAGTTCACCGAGGTGACCTGGGTCAGGGCGTAGACCAGCAGGAAGGTCGCCGGGATGGCCACCGCGGCCATGAGCAGCGGGAGCAGGGCGATGAAACTGGCGAAGACGACAGCCAGCACCAGCAGGGCGCCGAGCCCGCCGAGCAGGGTCTCGGTCAGGGCACTGGTCCCCTTGCCGCCGCTGGTGTCGGCCTCGAGCTGGGCCAGTCCGCTGACGCCGGTCTGCCAGCCCGCCGGGGTCGCCGCCGACATGGCCCGGCCCATGGGCACGGCGGGGTCTGGCCCAGGCGAGCCACCGGGCCTGGCGGGGGTGAACACCAAGGCGAAGCTGGCCGTCCCGCTGGCAGCAGAGAAATGGCCATCGCCCGTGGTGGCCTGGTCGGCCAGGCGGGAGCCGGGCACGGCCCGGGCGGCGGCAGCGAACAGCCGGCCCGCCTCGGCCACGGTCGCCGGCCCGGCCGCCGCGCCTGGCGGGACCGTCGCGGTCAGCACGACCGGGGGATTCTGGAAGCCGCCGTTGTGATACAGGCGCTGGATGGTGTTGTCGGTCTCGAAGGCCTGACCTGGGATGCTGAAGCCAGTGGACAGGGCACTGGTGGCCTTGCCGATGGTGGCGAAGCCGGCGACCGCTATCACCACCCAGGCCAGCACGACAAGGCGCTTGTGCCGCAAGACGATGCCGGTCAGCCGCATCACGGGACAGGCTCCGCGTGCGGGTCGCGGAAGGGAACGGTAACGGAGACCCGGCGGGCGGGCTCACCGCAGGCGCGCGGAGACAGGCCGGGTACCGGACTGCCCTGAGCAGGCCTATAATGAGAGACTGGTTTGTGTGAATACACATGGTGAGGTTACTCAGTAAATGACGGAAGGTCAACCGGCGGGGCCCGAGCTGAGCAGCGTCCAGCTGATGGAGCAGTTCCGGGCCATCGCTCACGCCACCCATAACCGGACGAACGCGCGGCTAAGCGCGGCCGGGCTGTCCCTGCCAAGGTTCCGGGTCCTGAACACGCTGCACTCCGCCGGCCGGATACGCATGAACGAGCTCAGCGCGGCGCTAGGGGTCGTCCCCCGGACCGTGACCACGATCATCGACGCCCTGGAAAAAGAAAACATGGTGGCGCGGCTGCCCGACCCGGCCGACCGGCGCGCGACGCTGCTCCAGATCACCCGGGAGGGACTCAGCCAGCTGCGCCGGCTCCGCGCCATGCACGACTCGGCCGCAGCGGAGCTGTTCGACGTGCTCACCGCGACCGAGCGACGGCAGCTAGCCAGGCTTCTGGGTCGCCTGCAGGCAGCCGCAGACATGGACCCCGGAGGAACCTCCCCGGCCGGCCCCGAACCGGCCGATCTGGAGCCACCCCAGCGCTGATCTCCATACACAGACAGCTGCCCCGATCCGGCAATATAAGGGTGATCGTTGTCACGGGGTTTTACCGGCCGGCTATTTCCGCGAGTACGGTGCCGATCCGGGCACCGCGGCCCGGATAGCTGCCGCCGTGCCCAGGGACCCGGGCCGCCGGGTCCTCAGCTGTCTGTCCTGGCTAGCCGGATGGCGTCGCCGAGGTTGGAGTTGCCCTCGAGGAACCGGATGTCGGCGACCTCGCCGGCGTGCGATCCGGTGTAGCGCAGGATGTACAGCCCGTTGCGGATGTCCATGACGTAGATCAGGCCATCGCGGATGATGGGGTAGCTCCACATGGTGACCTTGTTGGGTCCGCGGTTCAGCGCGGGATCCTCGGTGGCGACCGAGCTGAGCGGGACGGGGGAATACCAGCCGGCCTGCCGCGGGCTGGCAGGGCTGGTGATGTCGATCGCCTGCACGCCGCCGGAGTGCCAGTCGATGAACGCCAGGTGCGGCAGCACGGTCGGGTTGTGCGATGAGTAGCTGGTGAACTGCTCGGTGAGCGGGTCGTCGGCGGCGCTGCCGCAGAACGCCTGCGTATCCTGGGGGATCTTGTACTCGCCGACGATGACCGGGTGCGCGGGGTTGCGGACGCTGATCAGCCGTGCCCATCCCCACGGGCAGCCGAAGGTCGGGTCGGTGAACGTCCCGTAGATCTCGTCGGTGGTGAGCACGTACGGCCGGCCGGGGACGGGGACCGAGGAGTGGCCTTCGGGGCATTCTTTCAGGCAGCCTGGGAGCGGGTTGCCCCAGATCGGCCGGTTCGCCGGGCTGGTGATCAGGTCGTTGTTCAGCGAGATGACCGTGCCCGGCGAGCTGTCGTGGGCGACCGCGCTGGTGTCCAGCACCAGGAACTCGCCGCCTTCCATCGACAGATAGGTGCGGGTGCCATCGGCGGTGGGTGCCATCGAGTGGGTATAGAGGTCGTTCTGGAAGCTGACTTCGCTGCCGCCGTTCGGGTACAGCTCGTTCCAGTTGCCCTCGGCGATCTCGGTGACCGGCCTGCCGCCGGCGACCTTGCTGATGTCGACGATCATCATGTTCGGCACCGCGGGGTTCGAGGTCAGCTCTGGGGTGGAGATCCACAGCAGCGCCCGGCCCGGCCGCTTCGGGTCCTGCCACAGGTACATCTCGTGCGGCTTGACCGCGAGCCCGGCCGCCGAGGTAGGCACGTAGCTAGAGATGAAACGCGGGTGCACCGGGTCGGCCAGGCTGTAGAACGCCAGATCATACGGGAACTGCTGGTCGGTGCCGGCCACGCAGGCGTGGATCACCGAGCTGCACCTGAAGTTCATCACGATCAGCAGCTTGTCTCGTGGCCACACCCGCAGCTCGCGGGACGTGATGCCCGGGTTGCCTTCATACGACGGCCCGATCTCGCCTACTACATGGGGATGCGCCGGATCTGCGACATCTTCGATCAGCACCCCCGGATGCGGGTGCGGGCAGTTCGCGCCGGGACCGCGCGGGTCACCCGCCCCGCAGGTCGAGGAGCCGTCGGTCCGGTTCCCGATGTAGACGTAGTGCCGGTAGATGGTCGCCGCGGCGTTCATGCCGCGGCCGAACAGGCTGTCGTGGCCCACCAGCACGAAGTTCTTCCACGTCCCCGGCGTACCCCCGCCCGGGCCGACCGTCACGCTGTCCGGGTGGGCCGTAGCCCCGCCCAGCGCGCCAGCGGCTGCGGGTGCCGCCAGCAGGGAGACCAAAGCCAGCAGGGAAACTAGCGCTGGACGCCGCCTCATGATCGTCACCTCATCGTGTCGGAGAGCCGGGTTGCCCACACGTTAAACCCGTCCGCCCGATCAGGAAAGACGCAAAACCGTTCAGAGCTGATCGTAATTGTTTTATTCCGAACGGGCTGCGGCGGCTGCCTCAGCCGCTAGCAGGTACCGGCCCGCGCCGCGCAACCAGGACTGCGGGCAGTTCTTACGAACCGCTTCTGACCCTGAGTCCGCTGGCTTCTGAACGCACAACCCGGACACCCGCCGGCTAGCCGCGCGGTCGCCGGGGATCCGCCCCGGGCCGGGGCGGATCCTGCCTGTCACCGTGCCAGCTGGCGGGCGACCAGTGCCATCCCGCGGCCCCACGAGGCTATCTGGCCCGGCCGCGCTGGCGGGATCTCCGGTCATCTCCGTCCGCGGCCATACGTCCCGGCCGGCGCCCTAGTCGCTGGCCGCGGGGTCGCAGTAGTCGATCTCGCTCGTGGGGTGGAACGGGCCGACCAGCAGCCGGCGGGTGAACTGGCCGCCCTCGGCCATCTCCTCGGCGGAGACATCGAAGGTGAATTCCTGCATGGGCCGCAGCTGGTGGCCGGCGATGGTGACCGGCTGGCGGGCCAGGTAGATGGCTGACCAGGGGCAGCAGTAGTAGTGGCGCTGGCCGCGGCTGGTGCGCGCGACGGCGGATCCGGCGGCGACGGCCGCGTCGATCTGCGACTGGATGGCCACGGTGGCGGCCGGATCGGGGTCATAGCGCCACAGCGTCGCGATGGCCCGGCGGGCAGCCAGGTCCTGCTGCCAGCGGGTGCGGCTGTGCGGGTCGGTCAGGTAAGGGCTCGGCGTCTCGGGCGTCGCCGGCGGGCATGCCGTGGCCGTCGGCCGGCGGGGCTGGCTGGATTCGAATGGGCGATGGGGGACCCGGCGGAGCTCGCCGCCCGGGCCGCCGGGGCGGAGGAAGCCGGGCAGACCGCCGTGTTCGCGGGCTGGGACGGGCAGGTCCCGCGGCGTGCTGGTGGTCGCCGACACGCTCAAGCCCACCTCGGCGGAGGCGGTCACCCGGCTGCGCGGCATGGGCCTGCGCCCGGTGCTGCTCACCGGCGACAACGACCGCGCCGCCCGCTTCGTGGCCGATGCTGTCGGTATCGGCGAAGTGATCGCCGGAGTGCCGCCGGCCGGCAAGGCCCACGCGATCAAGCAGTTGCAAGATGCCGGCCGTGTGGTGGCGATGGCCGGCGACGGGGTCAACGACGCCGCCGCGCTCGCCCAGGCCGACCTCGGCCTCGCCATGGGCACCGGCACCGACGCCGCGATCGAGGCGGCCGACCTGACCCTGGTCCGCGGTGACCTGCTCGCCGTGCCCGACGCCATCCTGCTATCCCGCCGGACGCTGCGGATCATCAAGGGCAACCTGTTCTGGGCGTTCGGCTACAACACCGCCGCCATCCCGCTCGCAGCGGCCGGATTCCTGAACCCGCTGATCGCCGCCGCGGCGATGGCGTTCAGCTCCGTGTTCGTGGTGTCCAACAGCCTGCGGCTACGCCGGTTCCAGCCCGCCTCAGCCCACGGGCAGCTCTGTAGCCCGCGCAGCCGTCGGCGCACCGCGAACCCCAGCAACGCCAGCGCCGTCGCCGGGCACCGCGGGATAGGCCGGGAGCCGCGCGGCCGGGTCAGCGGGAGCTTCACCTTGGTTAAGGTTCCCGGCCGCGCGGAATCTGCGATGGCGCCGCCCGCGGATCCCGGGTCCGTCCCCCGGCCGGCGGCCTGGCTGGTGGTCAGGTGACGTAGCCGATGATGCCCATCATCCCGGACTGCTCGTGGTAGACGTTGTGGCAGTGCGTCATCCACTGGCCCGGATTATCCGTGTCGAAGTCGCAGGTGACGGTCTGGCCGGGAAGGACGTTGACTGTGTCCTTGAGCGGCCCGGTCCCGTCGACCTGGAAGGTGTGCCCGTGGATGTGCATGGGGTGCCACATCTTGGTGGTGTTCACCCAGGTGACCCGGACGCGCTGCCGCTGCCTGACCGTGACCAGCCGGGGGTAGGACGGGCCGAGGAACGAATCGCCCATCGGGTAGGTCCGGCCGCCGAATCCCCACGAGTAGGCGCCCATGTTGCCGGTCAGCTTCTGCCGGGTCACCACATCGGGCCGCCTGCGCGGCGGCGCCGCCGACGCCGGCGGCCGAAGCCGGCCATAGCCGCGCAGCACGCCGGCCAGCTCGGCGGGCCGGGCTCCGCGCGCGGGCATCGGTCCCGCGCCGGTGCGGACCACCGCCAGCGCGGTCGCGTTCTTGCCCTCGGCGTAGGCCACCAGCGGGAACACGCCGTCCTTCAGGGTGACCAGCACGTCGTAGCGCTCGGCCATGCCCAGCAGCAGCGCCCGGGTCCGCACCGGCTGGCACGGGTGCCCGTCGGTGTGGGTCACGGTCATCACGTGCCCGCCCAGCGCCACCCGGAACGCCGTGTCACCGCCCGCATTCAGGATCCGGATCCGGACCCGCTGGCCCGGCTTGCCGGTGAACACATGCGGGGCGCCCGGGACCCGGCCGTTGATCAGGTAACCCGGGTAACGGACATCGCCAGCGTCCCCGCCCAGCAGCCGGCTGGACGCCCCCGACAGCAGCACGCCGCCGCCGCCCTTCGATCCCGTCGACCCCATGGATCCCGCCGGGCCGCCGCCGCCCATGCCGCGTTTGAGCAGGGCCAGCACCTTGTCCGGGGTGTGACCGCGCACCCCGTCGATCCAGTCGTCGGCGACTACCAGCCACTCCTGGTCATACGCGCCGGGCTCGGCGGGATCCTCCACGATCAGCATCCCGTACAGGCCCCGGTCCTGCTGCACCCCGATGTGCGGGTGATACCAGTACGTGCCGGGCTCGCTGGCCCTGAACTGGTAGGTGAACGCCGCGCCGGGCTGGACCGCGTGCTGGGTGACCAGCGTGCCGTCCATGTCGCTGCGCAGCGCGACCCCGTGCCAGTGCACGCTGGTCGGCTGCGGGATCCGGCTGGTGAACGTGGCCCGCAGGATGTCGCCCTTAGTGACCCGGATCACCGGGCCGGGCACCCTCCCGTCGTAGGTCCAGGTCTCCACCACCGGCCCGCCCAGGTCCACCTTCCCCGAAGTCAGCGTGATCGCCTGGGAGCGGATCCTGCCGGTGGTGTACCTGGCCTGCTCCGCCGCCGCCACCAGCGGGCTACCGGGCAAGATCAGCGACCCAGCACCCCGCGATGAGACCGGGGCGCCCGCCGCCGTGCCCGTGCCCCCGTACGCCGAGCCGGCCCGGGTACCGGCGGAGTCGCACCCGCCCAGCACCCCCGCGCCGCCTACAGCTAGGCTCCCGGCCAGCCCGGCCCGCAGCAACGTCCGGCGGTCAAGGTCCCTCACCAGCATCCCCTCCAGCATTGGCCTGTCACCGGCTCACCTGAACCCGCCGTCCCTGGGCCTCCCGCGGGCCGCGGCGGCAGGGCCCTGCGGATGACGGACACGGCGTCCGCAGGGGACCAGCCTGAGGTATCTCACGGAAAGCCGCTCAGGGCAGTTCTCCGCCGTGGTGTTACGGGCGTACTGCCCCATCGAAGCTCGCCGCATACCAGGCCGTGCCGGTGGGGACCTTTTGTACGGTCAGGCCGGTGCGCGGCGCGTCGATCATGTACCCGCCGCCGACGTACATGCTGACGTGGCCCTCGCCGTCGAAGAACAGCAGGTCGCCGGGCTCCAGCGCGGACGAGGAAATGTGCGGCAGCGCAGCCCACTGCTCATAGGTAACGCGGGGGATCGACACGCCCGCCGCCGCCCACGCCGCCTGGACGAGCCCGGAGCAGTCATAGGAACCCGGGCCGGTCGCGCCCCACACGTACGGCTTGCCGAGCTGAGCGTAGGCGAACGCGACGGCCTTGCCGGCCTGGGTATTCGTGGGGCCGCTGTAGGTCGCCGAAGTGGTCCCCGCGGCGCCGATAGCGCCCGCCGCGACCTGGGTCTGCTGCTGGTGCGTGAGACTGTCCAGCGTGGCCTGCTGGGTGGCCAGGAGCTTGCCGATGGTCCGCTTGTGCGCGGCCAGCTGGGCTTTGAGCCCGGCGATCCCGTCCCGGGTGCGCTGGAGTTCCTGCTGCACGCTGGTCAGCTGCCTGGCATCGGCGAGGAGCACATTCACTTGATCGTCGCGGCTGCCCGCCTGCTGCTGCAGCAGCGACGCCTGGTTCAGCGCGGCCGCCGGGTCGCCGGAGGCGAGCAGCCCGGCGACGGAAGTCATCGCGGAGCTCTCATACGATGCCGACCCGATCTGCGCGACCTTGCGCCGCATCGCCTGGAACCGGGCCTGATCCCGCGCCGCTTCCGCGCCTACGACGGCTAGCTTCGAGCGGGCCGCGGACAGCTGCTGGGTCACCTGGTCCAGCTGCTGGCCGACCTGGTCGGACTGCGAGGTCAACCTGTTAATCTGCTGCCTGACCTGGCTCAGGGTCGGCTTCGGCGCCGCTCCTACCACGCCGCCGGAGGCGACGAGCCCGCTGACCGCCGCAAGCCCGGCCGCGATCGCGATACCCCGGCGCAGCCGGAATGCTCGGACCGCTAGCCGCGTACCCATCTGCTCACTACGCTCCTCCCGCGCTCTGCCAGCGGCCGTCCCGCTCCTGGATAGTCACAGATATCCGGCGCCGGCTGGGCGCAGCCACACGGTGGTGACTACGAGACGATCCGGCCCCAAGCTGCGGCCACGCTACTGAAGGCGGTTTGCGGGTTCAACCGGTTCGCCTGAACCATACCGATATCGTAAGAATTCCGCTTTCTCGCGCCAGGGCAGCAGGCCAGCGCTATAATCGCGCAGCTCGAATCTCCTGCGGGACGAACCGCAATCCTCGCAGCCGTCCCCTGGCATCTCGAAGCGGCCGCAATCACGCATGACCCCTCCAGCGCGGTTCCGTGAATGGGCGGATCACGCGCTAGCCGCTTTCCCGATCGGCGAAATATTGCCTATGCCGGCCTGCGATCGTGCGTCTCGGCTCTGTTTACCATACCTTCGTAAGGTATTAATGGAACATCGTGGTCCTGCCCCTGCCCGCCTTTGCATCCCGGCTGTCGCCATAGCGCCCGGCGGCCGCCGGGATCTCGAGCGCCCGTGTGTCCGCGTGGTTGCGCGGGGTATCGGGTTGGCATTGCGGGCGGTGCCGGCGGGAGCGGAGACGCCAGCGCCCGCCGTCATCGCTGGATCCGGCGCGGGCGGCCCGGGTGCGTGCGGGGATGCCTGTGGATCGGGTGCTGGCGGCCATCGCGGCGCAGTTGTCGCTGGCCGCGGATGTTACGCGACTGCTGGCGCTGCACGGGGCCGGGAGGTGTGCGTCGGCGATCTGGCAATGGCGGCGGCCGGCATGATGCGGTCGGCTATGGGCTGCGGACAGCAGGGCTGGTCTCATTTCGGAAGGAGGGCAGGGTGGTGTTGTACCGGCTGGCGGATGGCTTCCCGACGCGGCTGCTGGGTGACTGCGTGCAGATGCTGGGGCAGCGGGCGGCGCGGCGCGGCGGGGACAGGCCGCCGTGACCGGGTTCGCGGCGCAGCTGGCGCTGTTCGGGGTGGTTCTCCTGGTGGCCGCCGGGTTCTATGCCGCGGGGTAGCTACTGGCGGTGTCGAGGGCCAGCGCGTCATAGGCTGCCGCGAGGCCTTCAGCGAGTTCGACACCGCCTACCCGGACCGCCTAAGGTAAGACCAGCTAAATCAGATAATTCAAAAAAGTTCACACACCCGAGGTTACAGGCAGAGAGGGCAGCTGTCCTTAGCAGGGGTAAGGGTGTCTACCGAGCCGGTGACAGCGCCGACAGTGCCAGGCGACGTTCAGTCGCTGCATTTTCCACGCCGCGCCTGAGTGGGTGGAGTGCAGGTTACATCACCGTTACCGTGCCTGACATGCCAGCTCCGCCGGGGCCGCCGTGGATGACGCAGTGGTAGGGGAAAGTGCCAGGAGTGGTGAAGGTGCGGGAGAACTGAGGGAAAGGTGGGCCGCCCTAGGGCCAGCCGGCTCACCCGCCTGGGCCACCAGAACCTGGCAGTCCATCGGCAGGCCTGGGGACTGGGCCGCCGCCCACGACCACCCACTGGGGACCAGCCGGTGAGCACCGCGCACGTCAGTGCCCGCTCCGGCATGGAACATGAAGATCGACACGGACACGCCGGCTGCGGCGCGCCGGTAGGTGGGCGGGTTTGCCGCGATGCTTCCCGGGCTGCGGGCAGGCGCCAGCGCACCGGATCAAGCACAGCGGGCGCAGCGATGACTGCCGCGACCGCTTAGCCGGGCGTGCCGCCGCCGGCTGCTCACGCCTTGGTGGCTCTTCCCTCGAACATGTACCCGAACGCCTTCGGGCCCTTCGCGTAGTAGTTCTCCATCCGGGTCAGGTCAAGGCCAGAATCGGCCACCAGCCGGCGGATCGGCCGGTTGAGATGGCAGCCTCCGGCAAGACGGCGCTGCCACGGAGTCAGCCGGTCTTGCCAGCGAGCCACCCTGGCATCGGGGGAGCGGCCGTGCTCCACGAAATGAAATGAACCACCGGAACGCAGTACCCGGTACACCTCGCTGAGCGCCCGCTCGGCATCGGGAATGGTGCACAGCGTCCAGGTCATCAGTACGTGGTCGACGCTGGCCGCCTCCAGCGGAAGCTCCTGCCCGTTGAGCCCGATGAATTCGACCGGTACCGGGCTTGCCGCCACCCTCTTAGCCGCGAGCCTCCAGCCCGCGGTCGCCGGATCGACTGCCCGGACACGCGTCACGGCGGCCGGGTAGTGCGGAACGTTAAGGCCTGAGCCGAAACCGATCTCGAGTACTTCCCCGTCGAGCGCAGCGCTGACCCGATCACGTATTGAAGTGAACTCCCGGCGGCTCATGACCGCGTCGGTGACGCGGGGAAGGACCTGATCCTGGTAAATCCCCATCCCCCCAGTATCGCCGGCCCCCCCGCACGTCGCGGCCGCGTGTGCGTCTGAAGGAGCCCGGTCAGCGTGCCCCGGTCAGCTCCGCGGGCGTGGTGTGAGGATGCCGTGCCCGGCCTCGCCCAGGTGGGTGCGGCGGAGCGGGCAGCCGGGTCGCTAGGGCTGGTCCGGCTGGTGCCCGGGGTCTATGAGCGCTAGGAGCGCGGTCGCGAGCAGGTTCTCGGGGATCGCGCCAGGCTCGGTGAGGTCGTCGAGGGCTAGGCCGTTGACGAGCGCGCTGACCAGGACGGCCAGCTGCTCGGGTGGGACAACGGGCTGGAGGCGGTGCGCTTCGACGCGGTCGGCGAGGGCGCTGGCGAGAGCGGCCTTGAAGTTCTGCCGCCCGGCGGCGAAGCGCTCGCGGAACTCTGGGTTGCGCGCTGCGTAGGTCACGAACTCAAAGAGCAGCAGGCGCCACTCGCGGCCGCGCTTGAGTGTCCCGATGACATGGCGCATCTCGTCCTGGAACGAGTGCGCGGGCCCGGCGCTGCCGGAGCGGCCGGCGGCTATCTGGACGTCGGTGATGAGCTCGGTCCTCCATTGGTCGAGGAGGGCGAGGAAGAGGTCCTCCTTGTTCGCGAAGTTGTAGTAGACCGCGCCGTTGGAGAGGCCGGCTTCGGCGGCGATCTCCCCGATCGTCGCGCCGTGGTAGCCGTGCTGGGCGAAGACGTTGCGCGCGGCCTGGAGGATGCGCGCCCGGTTGGCCAGGCGCTTGTCCTCACGGGTCAGTCTCCTCCTAGGCATGTGCTGAGGATGTCATGACTCGTGGTCACGTCCGGCGGTGGTCCTTGCTGGCCGGGCTGCCTGCTGACCGTGATTGCGGTCTTCAGCGCCACGAGCCAGCCGCCCGGGGGCGCGACCTGGGTCAGCATCTCATTGCCGCCCTTCATGCTGTCAGGTATCGTCTATTTCCGAGTCTCGGCTCTCTTTAGAGGCTATGCTCCGGAATTCCCAGGGAAGGGAAGGCAGGGACGACATGCATGGCACCCTCCCGCTGGTCTTCGCCGCCGCCTGGCCGCCGCCACAGCACCGGACCCGCCCGGGCCGGGTACCTCGCTGCGTTCCGGGGCGCTGAGGGCAGGACCGGATCATGGCAGAGCGCACAGAGGTCATCGTGATCGGCGGTGGCCAGGCAGGACTCGCCGCCGGCTACTACCTGTCGCAGGCGCGGATCCCCTTCCTGATCCTCGACGCCGACGCGCGCGCCGGCGATTCGTGGCGGCGGCGCTGGGACTCCCTCGAGCTGTTCACGGCCGCCCGCTACAGCGCCCTGCCCGGCCTCCCGTTTCCCGGCGACCCGGAGCACTACCCGGGAAAGGACGCGGTCGCGGACTACCTCGAGAATTACGCCCGGACGCACGAGCTGCCGATCCGGCACGACAGCCGCGTGACCTCGCTGGAGATCTCCGACGGCGGCTACCGCGCCGTCACCGGGCCGGGCCAGTACGAAGCCGCGCAGTTGATCATCTCGGCCGGTGCCTACCAGCGGCCCCGGGTGCCGCCTGTCTCGGAGAAGCTGGGCAGCGAGGTGACCCAGCTGCACAGCTCCGCCTACCGCAACCCCGGCCAGCTCTCCGCCCGCGACGTGCTCGTCGTCGGAGCAGCCAACTCCGGCGCCCAGATCGCCGAAGACCTCGCCGCGACCCACCGTGTGTACCTGTCCCGGGGTGCCAGGATCCCGCGCCTGCCGCGCCGGCTGCTCGGCAAGAGCGTGCACTTCTACGGCGACCACCTCGGCCTGATCGCGGCGCCGCTGGACAGCTGGCGCGGCCGCACCCAGCGGGGCGACCTGCTGATCGGCACCAGCCTGCGGCAGCTAAAGCGCCGCCACGGCGTCGATCTGCGCGGGCGCACTGCCGCCGCCCGCGAGCGCACAGTCAGCTTCGAGGACGGAACCGAACTCGAAGTCGAAACGGTCATCTGGGCAACGGGCTTCCGCTCCGACTACTCCTGGATCCACGCCCCCGTCCTGGACCCGCAAGGCACGCCGGTCCACCGCCGCGGCGTCACCAGCTCCCCAGGCCTGTTCTTCCTCGGCATGAAGAACCAGTACTCCCGCGGCTCCTCGCTGATCGGCTGGGTCAGGCACGACGCCGCCTTCATCGTCGAGCAGGTCCGCGGCACCCGCGTCCGCGCCTAGACGGGCACTACAGGCGGCCAGCGGACCCCGCTGAGGTCGCAGCGGGACAGGAGCGCTGGTCACCCCTTCGCCCCGGACACCCGCATCCCAGACCTGGATCGCCGGCCAGCAGGCCTGGCCCCCGCAGGCAGGAGGGCACAAATCATGATGACCGGGACGCTAGGAATCGTGATGTGGATCATGATGGGCGCCATGCTGACCGGCTTCGTCGCCGGCGGCATCGCCTGGCTACGCCGCCGACTGAAGCGACCCCACTGACCTGGATCCTGTGCCGCTCGAACAAATCGATTGAGTGGCTGACCTGCGCTGTCATCATTCCGCCCAGGTGTCCCTCGTTCCCCTCGTTTGTCGCGTGATCCTGGCGCGATCCGGCTTCCGCGCCATGCCGTGCGGGGTGCAGGGCGCAGCCCGCTGCGGGAGCGCCCGGCGCAATCAGCCGGGACGGTGGGGATCAGCACAGTCCCTGCACCGGCGTCAGTGATCCCCGACGGCGACCGGGAGGCCGGCGAGGCGCCACTCAGGCATCCCATCGGCCAGGCGCCGCGCCTGGAATCCCCGGGCCCGCAGCCGCTCGACGGCCTGCAGGGCGAGCACGCAGTAGGGGCCCCGGCAGTAGGCGACGATCTGCGCCCGCCTGGGCAGCCGCGCCAGGGCGGCGTCGAGATGCTCCAGCGGGACCGAGAGCGCCGCCGGGATGTGCCCCGCGGCGAACTCCTCGGGCGGGCGGACATCGAGGATGACGACCTCGCCGCGCTCGGCGCGCTCGACCAGCTCGGATCGGCTCAGGGGCTCCAGGGCGTCGCGGGCGCCGAAGTAATCGCGTACCACCTGGTCCACCTCGGCCAGCCGGGAGCGGGCCAGGTCCCGCAGCACCGCCACGAAGGCGGCGACCTCGTCGCCGGCGAGGCGGTAGAAGACCCTGGTGCCATCCTTGCGGGTGTCTACCAGGCGGGCGTGGCGCAGTAGCTGCAGGTGCGCGGAGGTGTTCGTCACACCCATCCCGGTCGCTCGTGCGAGCGCCTCCACGGTGCGCTCGCCCTGAGCGAGCAACTCCAGCACCTCGATCCGCTTCGGGCTCGCGGCGGCCTTGGCCGTGGCGGCGAACGCCTCGTAGAGCCGGTCCTTGGCCTCCCGACCTTCCACCTGACCTCCTTATCCCGGTCCTCTTCGGAAATCGTGCTGCGGCGACCCGCTGCCAGCCGGGGAGGCGCCGTCCCCCTCCCGGAGCCGCGACCAGCTATTTTGAAGAATTCAGCAGATCTATGGAATATTGTAGCGTGGCTGCGGATCTGCCGGATGACGAGCCATGGAGCGAGGATGACTGAGCCGATGACACCCATCGCCCTGGTCGACGAAGGCCTGGGCAACTCCTCCTACCTGGCCGACCTCGGCGACGGCCGGGCGCTGGTGGTCGACCCCGCACGCGACCCCGGCCCGTACCTGGCCGCCGCTGAGGCCCGGGGACTCGCCATCGCCTACGCGGCCGAAACCCACCTGCATGCCGACTTCGTCTCCGGCAGCCGGGAGCTGGCCGCGGGGGGCGCGCAGGTGCTGGCGGCCGCGGTCGGCGGGACCGGTTTCCCGCACCGTAGGCTCGGCGACGGCGACGAGGCCGACCTCGGCGGGCTCACGCTGCGTGCCCTGGCTACCCCGGGGCACACCCCTGAGCACCTGTGCTACCTGCTCCTGGACGGCAGGCGACCGGTCGCGCTGTTCTCCGGCGGGTCGCTGCTGGTGGGGGCGGTGGCCCGCACCGACCTCATCGCCCCCGAGCGCACCGGGGAGCTGGCCCGGGCGCTGTGGCGCTCGCTGCACGAGCGGATCCTGACCCTGCCCGGCGACCTGCCGGTCTACCCGACCCACGGGGCAGGCTCGTTCTGCGCCGCGCCGACCGGCGGTGAGCGTACCACCACCATCGGCGCCGAGAAGGCGGCCAATCCGCTGCTGGCCGCACCCGGCGAGGAAGCGTTCGTGAAGCTGCTGCTCGGCGGGCTCGGCAGCTACCCGCCGTACTTCCTTCGCCTGCGCGAGGTCAACCGCCGGGGCCCGGCGCTGTACGGTCCCGGGCCCTCGGCGCTGCCTGCCCTGCCGGCCGGCCAGGTCCGGGCGCTCCTCGGCGCGGGCGCCACCGTCATAGACGCCCGCCCCATCGCCTCCTTCGCCTCCGGCCACATCCGCGGCGCCCTGTCAATCGAGCTGCGCCCGGCCTTCGCCACCTGGCTTGGCTGGCTTGCCGACCCCGGCCGCGACCTGGTGTTCGTCCTCGAACCCGGCCAGGACCTGGCCGACCTGGTCCGCCAGGCGCGCAACGTCGGCTACGAGCGCCTCGCCGGCGAGCTGGCCGGAGGGATGGCGGCCTGGGAGTCCGCCGGCCTGCCGGCCGGCCAGGTCCGCCTCGTGGCGGCCGGGGACATCACCGGCCCGGTCCTTGACGTCCGCCAGGACAGCGAATTCGAGGCTGGGCACGTCCCGGGTGCCCGCCACGCCGAGCTCGGCGCGCTCGGCCAGGCGGCTGCGCGGCTCGGCGGCGGCCCGCTGACGGTGATGTGCGGCCACGGCGAGCGGGCCATGACCGGCGCCAGCCTGCTCGAAGCCGCCGGATGGTCCGACCTCACCGTCGCCGTCGGCGGCCCCGGCGACTGGGTTGCCGCCCGCCGCCTCCCCCTGGACACCGGCCGGTGAGCACCACCCGCACTGTGCGGCTCGGCCTGCGGGAGAACCTCGGGCAGTTCTGCCTGCTCGTCGGGGTGAACGCGCTCGTCGGCGGGATGCTCGGCCAGGAGCGGACCGTGCTGCCGCTGATCGCCACCCGGGTCTTCCACCTGCACGCCTACAGCGCGGCGCTCGCCTACATCGTGGCCTTCGGAGTGGTGAAGGCAGCCACCAACTTCTTCGCCGGCACGATCTCCGAACGAGTGGGCCGCAGGCCCGTGCTCGTCGCCGGCTGGCTCGTTGCCGTGCCCGTCCCGTTCCTGCTCGCCTGGGGGCCAGGCTGGACGTGGATCGTTGCCGCCAACGTGTTGCTGGGAGTGAGCCAGGGGCTCACCTGGTCGACGACGGTCATCATGAAGATCGACCTCGTCGGCCCCGCCCGGCGCGGGCTGGCCATGGGGCTCAACGAGGCCGCCGGCTACGGCGCGGTGGCTGTCACCGCCCTGGCCACCGGGTTCATCGCCGCGCGCTTCGGACTGCGCCCCGACCCGTTCTTCCTGGGCATGGCCTTCGCCGGCCTCGGCCTGGGCCTTTCCACCCTGTTCGTGCGCGAGACCCGCGGACATGCCAGGCACGAGGCCGCGTCGCACGTGGCCGCCTCCGAGGACCTGCGCGGCGGGCTCAGCACCGCCCAGGTGTTCGTCCTCACCAGCTTTAAGGAGCCGGCGCTGTCGGCCGCCAGCCAGGCCGGGCTGGTCAACAACCTCAACGACGGGCTTGCCTGGGGCACCTTCCCGCTGCTGTTCGCCCAAGGCGGCCTGTCCGTCAGCCGCATCGGCATCCTCGCCGCGCTCTACCCCGCGGTGTGGGGCGCCGGGCAGCTCGCCACCGGCGCCCTGTCGGACCGGTGGGGCCGCAAGCGGCTCATCGCTGCCGGCATGTGGACCCAGGGCGCCGCCATCGGCCTCATAGCCGCGGTGCACGGCTTCTGGCCGTGGGCCGCCGGCGCGGTCCTCCTCGGCGCCGGAACCGCGATGGTGTATCCCACCCTGCTCGCCGCGGTCGGCGACGTGGCTCATCCCGCCTGGCGGGCATCGGCGGTCGGCGTCTACCGGCTGTGGCGCGACGCCGGCTTCGCCGCGGGGGCGCTCCTGGCGGGGGTCATCGCCGACGCCTTCGGCCTGGCCGCCGCCATCTGGGCCGTCGCCGCCATCACCGCCGCCTCCGGCGTCGTCGTCGCGGCCCGCATGTACGAAACCCACCCTCGGCCCGCTGCGGCCACGGGCCAGGCTGCAGCCGCACCCGCCGGCGGCGGCGTCCGGGGCTCGTGACCACAGCAGCGGGCGTGGCCGCTACGCTGACCGTCACCCAGCTGATCACCGAGTCCGGGCTCCGCCGCGACATCGTCTGCGAGATGGAGCGGGCGAGCATAGTGTCGTAGCGCAGCTGGTGCGTAGCCCAGGCGCTCGCCCGCGCGTTCCCCGCGATACCGCTGCTCGCCCGGGCGGGTGAGGAACTAGCCGTGCTCGCCGAGTTGGCAGCCGACGACGCGGCCGCCCGCCATCATGACCGGGGCGACCTCGCCGCGGCTGTGGTGATCCTCGCTAAAGCGGGTGTCCGGACCGCCGCGCTGACCGCCGGCGGCCCCGCCGCAGTGGCGCGCATCCAGCGGCTGCTCGCGCCTCCTCCGCGGCCCGCGCTTGCGGCCAGGACCGCCGGGCTGGCCGCTGGCGTGGCGGCACTGATCATCCCAGTCGCCATCGTCTGCCTGCCGCTGATCATCGTCGCCTGCGACGCCGTCGGCAGCCGGTAACCGGCCGCCAGCGGACATGGTTCCGCTGCCACTGGATGTAACCGGGACACAGAGGCGCCAGCAAGGATTCACACTGGCAGGAAGACTCGACATGGCCCGCCGTGCGGGCGGGACAGGAGGTGTTGGCGGATGGAACAGCGATCTGTGTCCCCGGAGACGCTGGCGGCCCAGGCGCTGGGTGAGGTGGACCCGTCCTCTGGCGGCCTGGCCCCGGTGATCAACCTGTCCACGAACTTCGAGCAGCAGCCGGACGGTTCCTACCGACAGGACCGGGTCTACACCCGGGCCGATAACCCGACCTCTGAGCACGCCGAGCGGCTGCTGGCGGCGCTGGAGGGCGGTAGCTGCGCGTGCGCGCTGTTCGGCTCCGGGATGGCGGCTGCCACCGCGGTCTTCCAGTCGTTGCTGCCCGGTGATCACGTGCTGGTCTCCCGGGTCTTGTACTGGGGGGTGCGCAAGTGGCTGGCCGAGTTCGCCCTGACCTGGGGCCTGGACGTGGAGTTCACCGACACCGCCGATCACGATGCGCTGAAAGCCGCGATCCGCCCGGGTCGTACCCGGCTGCTGTGGGTGGAGACGCCGGCCAATCCGATGTGGGAGATCACCGACCTGGCGGCCGTCTGCGGGATCGCGCAGGCGGCCGGGGTCCGAGTGGCCGTCGACAACACCGTGGCCACGCCGGTGCTGACCAGGCCGTTCGAGTTCGGCGCCGATCTGGTCGTGCATTCGGCTAGCAAGTACCTCAACGGCCACGGGGATGTGCTGGCCGGCGCGGTGCTGGCCGCCCGCCGGGACCCGTTCTGGGAGCGGATCCGGTCCTGGCGCCGCAACGCCGGCGCGATGCCGGGCCCGTTCGAGGCGTGGCTGCTGCAACGCGGCATGCGCACGCTGTTCCTGCGGGTGCACCGCGCATCGCAGACCGCCCTGGCCATCGCCACGCACTTCGACGGGCACCCCGCGCTGGCCGCCGTGCTCTACCCCGGGCTGCCGGCGCATCCGGGCCACCAGATCGCGGCCCGCCAGATGGACGGCGGGTTCGGCGGGATGCTGTCGCTCCGGCTAGCCGGCGGAGCCGGGCACGCCCACGCCGTGCTGCGCGCCGTCCGGGTGTTCAAGCGGGCCACCTCGCTCGGCGGGGTGGAGAGCCTGATCGAGCACCGGCGCAGCCAGGAGGGACCGTCCTCCCCGGTACCCGATGACCTGCTGCGCCTGTCGGTCGGCATCGAAACCGCCGGGGACCTGGTGGCCGATCTGGAAGCGGCGCTCGATGCCGCGCGCCGCAGCCCGGCCATGATCCCGCCGAGGCCGCCAGCCGGCCCGTCGGCGCAGGCGGGACAAGGGCAGGACCGGGAGGCCGCGCGGTGACGGACCTGACCGCACAGGTGACGGCTGCGCTGGAGCGCAGCGTCCTGCCCTCGGTTATCGCCCGGGGCGCCGCCGTCCGCGTCGCTGCCGCCGAGGACGGTATCGCCACCTTGGAGGTGACCGGATCGCCGGGTGCCGTGTTCCCGCTGGCCTCCCGCATCGAGGCCCTGATCCGCGCCGCCGTCCCCCAGATCACCGCCGTGCGGCTGGTCACCCCGGGCGCCGGATCAACCGGATCGGCTAGTTCACTGCCGGAATCTGCCGGGACCCTCGCCGAGGCCGCCCGCCGCATCCTGGACGCCGAGATCAACCCGGCGATCGCGGCCCACCGCGGCCACGCGGCCATCGCCGGCGCCGAGAACGGCTGGATCCGCATCCGCCTCGACGGCGGATGCCAGGGCTGCAGCCTGGCGGAGGTGACTATCCGGCAAGGCATCGAGCCGCTATTGCGGGCACGGCTTCCCGGCCTGGTCGGCCTGGCGGACATCACCGATCACGAGGCCGGGACCGAGCCTTTCTATTCAGCGGAGAAACGGTGACTGGCGCCGGGATGACTACCGGGCCAGGCGGGGCAGGGCCGGCGGCGTCCCGCGTGCTGCTGCTAGTGCCAGCCCGCACCTACCGCGCGGCTGACTTTCTGCTGGCGGCCGGCCGGATGGGCCTGGATCTCGTCGTCGGCAGCGACGGCGCGCTGCCGCTGGGCAGTCGCCCGGTCATTTCAGTTGACCTAGGCGATCCGCAGGGCAGCGCTGACCGGATCATGGCCCGGATCGGACCTGTCGCCGCGGTCGTCGCCGCGGACACTCCGATGCTCGTCCTGGCGGCGGTCGTGGCCGCGCGGATGGGGCTGCCGCACAACCCGGTCGATGCGGTGCTGGCCGCCACGGACAAGGCCAGGCAACGGCTCCGGTGGGCAGCCGCCGGCGTGGCCCAGCCCTCGTTCCGGACCGTGGCCGCCGCGGCCCCGGAGGACTCCCTGCGGCGGGCGACGACGGCGGTGGGGTTCCCGTGCGTGGTCAAAGCAGTCTCACTCAGCGCGAGCCAGGGCATCCTGCGGGCCGATGACACGGCCGCCGCGATGACCGCAGCCCGGCGGATCCGGCAAGTCCTGGCCGCAGCCCGGCAACCGGACGGCGAGCCCTTGCTCGTCGAGGAGTACCTGCCCGGCCCGGAGCTGAGCATCGACGGCCTGCTGACAAACGGCCGCCTGACCGTCACCGCCATCTTCGACAAGCCGCGCACACCCGACGGCCCGACCTTCGAGGAAACCCTGCTCGTGACCCCCTCACGGCTGCCCGGGCCAGTCCTGGCCGCGGCCGTCCGCACAGCCGGACGAGCCGCCCGCGCGCTCGGCCTCACCCACGGCCCGGTCCACGCCGAACTGCGCATCGGTGACCGCGGCGGCCCTGCCATGCTCGAACTGGCGGCACGCTCCATCGGCGGCCTGTGCTCACGCGCGCTGCGCTTCCCCGGCGGCACGAGCCTTGAGGAGCTAGTGCTGGCCAACGCCCTGGGCCGGCGCACCCCGGCGGCCAGCCACAACCCAGCCCGGCCCGTCGGCGTGTTCATGCTTCCCGTACGGCGGCCAGGGGTGCTGCGCGCGGTCGAGGGCCGTGCCAGCGCCGCGGCCGTTCCCGGAATCACCGGCCTTACGATCACGATCCCGATCGGCCAGCGCGTCCACCCCCTCCCAGACGGGGACCGGTACCTGGGCTTCATCTTCGCCCAAGGCGACTCCCAGCAGGACGTGGAAAAGGCGCTCACCGGTGCCCGTGAGCGGCTGCGCGTGATCATCGATGACTAGCCGGTCACCGCCTCGATGACGGCTGATACCGCTAGAGGTCAGGGAGCCGGACCGTCCGGCACCCGCCCGAAGTGGGCCGCTGGGGCGGCCGCCGGCCCCGCTGCCAAGATCACGGCGGAAGAACCCGCAGCGGGCCTGCAGTCACCTGGTCGGCGGACATCGTCGCGCGCTACACGCCGATGTGCGTGCCAGGGTAACGGCGTGCGCGGCGATCACCTATGATTCTTAGGTGAAAGGGACGGAGGGACGCGGTGCGAATGATGCCTGGCGGTGGTGTGCGGGGTTTCGGCGAGCTGGAGGCAGCGATCATGGATCGGGTCTGGTCGGCGGACCGGCCGGTGCTGGTCCGCGAGATCCATGACCGGCTGCGACCCGAACGGGAGCCCGCCTACAACACCGTCCTGACCGTGGTCGAGATCCTCTACCGCAAGGGGTGGCTGGCCCGGGAGAAGGACGGCCGGGCCTACCGGTACCGGGCGACGGCGAGCCGCGCCGACTACACCGCCGGCCTGATGGAGGAGGCGTTCGCGGCCAGTACCGACCGGCTGGCCACGCTGCGCCGGTTCGTGCACCGCATCGACCCGGCCGAGGCCGAGGAGCTGCGCGCGATGCTCGAGGCGGAGTGGCGGGACGGGGCCGGGTCGTGATCGTTGCCGTTGCCCTGCTCGGGTACGCGGCACTGCTGCTGTCGGCGGGTGCGGGCGTTCTGGCGAGGGCCCGCTGGGCGGACCGGGCGCCCCGGCTGGCGGTGGCCGCCTGGCTGGCGCTGACCGGCTCGGCCGTCATGTCGCTCATCCTGGGCGGGCTGGCGCTCGTCGTGCCGACGGTGCGGATCAGCGCTGGGCTGTCGACGTTGCTGGCGGCGTGCGCGATGGCGCTCCGCGCCAGGTACGCCCACCCGGGCGGCGCGGCGCTGGCCGGCGCCCGTGCGGTTCTCGGGCTCGCCGGGCCCGCCGCTGCTGTCAGCGGCCAGCGCTACTGCCCGCAGATGGTCACCGCGGCGCATGTAGTGCCCAGCTCCGGTCCTTGCGCCGCCTCGAACTGCTGATCCGCCGCACGGCGAGGCGTTGAAGGTCGGGGTAACAGGTCCGACAGCCCGTTCTTCATAGACCTCTTTCTTTTATCCCGAACGGGCAATGGTGGCAGCCCAGCGCACGCACCTACGCCCGTTCGGGGAAATCGTCGCCTGGGTGTACCCTAATCGCCTAAGGTATTTAGGTATAGGTCGCATTCGTCCAGGTGTGCTGAGAGGAGGTGACATGTATCAGGTGCTGTTCGGGTCGGCGCTGCTGATCTCGTTCCTGGGCGGGGTGGTGGCGCTGCTGGCGCCGTGCTGCGTGTCGGTGATGCTGCCCGCGTTCTTCGCGACCGGGTTCTCCCGCCGGACCGGGATCGCGGCGGCGACCGGGGCGTTCGCGGCCGGGGTGGCGACGCTGATCGTGCCGATCGGGCTGGGCGCCTCGGCGCTGTCGGCCGCGCTGCCCGCCCATCACCTGCTAATTTTCTCGGTTGGCGGGGCACTGATGCTGGCCGGCGGGGCGGCGGTGCTGGCCGGGTGGAAGCCGATGCTGCCGATGCCGGGGCTACGCTCCCCGTCCGGGCACGGCTACGCCGCGGCGTACGGCCTCGGGCTATTCTCCGGGATCGCCTCGGCGTGCTGCGCCCCGGTGCTGGCCGGGGTTGTGGTGCTGACCGGGTCGACGGCGTCGTTCGGCGCGGCGCTGGCGGTCAGCGTCACCTATGTGGCCGGGATGGTGGCGCCGCTGGCGGTGATCGCGCTGGTGTGGGAGGGCCGGGACTGGGGTTCCTCGCGGCTGCTGCACGGCCGCCGGGTCCGGCTGGGGTTCGGCCGGCTGGCCCGGGAGATGCCGCTGGGTAGCGCGGCGTCCGGGCTGGTGCTGGTGGCCATGGGGGTCCTCACGCTGATCACCGCGGTCACCGGCCCGTCGATGTCCAGCTCGGGGTGGCGGGAGACGATGACGGCGTTCTTGCAGCACGCCAGCTCGGTGACGGCCCGCGCGCTGTCCTGGCTGCCGGGCTGGGCCGTGCTGTTGGTGCTGGCCGCGCTGGCCGCTGCGCTGGCGACGCTGGCTGTGCGGGCCCGGCGGCGCACCGCCGATACGGATACCGGGCCCGGCGGCGGCCGGGCAGCTGGCCCGCCATCGCCTCATGCCGTCATCGCGGAGATCACGGAGAACACGACGGCGAGCATCCCTGCCGGGGGCCCGCGGGAAGGCAGCCAGCCATGAGCAGCGGCAAGTCCAGGGCCGGCCAGCGGCAGGACAGGCGGCCCGCCGCCCAGGCGCAGCGCGGGCCCGCCGCCCAGCGCCCTGGCGGTCCGGGCCTGGGGCCGACGGACGGGCCGGCGGCCAGGCGGCAGCCGCCGCAGAAGGCTGGTTCCGGCGCGGAGCGGAGGACCAGGCTGGCCGCGCAGCGGAAGGCGCAGGCCCGGCGCCGGATCTGGCTGCGGATCGGCATCCCCGCCGTGGCCGTGGCGGCCGTGGCCGCCGTCTTGTTCGCGATCTTCAGCAATTCGGCCGGGTCGTCCTCGAAGGCGGGCGCATATCCGTATCAGGTCGGCAGCCCGGGGCAGGGTCAGGACGCTCCTGGGTTCAACCTGGCGGCGAGCACTGGCGGCAGTATCAGCCTGTCGGCTTACCGTGGCCAGACCGTGCTGCTGTTCTTCCAGGAAGGGCTGACCTGCCAGCCATGCTGGGACCAGATCACCGACCTGCAGAAGCACGCCGCCCAGCTGCGGGCGGCCGGGATCAGCCAGGTCGTCTCGGTCACCAGCGACCCGGTCGGCGCCATCACCCAGAAGACTCATGACATGAGCTTGACCATCCCGGTGCTGTCCGACCCGAACCTGGCCGTCTCGCAGCAGTACCACGCCAACAGCTACGGGATGATGGGCTCCTCCCGGGACGGACACACGTTCATCCTGCTCGGCCCGGACGGGCTGATCCGCTGGCGCGCCGACTACGGCGGCTCGCCGAAGTACACGATGTTCCTGCCCACCACCTCGGTGCTGGCCGACATCAAGACGGGGGAGCACCCGTCATGACCGCGATCACGCTGCTCACCCAGACCGACTGCGTGCTGTGCGAGCACGCGAAGAAGGTGCTCGCCCGGGTCGGGGAGGACTATCCGCTCGAGGTCACCGAGGTCGACCTGGCCAGCGAGCGGGGCCGCGCCCTCGCCGCGCAGGCGCGCGTGCAGTTCGCGCCGGGCGTGCTGGTGGACGGCCGCCCGTTCGGCTATGGGCGGCTGTCGGAACGCAGGCTGCGCCGTGCGCTCGGCCGCCTGGCTGCTGAACCGCACTGAAAAGGAGCTCACCACATGGAGAAGCTGCTCTACCTGCTGCCGGCGCTCGGCTGCCCGATCGGGATGGGCGTATGCATGTGGATGATGATGCGGCCTCGCCGCGGCCAGCAGGCGCCACAGCCCGGCCAGCTCACGCCTCAGCCGGGACCACTGACGCCGCAGGACCAGGAGATCGCGGCGCTTCGCGCCGAAGTGGACCAGCTCCGCGCCGCCCAGCGGATGCCGGCTGGCCAGGACGACCGGAGCGATGTGTGAGGCTCCCGGCAGCGCGGCTGCAGCGGAGAGGCATCGAGGTCGCTGTGGGCCACCTGGAACCGCTGAGCCGGACGGTCTGAGATCCCCGGCAGCCAGCCATGAGGCGATCCGGACGAGGGAGGAGAGGTGAGCTGCATGAGCAGCAGCTGCCGGCGCTGTTCCGCAACTCCCGGCGCTACCGGCGCTCGCTCACGAATACCGCCAGGGGCGTGGCCGTCGTGGAGACCTCGGATGACCCGCGCGTCACTGCTATCCGGTCCCACGCGGCCGAGGTCACCGGGTTCGTCGATGACGGCATGCCGGCCATGATGGCCGGGATGATAGGAAGCCACGGCATGATGGGCTGAGGGGAACCGGTCCATCGCCAGCCTCCCTCGTCCTTACGCGGCCTAAATACCTAAGGTGCCTGGTATATGATCCTCGCAGCGTTTGACTACGGCTTGTAGGAGACTGGTTCCTTGTCCTGTGTCAGCACGCCCTGCCCCGGCCTGGCCAGCGCGCACGGCCGGGCCCGTGCCGCCTGGGCGGGCGTGGACGGACGGCTCGTGAACAGGTTTCCCGGTAGCTTCCGCGAGGCGGACAGATGACCGCGCTGCGGCACCGGGTCCGCTGGATCGCCCGCCGGGCGTGCGGCCTGCTGGGGGCGCTGACGGTGGCGGGAATCGCGCTGGCCGCGACGGCGCCCGCCGCGTCGGCGCACGCGACGCTGCTGTTCACCTCCCCGGCCGCCGACAGCGCCGTACCGGTGCCGCCGGATGCGATCACGCTGACGTTCAACGAGCCGGTCACCCTGGTGGGGACGCCGGTGACGCTCGCCGGCCCGGGCGGGCGCAAGATCGCGCTCGGCGCGGCGCGGAAAAGCGGCGGGCGCAACGTCGTCACGGTTCCGGTGGCGGCCCGGCTGCCGGACGGCGTGTACACGGTCAGCTGGCAGGTCATCTCGGCTGACGGGGACCTGGTCGGCAGCCAGTACGAGTTCGCGGTCGGCCCAGCGCCCGCGTCGCTGAGCGGCGCGGCGGTCGCCGCGCCGTCCACGCCGGGGCAGTGGCCGCTGGCGGTGGCGCGCTGGCTGCTGTTCGCCGGACTGGCCGCCGCCCTCGGCGGGCTGGCCGGAAGGGGTCTGGCGGGCCTGTTCAGGGACCCGCCGGTGCCGCTGCCCGACCCGTGGGCGCTGCGCGCATCGCTGCTCGGCCTGGCCGCGGGCGTCGTCCTGGCCGCCCTGCAGCTCGGCGGGGGAAGCCTGCCGGCCGGGCTCGCGCACCTGTCGGTACCGGGGCTGCTGTCCAGTAGCCCCGGGGTGATCGCCGCCGTCGAGGTCGCCTCGTTCGCGGCCGCCGCGGTGCTGCTGCGGCTGCGGCGTCCGCGCTGGGCCGTCCTTCCACTGCTCGCGGTGGTGGCCGCGGAGGGGATGCGGGCCCACCCGGAGAACGTCGTCCCGGTCTGGGGTGCCATGCTCACCTGGGCGCATCTGCTGGCGGCGGCGCTGTGGGCGGGGATGCTGCTGTACGTGGTGCGCACCGGGATCGCGTGGCGGGAGCACCCCAAGGCGGTGCGGGCCCTGGTCCGCTTGTATGCCAGGGCCGCGGCGTGGCTGTTCGCCCTGGTCGTGGTCACCGGCGTGGTCTCCGCGCTGGTGCTGGTGCCGCTCGGGTCGCTGTTCACCACTCACTACGGCTGGGTCCTGATCGTGAAGGCGGCCCTAGTCGGGGCGGCTGCCGCGCTGGCGCTGGCCGGGCGCAGGTGGCTGCGCCACCGCCCGGCGCCTGGGGCAGGTCCCGCGCTGGCCACCAGGATCGAGGCCGGGACGCTGGCCGGGGTGCTGGCGGTCGCCGCGCTGCTGGGCACCATTGCCGCGCCGTCGCTGGCCAGCTCCGGCAGCGCGCTGCCGTTCCCGCCCCCGCCCAGCGGCCCGGTGGTGCCGCTGGGCGGGCGCGCGGGGGAGATCGGCATCTACGCCACCGCCAGCGCTGGGCAGATTGTCCTGCACCTGGCCACGCCGGATGAAAACGGGGCGCCGGCGCCGCACTTCACGGTCTCGATGACGCTGGCTGGCCCGCACGGCACCGCCAGCACACCCGCGGTGCGCGGCTGCGGGCCGGGCTGCGTCGTGGCGCCGGCCAGGTGGGCGCGCGGCGATAATCTCCTCACGCTTGGCGTCACCGCCACGGGCTGGACCGGCGGGACGACGTCACTGGATGTCCCCTGGCCGCCGGCGGCGGGCGCGTCCCTGCTGCGCCGTGCCCTCGCGGCGATGCGGCAGGTCCGCTCGATGACCGTGTATGAGCAGGTGACCAGCGACACCGCCCGGGGCGCGGGCAGCATGCACGCGACCGGGGTCAGCGGCAGCCAGTTCCTGGCGGCCGAGCCCTACGCCGGCGGCGTTGTGCCTATAGCCGACCTGGTGACGGGCCGCGGGGGACAGCAGATCCTGCTGCTTGGCTTCCCCGACGCCGGCACCTGGGCCGAGCTTACCCTCGGCGCGCACGACGCCCCCGACCGGTTCGCCCACGAGATCCTGGTCGACCCCGACCACCTGATCAGCCGCGGCTTCGCCTACCCCGAGAAATAGAGGCACCTCATGACCCGGCGGGCGCGGGTCGTCCTGTCCGGCGTGATCGCGGTAGCAGTCGCGGGGCTGGTGGCGGCGGGGGTGGCCTATCTAACCGGTGCCGGGTCCGGCGGGCTGCCGGCCGTCGGCCAGGTCATCCCGGCCGCGCAGCGCCCCCTCGCGCCGGACATCTCCGGCACCACGCTGACCGGCGGGCACCTGGACACTGCCCGCTGGCGCGGCCACACCGTCGTGATCAACTTCTGGGGCTCGTGGTGCGTGCCGTGCCGGAAGGAGGCCCAGGTCCTGGCCCGCGTCGCCGCCGACACCCGCTTCCTGGGCGTTCGCTTCGCCGGCATCGACATCCGCGAGGAGCCCTCTGCCGGGCTGGCGTTCGAACGCGGCTACCGCATCCCCTACCCGAGCATCAGCGACCCGGGCGACCTGGTCGCCGGCCGGTTCGGGACCAAGGCGCCGGTGGCCACCCCCTCCACCTATATTCTCGACGGCCGCGGCCGGATCGCCTGGGCCTGGTTCGGCGCGACGACCTACAACCAGCTCGAGCTCGCGGTGATCGACGTGGCCCGGCCTTAGCCGCCCTGGCCGGTGGCCGGGGGGTCGATGAGGGCGGGCTGGTATCCCATGCCGAGCATCACGGTGCGCACGTGCGCCTGGTAGAGGACGCCGGTGGTGGTGATGATCTGGGTCAGGCTGCCGAAGATCTCGGCGATCAGGTAGCCGAGCAGGGAGGTCCAGGCGCTGATGACGATCCCGGCCAGCTGGGGCTGGCCGGCCAGCCCGCTGTCGCCCGCCAGGGTTCCCCACAGCGCCCCGGTTTCCAGGTCGGCGGGGATCTGGGCGCGGGCCGGGTCGGCGGCGCCTGCCTGGACCGCGGCGGCGTACACGGCCGCGGCTGCGGAGATGCTGCGGCCGGCTGCCGCCGCGGTGGCCTCCGGCGGCGCCTGGTAGCCGGGCAGGGGCGTGCCGAAGATCAGCGCGAAGTCGGCGGGGTGCTCCAGCGACCAGCGGCGCCAGGCATGGCTGAGCGCGGTCCACCGCCGGGCGTGGTCGCCGGGGGGCTGGGCGTCCCTGGCCGCGATGATGGCGCCGGCCAGGGAGTCGTAGGCCTCCACGCACAACGCGGTGACCAGGTCGGACTGGCTGGG